>JGI26081J50195_1001271_pt1 | contig 10124 bp, 7 predicted proteins | sample SaaInl74LU_5_DNA_FD_50195 | JGI IMG/M metagenome (IMG submission 50195) | reverse complement strand
CGCTCGTCGCCTGTATTCTTGCGAAGCTCTAAAAATTCTTCTATGTCGAGATGCCAAGTTTCCAGATAAGAACAAACAGCGCCTTTGCGCTTGCCACCCTGATTTACCGCAACCGCGGTGTCGTTAACGACTTTGAGGAAGGGCACGATGCCTTGTGATTTTCCGTTTGTGCCTTTGATGTGGGCACCTAAGGCGCGCACAGGCGTCCAGTCGTTACCCAAACCACCGGCCCATTTTGACAACATGGCGTTGTCACGAATCGCCGAGTAAATGCCAAAGAGGTCGTCGGGTACCGTGGTTAAGAAGCAAGAAGAAAGCTGCGGACGCAATGTGCCTGAATTGAACAGCTGCGGCGTCGACACCATGTAATCAAAGCTCGAAAGCAAATTGTAAAACTCGATCGCGCGATCTTCGCGATTTTCCTCATTGCTTGCCAGCCCCATCGCAACGCGCATAAAGAACACCTGAGGTAATTCGAAGCGCGTGCCGTTACTGTGAATGAAGTAGCGGTCGTAGAGTGTCTGCAGGCCTAAATAAGTGAACTGCTGGTCTCTGTCAGCCTGCAGCGCAGCGCCTAATTTGCCTAAGTCGTATTCGAGTAAATGAGGGGAGAGTAGTTCGAGTTCAACACCTTTCTCGATATAAGGCTTGAGGGTGGCGGCGTAGCGATAATGCATCTCGGACTGAGTCGCGGCGTCTGCTATGCCTAAGAATCCGAGCGCCTCAGCACGGACGGTGTCCATCAGGAGTCGAGCCGTAACATAGGAGTAATTTGGGTCTTTCTCAACCATAGTCCGTGCACACATGACGAGCGAGGTACGCACGTCGCTCATCTTTACGCCTGGATAGAGGTTTTTTAACGTCTCTTTATAGATCGCGTCGGCTGAAACCCCTTCAAGCCCTTCACAGGCCTCATCGATTACGACACGGAGGCGCTGAGCGTCGAGAGGGCCCTGTTCGCCATTATCGAGTGTAATGCTGATTTGCGCTTCTTTGTCGACTGCAACCTCGCGCTTCTGCTGACGGAGCCGGTCGTGTTCAGCGCGATAGATCACATAGCTACGAGCGACTTTGTGCTCGCCGCTACGCATTAGAGCTAGCTCAACTTGGTCTTGAATATCTTCGATGTGGATGGTGCCGCCGGAGGGCATGCGGCGTCCAAAAATGTCTGTTATCTGAATGGCCAACTGCGCGACCGATTCGTGGATGCGCGTTGAATCAGCTGCATTGCCACCTTCGACCTCCAGATAAGCTTTGGTAATCGCGACACTGATTTTGGAGGCATCGTAGCCAACCACAGCACCATTGCGCTTAATAACTCGAAGTTGCCCTGGGGCAGTTGNTGCAGGGCTTGGCGTGTCTATCGAGGGGGAAATTGCGGGTTTTGTGTTGGCTGTGGTCTGTGCATCGATCTGCATTATGCGCTCCGGTATTGTTCTATGCTTGTTGGCAGCTTGGTTGCCGCCTTCTATTCTTTTAATGGTTCTTTTAATTAATGGTTATNATCGTAGTTCTTTTTCGCGTTTATTGGGTCTTTCGATTGCCTTTCGATAGCCTTTCGCTTGTCTCGTGCTTGTCTCTAGCATCTCTGCGTCCGATGACATCAAAACAAGTGTACACACTATATATAGTGTTTTCTTTCTCAGACTTTAGCTAATTCTTTAAAATAAATTAAATTTTATTTAGCGAGGTCTTTACTGGGCGACTTGGATCTTACGCGGGCCCTGTTATTTATCCATAAAAAACAGAAGACTGGCCGTGCTGCTTTACTCATTTTGTTCGCTTGGTTCGCTTGGTGCGTGCTAGCTGATATTGCTCTCTCACCCATTGGCAGCCACGAGTTTAGGGGCCTGATCGCTGAAATAGCGGCTATTTCCTTGCTCTAATATGGCGCAGAATCATGGCAAANTNACAATATGTAGGCGTTAATCGCCCCAGTTGCACAAGATAGTGATTTGCCTGCCTAAATGCAAGTGTAATAGTTGTTTGCGCTCTGTGTATAGGCTGTGGATAACCTCTGCGCGGCGCGCAGAGCGGGTAAAGATAAGAAAGAGTTAGGAGAAGCAGCTAGCCGGCTTAGTTTGCGTTGGAGCAAAGCGGCCGCAGCCTCTCCTATGAGAGACTGGGGTCTACACAACCTAGGGATTGGGTAGAGTTGCCCTTAAATTGAGGGAAAGACGCTAAGCGGACCCAAAAACCGTCAAAAGAGCATTAAAAGACGACCACTAGATATAGTGTTAAGCTTGATTGATCTCAGGGCGTATAACTGGGTGCTGTTACTGTGAGATGCAGCTGTTAGACGCAACTATGAATTGAGTAAAAATTCGATAAGCGCCTTCTGCGAATGCATGCGGTTTTCAGCCTCATCCCAGACAACTGACGATTCGCCATCGAGTAATTCAGCGCTAACCTCCTCGCCACGATGAGCCGGGAGGCAATGCATAAAGAGCGCGTCGCTAGCAGCGTAACTCATCAATTCCGCATTGACCTGAAAGCCAGCGAACTCNGCGAGCCTCTTAGCTTGNTCTTCCTCTTGCCCCATCGATGCCCAGACATCGGTTACGACGAGGCTTGCACCTGCAACGGCCTCCTGCGGCGAGCGGTTGAGATGCACCCGAGACGAGTGCGCGGCTACTAGCTCCGCATTCGCCTCAAAACCAGCGGGGCTAGCAATGGTAAGTTCGAAGTCGAGTAATTCAGCAGCGTTGATATANGAATGACACATGTTGTTGCCATCGCCTATCCACGCGACGCGTTTGCCCGCTATATCGCCCCGATGCTCTGCAAAGGTCTGCATGTCTGCGAGTAATTGGCAAGGGTGAAAATCGTCAGTTAAGGCGTTGATAACCGGTACTGTCGAATAACGCGCGAAGGCTTCGAGTTGAGCATGGTGAAATGTCCGTATGGCAACACAGTCAACCATTCTGGATAACACGCGTGCGGTATCCTCTATAGGCTCGCCGCGACCGAGTTGTGAGTCGTTGCTCGACAGAAAAAGCGCGCTGCCGCCAACCTGATTCATTGCCACCTCAAAAGCCACTCGGGTGCGCGTGGAAGATTTCTCGAAGATCAAGCCGAGGGTTTTGCCTTCTGCGCGAGTGGCGAGCGCGGGGGTATGCTTTAGCTCGGTAGCCCGAGCGATAACCGCGCGAAATTCATCGCTACTGAGGTCTTTCAAGGTAAGGAAATGTCTGCAACTCATGGTCTATGACCCTTTAAGCAGGCCTCTGCATAATAAGAGGGGGAAGAAGCCGGCGATTGGAATGAAGAACTTGTGGTGTCTCGTTCTGAAATGGCATTCTATCGGCAGGGTACTCGAGAGGCAAACTAAGCACTGTTGGCGTTTTCGCTAGCTCGCCGCTCACGGATGCAAAAGCCCATGATGAAGCCATAACCAAGGCATGATAAAACCGCAGCAGTCGGCCCTGCATCAGGCAAAGGCGACTGCAGCAGACGCAAGGACACGCCGTGAATCCGATCGAACTCAAGCTTTTTGCGAGCCGCTTACAATCNATTTGCGATGAAATGGGAGGCGTGCTTCAACGATCCGCATTCTCACCTAATATAAAAGACCGTTTAGACTTTTCNTGTGCGGTGTTCGCACCCAACGGGGAGCTTGCCTCGCAAGCGGCGCATATTCCCGTACACCTCGGTAGCATGGCCTATACGATGCAAGCGCTTGTGGCCACTCAAGCCTGGCAGCCTGGGGATATGCTGGTAATTAACGATCCCTACCTCGGCGGCACTCATCTTCCCGATGTAACGCTCCTCGCGCCCGTGTTTAGGGCAGATTCAACAGAACCGCAGATCGTAGGGTTCGTGGCGAACAGAGCGCATCATGCGAACATCGGTTGTGAAACACCTGGCTCGATGCCGTTGTCCAACACTATCGAAGAGGAGGGGGTGCTGATTCCACCGACACTCTTGCTCCGCGACGGCAAATTCCAATCCTGCGGAGCAAAAATCGACGCGCTGTTATTCGATCGGCCGGGTGTATTGAGCGGAGATTTTGCCGCCCAACTTGGCGCTAACCTCCTCGCTGTCGATCGCCTGCAGGGCCTTGTAGAATCTTATGGCGCTGAACTGTATTCGTCCGCGCTCACTGCGGTTAACGATTATGGGCGTCGTTTGTCGCTTGCTGCTCTAGGCGAGATAGCTGGCGGAATCTACAGCGCCGAAGATTTTTTGGACGACGATGGCTTCGGTGGCGAGGGGCTTGCCCTGCGCGTGAGTATCGAGATCAGCGAAGCGGGGATTAGCTATGATTTCACTGAATCCTCCGACCAGGTTCGCGGCAATCTTAACTGCCCTGAATCGGTTGCGGCAGCCGCTGCTTATTATTGTCATTGCTGTTTGCTGCCGGTGGGTGCGCCTCTTTGTGCGGGCTTATTTAAAGATCTCAAAATACTGACAAGGAAGCCCTCGATAGTGAATCCTGCATTTCCCGCGGCGGTGGCTGCAGGCAATGTCGAGACGTCAATGCGCCTCGTCGACCTCGTGTTTCGCGCGTTAGCGAAAGCCTTGCCGCACCGCATTCCTGCAGCCTCTCAGGGCACCATGAATAACGTTGCAATGGGCGCTGCTGGCGCTAATGGCTTGAGCTGGGACTATTACGAAACGCTCGCAGGTGGCGCCGGCGCGGGCCCGCATCGGCCTGGACGCTCGGGCGTGCATACGCATATGACAAACACGCTAAACACGCCTGCCGAAAGTCTGGAATACCATTATCCCTTGCGGCTGACTCGCTTCGCGATACGTCGCGGCAGCGGAGGACTTGGATTGCATGCGGGAGGCGAGGGTTTGATACGCGAAATTGAGTTTCTCGAAGAGGCGCAGGTGAGCTTGCTGACCGAGCGGCGGCGGTTTGCACCTTGGGGGCTTGACGGAGGAGGCGACGGCGAGGTGGGGTATAATTGGCTTAACGGTGAAAAAATTGCTGCAAAGGCGGACATCTTTGCCGTCGCTGGAGATCGGTTGTTGATCGAAACCCCTGGCGGCGGTGGCTGGGGGACTTCTCCAGACTGACTGTTATTCGCGCTTCGTTCTCATTCACATCTTGCGGGCTGCTTACATGGAGAGCCGATACGAGGTAAGCTTCGTTTTACGAACGTGCGGCACCTAACACGCGGCAATTTGAAAAGACAAAGAGGACAGTCCATGAGCATCGAACAAACAATCCAAGACCAGATCGCGAGCAACTCAATCCTGCTTTACATGAAAGGCAATCCTGAGGCGCCACAGTGTGGTTTTTCTTCGCAGGCAACGCAGCTACTGATGGCGTGCGGCAAAAAGTTNGCCTATGTCGATATTCTTTCAAATCCTGAGATCAGAGCAACGCTGCCGAGCGTGTCTAACTGGCCGACATTTCCTCAGCTTTTTGTTGAAGGCGAATTAGTAGGTGGCTGTGATATCATCGTCGAAATGTACGAGAAAGGTGAATTACAAACGCTAATCGAAGGCGTTGAGGTAGAGTAAATACCGAATGCCCGAAGCGGCCGGTTAGCGCGTCAACAGCGCCTAGCTAGGCCGCGAAGCACCTCTCGCCAGCTGCTTCGGACGTCTGANTCGCTGTGCGATCCGCCGGAGCGCACCTCTAAACCCAAGAATAGCGCAGATCAGGCATTCCCCTTAAGCTCCGCCTAAAGGCCATCCGCCGAGTCGCTGCCAGCGATTAACTATCTCGTAAAATAATTCTGCTGTTTTCGCTGCATCGTAGCGTGCAGAGTGCGCCTCATTGTTGTCAAATTCGATACCTGCGCACTCGCAGGCGCGTGCGAGAACCGTCTGGCCGAATGCAAGCCCACTTAGAGTCGCGGTGTCGAAGTTCGAGAAAGGATGAAACGGATTGCGTTTGAGGTCATGGCGAGCGCTTGCCGCGTTGACAAAGCCTTGATCGAAGTGGGCGTTATGACCGACTAAAATGGCTCGCTTGCATTGGTTCGCCTTCAACGCTTGTCTTATTACCGCGAACAAAGTGGTCATCACCTCTTTCTCAGAGCGGGCTATGCGCAGCGGATGAAAGGGGTCTATNCCAGTGAATTTAAGCGCGGCCTCTTCGAGGTTTGCGCCTTCGAACGGAATAATTCGTTGAAAAAAGGTTTGTTCCGTTTCGAGTTCACCTGCCGCGTTAAAGCAAGGGATTACTGCGCCTATCTCGAGCATCGCGTCAGTGGCCGAATTGAAGCCTCCGGTTTCCACGTCGATGATGACCGGCAGGTAGCCTCGAAAGCGGGCCGCCATCATTAACGCAGCCATNTCGTCGGCCTCTTGGTTCTCTTCTTGCTCGTAGCNGTTGTCAAAGGNATTACTGAAGCTACTATCAAAGCCAGCNTCACTATCCTCTTCGTTGTCGAACTCGTTCTCAAAATCGCTCATGATTCACTCTTTATTTGGCTAGCCGCCAGGCAATAGATTCGCCCGCGCGTAGGGGGATGAGCTCGTCTTGAGCAAGGGTAAAGCTTGATGGCATTTGCCACGATTTTTTCTCTAGCGTNATTTTGTTGGTGTTCCGGNGAAGNCCATAAAANTCAGGCCCGTAATGACTAGCAAACCCTTCGAGTTTGTCGAGCGCTCCGGCGTCTTCGAAGACCTCGGCATACAGTTCGATCGCCGACGCGGCCGTATAAATACCCGCGCAGCCGCAGTCGCTCTCTTTGGCATGGCGCGCGTGGGGTGCCGAATCAGTCCCTAAGAAAAATTTAGGGTTTCCGCTTGTCGCTGCAGCAATTAATGCCTCTTGATGACTGCTGCGTTTGAGTATCGGTAAACAATAGTAATGCGGACGTACTGCGCCGGCGAGCAGGTGGTTACGATTGAAAAGAAGATGATGCACGGTGATCGTAGCTGCAACGTTGGCAGGCGCAGCGTTAACGAAATCGACGGCATGACGCGTGGTGATATGCTCCAGCACCACTCTGAGCGTCGGCAATTCGCGGCATAAAGGCTCGAGCAATGTCTCGATAAAAACTTTTTCGCGATCGAAAATATCGATTTCATGATCAGTGACCTCACCGTGAATCAGGAGAGGCATACCAATTTTAGCCATGCGTTCGAGCACAGGCATGACCGCGCTCATGTGTGAAACGCCAGAGTCAGAATTCGTTGTGGCACCCGCAGGATAATATTTGACTGCTTGAACGATGCCGCTGTTAAACGCCGCCTCGACCTCATTTGGGGCTAGAGAGTCGGTGAGGTAGAGGGTCATCAGCGGGTCGAATTCGCTTCCGCTTGGACGCGCGCTGAGGATTCTGTCGCGATACTCACTCGCCGCCTGCAAGCTGGTTACTGGTGGTTTAAGATTTGGCATGACAATCGCGCGGGCGAACTGGGCCGCGGTATGTGGGACAGTTGTCGCCAAGGCGTCACCGTCGCGTAAATGCAGATGCCAATCATCGGGCTGGTCTAGGGTGAGGCTTTGCCTGGTCAATTCGTTCGCTTGATCGGGTGAGTTCATCGTTTTCTACACCTTGTGGGCGGATGGGATTAGTCGCGCTGTGTCAGCACCAGGTTGGGCGCGCATTGTAGCGGATTCAAAGGCGGAGCTAAATACTCTCGTCACCCAGCGCTTAGAAAGCTTAGTCGTCTGGGCAGCAGAATGTCACGAGGAGTGGTGATAGAATAGAGGTTTAGCAGCAAAGAGCTGCAGACGAAATCGATAGTGGGGCGCCGCGAGGTCGCGGTAGCCTATTAAAGGAGTGCAAAGCATGTCGGATATTAATAAGGTCGTCTTGGCCTACTCTGGTGGGTTAGATACCTCGGTCATTGCTAAATGGCTTACCGAAACGTATGGCTGTGAAGTGGTGACATTTACGGCAGATGTAGGCCAAGGAGGGGAGGTCGAACCCGCTCGCGCGAAAGCACAAGCGATGGGGATTAAAGAGATCTATATCGAAGACCTGCGCGAAGAGTTTGTGCGCGAATATGTGTATCCTATGTTTCGCGCTAACGCACTGTATGAAGGTGAATACCTGCTGGGCACCTCGATCGCACGGCCGCTCATCGCGAAGCGCCTAGTTGAAATTGCACAAGAAACCGGCGCCGACGCGATCTCTCACGGAGCGACTGGCAAGGGTAATGACCAAGTACGATTCGAACTTGCCGCCTACGCATTAGCGCCAGGCATCGAGGTTATCGCACCTTGGCGCGAATGGGATCTTAACTCGCGCGAAAAATTGCTCGCCTACTGCGCTAAACACGATATCGCGGTCGAGAAAAAGCGAGGCACTAAGTCGCCTTATTCTATGGATGCGAATTTGCTCCATATTTCTTATGAAGGCGATATTCTCGAAGATCCTGCGGCAGAACCCGAAGAGGCTATGTGGCTCTGGAGCGTTGCCCCCGAGGCTGCACCCGACACACCTACCTACATAGAACTCGATTATGTCAAAGGCGATATAACGGCATTGAACGGCGTTGAAATGTCACCCGCTACCGTCCTCGAAGCGCTGAACAAGGTGGGCGGAGCGAACGGAATAGGTCGCGCCGATATCGTAGAAAATCGNTATGTAGGCATGAAGTCGCGTGGCTGTTACGAGACACCAGGTGGCACAATTATGCTGAAAGCGCACAGGGCAATTGAGTCGCTGACAATGGATCGAGAACTTGCGCATCTCAAAGACGATCTCATGCCGCGCTATGCATCACTTATTTATAATGGATACTGGTTCTCTCCAGAGCGCCTTGCGTTNCAGGCACTAATCGATGAGTCGCAGCGTTTTGTTAATGGGCGAGTGCGACTTAAATTGTANAAGGGTAATGTGGTCGTTGTGGGTCGTGAGTCNGCCGACTCGCTTTTCGATGAGAGTATCGCCACGTTNGAAGACGACGACGGCGCCTATGATCAGAAAGACGCAGGTGGTTTCATAAAGCTGAATGCGCTGCGTTTGCGCATTGCGGCTCGTAAAGGGCGCGCAAGCCATTAGGTCGCGCAGTCTGTAAAGACACTCGCGCACGTACTATCAAAAAGGCCATCGAGCAGCGTTTGCTCGATGGCCTTTTTAGTTGGTCGCTTTTTAGTCACTCGCTGTGAACAATCAAACCTAAGTATGTCAGCTAAGCGTTGTTAGTCGCTGGTTTTCTGTTTGAATTCGCACAGATCTTCGATAGTGCATGCACCGCAGCGCGGTTTGCGTGCGACGCACACATACCTGCCGTGAAGGATTAACCAGTGATGTGCATCGAGCAAAAATTCTTCAGGAACTAGTTTGATGAGCTTTTTCTCAACAGCTAAGACGGTTTTACCAGGGGCAATACCGGTCCGATTCGATACTCGGTAAATGTGCGTATCAACTGCCATAGCGACCTGCCTGAACGCGGTGTTAAGCACAACGTTCGCGGTTTTGCGTCCGACGCCGGGAAGGGCCTCTAACTCTTCGCGCGTCGAAGGAACCTNTGAGCCATGCCGCTCGACTAACAGCAAGCAGGTCTTGATGACATTCTCAGCTTTCGTATTAAAGAGGCCAATGGTCTTGATGTATTCCTTAAGCCCTTTTACGCCCAGTGCATAGATCGCCTCTGGGGTATTGGCAACGGGGAACAGTTTGTCGGTTGCCTTGTTTACGCCCACATCGGTCGACTGAGCAGACAGCATTACGGCGATAAGCAGCTCAAAAGCAGACGCGTAATTTAGCTCCGTTTCAGGTGCTGGGTTCTCAGCTCGCAGTCGCGAAAAGATGTCAGTACGCTTGAGTTTATTCATATTTTTTAGTCTTTCGATGCGGGATGAAGTGCCCCTGTAACCCGAGCACGAAGCACTGTCTGGCCTGAGTTCTCGATTGCTTCGCGCTGGCGTAAGCGTCTGAGAGTCATCCAGCCCCTAAGCGTGGGTTCGAGAAAGTGGGTAAGAACAGCGCTGATCAAGGCAAGGCCTGCCAGACCCAGTGGCACTAACTTTACCGAGCCTGCTGTGTCTGGGTCAGCAATCTCTGCTGTGACTCCCTCGCTTACTAGACAGGGTGAACGCCGATAGCGAGAACCCAACTATCGCCAAGGTTATTCCCCGCCTCGATGCGGTGTTGGTTGCTTGCGATAGAAGGGAAGAGCAAAGAGGGAGTAAGGCATTACTGAAAAGCGTTGCTACGCAGAGTGCGAACAATGGTGAATAAAGCGCGCCTGAGAACACACTG
>JGI26081J50195_1001258_pt1 | contig 10187 bp, 8 predicted proteins | sample SaaInl74LU_5_DNA_FD_50195 | JGI IMG/M metagenome (IMG submission 50195) | reverse complement strand
AAGGCACCATGCTATTAAGCGGATGCAAATATAATTTCTAATTTAGGATATACAAACAAAAAGAGAAAAAAAGGCAATTGTTTTTTTAGATTTTACATCTTTGTAGCATGAAACTAGTGTTAGACATAGGAAATACCTTGGGTAAGTTGGTGGTCTATGAGCAAGAAGATGAGGTATTTAGAACTCAATTTAAGCTAGTGGAGATGCATGCCACACTGATTGATTTGTTTTTTGATTTTCCAGAGATAAAGCAGGCTATTTTATGCTCTGTTGTTAGTATTGAACCACAAATACAGCTTTTTCTAAAAGAAAAAACNATTCTTTTGGAAGTGAATAGTGACATGCAGCTNCCATTTGAAAACAGGTATGAGACCCCTGAAACTCTTGGAGCAGATAGGATTGCTTTGGTCGCTGCAGCAGTATTTATGTATCCGGGGAAGAATTGCTTGGTGGTAGATACGGGCAGTTGTGTGACTTACGATTTTATTTCATCGAATGGAATCTACCGGGGTGGCGCTATCTCACCAGGCTTACAAATGCGTTTTAAAGCCATGCATGAACATACCAATAAATTACCCTTTGTTACTTTAAAAGAGGAATTTATTGCGCTTGGTGCCAATACTCAGAACAGTATTTTAGCAGGGGCTGTGAACGGATTAGTCTTTGAAATAGAAGGTTGGCAAAGCAGTTTAGGGCGTACCTATGAAGATTTAACACTTATTTTAACAGGCGGAGACGCTCAATTCTTGTCTAAACGACTAAAAAATACCATATTTGCCCATTCTAATTTTCTGGTACAAGGCTTGCGCCAATTGCTTGATTATAACACGTTTTAGATGTTTAAAAAGTTAATCTTTACCCTTGTTGTTTGCTTATTCATAAAAACCAATGCCCAGGATGGTACGGTTTCTCCTTATTCATACTTTGGATTAGGCACTTTTAATCCCGCCAATACAGTGGAAAACAATGCTATGGGAGGGTTGAGTATTTATGGAGATTCAATTCATGTAAATCTTCAGAACCCTGCCTCTTATGGTCTTTTGAAGTTAACCACATACACTGTGGGTCTTTCTCATCGAAGAATGGACTTGACTTCAGATACCCAAGAAAAAAGCACTGCTTTAACTGCCATTGATTATTTATCTGTAGCTATGCCTATAGCTAAAAATATGGGGATTGGTTTTGGGATTACACCAGTTACCTCTATGGGGTATATTTTAAATTCTAGTGCAGAAAATGCAGATGGGGAAACAATCACAAACGTTTTTTCTGGAGACGGAGGACTGAGTAAAATATATTTCTCATTGGGTGCAGCACCCACAAAAAACCTTACTGTAGGGGCTTCTGCCTTTGCTAATTTTGGAACGGTGAATAAAGAAAGGGTCCAATCTTTAAGTTCTGTATTGTTTGGAACCATAGATAGGAGAACATCAAGAATGAATGGTTTTAATTTCCAATTAGCGGCAAATTACACCCCAAAAATTACAGATAAACTGACTTTGTACACTTCTTTTGTACACACTACAGGATTGGATTTAAAAGCAAGTAACACGCAGGAAGTGGGATCACTCTCATTAGTGAATGGGTCAGAGTTAGAAGTCTCTGAATTAGACTTGGAGGCATCTAATTTAAAAAACAACACCATTGAAATCCCTTCTATGACAACTTTAGGTCTTGGAATTGGAGAAAACAAAAAATGGCTTGTTGGAGCCTCTTATTCTCTTCAAGAGATGAGTAGTTTTAGTAGCGCTTTTCTAAACCAATCAAATGTGGCTTACTCTGACGCGTCTACCCTTAGGGTGGGTGGGTATTATGTGCCTGATTTTGCTCCATTCGCTTCTTTTTTCAAAAGAGCCACTTATCGCTTTGGAATTAGATTAGTCAATACTGGAATGGAAGTAAATAATCAGGCTATTAAAGATTTTGGCACAAATATTGGAGTAGGTCTTCCTATGGGAGGCACTTTTTCTAATTTGAACATCGGGATTGAAATGGGTGCTTTAGGTACAGCAAAGGCTGGTTTAATTAAAGAAAACTACCTAAGTCTTCGTGTTGGACTCTCATTAAATGACAGATGGTTCTTGAAAAGAAAAATAAATTAATTATTTTTAGCCCTTATTTTTATAATTAAACACAATATATACTAGCATCATGAAAAAGAAACTGCACATATTGACCATAGCCCTAATTGGTTTCGTTGGCGTTTTTAAATTACAAGCGCAAGATTGTGCGACCAATTTATCTATCTACTCGGAGTTTGTAAAAGTAAAAAACTACGATTCAGCCTACGAGCCATGGAAGGTCGTTTATGAAGCTTGTCCTGAATTAAATCCAGCTAACTTCGTGTATGGAGAAAGAATTTTAAAGTATAAAATTGAAAACAGTTCAGGAGAAGAAAAGAAATCTTTTATAGATCAGTTGCTAGCTCTGTATCCAAAATACAGAGAGATTTTCCCAGAAAGAGAGGCTTTGGCAGATATGCTTATTGATCAAGCAATGTTGAAAAATGATGAAAAAATTGCTACTACAGAAGAGATTTTTTCGATTTTAGACCAGGCTTTTAACCAAGACCGTGTTCACTTCACTAATGCCAAAGCGCTTTATGTGTATTTCTCTTACTTAGTAGATTTGAATGCTGCTGGAATAAAAGATTTAGACGCTGTGTTTGAAACATATGATCAGGTCGGTTCTAAAATAGAAGAAGAGGTAAGTGCTTTGAATCAAATGGTGAATAAACTACAAGCAAAAGAAGATGCTGGAACTATGTCTTCTAGAGAAAAAAGACAACTATCTATTGCAGAGCGTAAATCTGAGACTTTTGTTAAAATCAGTGAGAGTATAGATTCTAAGCTTGGAAATTTAGCCAACTGTGAAAACTTAATTCCGCTTTACGAGAAGAATTTTGAAGAAAAGAAGACAGATATAAAATGGGTTAAATCTGCCGTAGGTAGAATGTATAGTAAAGAGTGTACAGAAGACCCATTATTTGTTAAATTGGTAGAAGCGCAAAACGCTTTAGATCCAACTTCAGATACTTATTTCTATTTGGGACTGTTGAAAATGAATGCTAGAAATAGCCAAGGAGCTGTGGCAGACTTTAATAAAGCAGTTAGTTTAGAGTCTGACAATAAAAAGAAGGCTAATATTCTCTATAAGATTGCTACAATTTACAAGAAGGGCAACAAGAGTTTGGCTAGAAATTATGCTCAGAAATCTATTGACAACAATCCTTCAATGGGGAAAGCTTATTTACTTATAGCTGGCTTGTACGCAGATTCTGCCAACGAATGTGGTAGTACTACTTTTGAGAAAAGAGCTATTTATTGGAAGGCTGCAGAGGTGGCTAAAAAAGCTGCTCGTGTAGACTTGTCTCTGAGAAGTAGAGCGAACCAAACAATTGAGCGTTATATGGCATTAGCGCCATCTAAAACAGATATTTTCTCTTCAGGATTGGCGGGAAAATCAGTTACTTTTAACTGCTGGGTAGGTGGTAGCGTAGCGGTGCCAAACCTGTAAATGAAACGTATAGAAAACTTTAAATATTTAAAAAGTATTGCCATTACAGTAGTAACGGCAATACTTTTTTTTAGTTGTAATTCAAATCAATCAACAGTTGTTTTTGAAGATCCTAAAGTGTCTCCTCAGGGAATAGCAGAAAATTTTATTTTGTACTATACAGAAACCCCAGAAATTTCAGAAATACCAATGGAGGTGGCCATGGGGGGGGCGCTAAAAAAGGACGCAAGACTTATTGCTATTTTGAGGAGTGCTAAAAGCTTGGATTATCAACATTTAGCATTTCCATATAGAACGTTTCCAGAGGGACTTGTTTTGGAAGTGTTTGATTTAGAGGGTAAGAAAAGTGTGGTTAAATCTGATTATGGAATTATTTATTCTGCTACAAATGTAATAGATTTGAGAGGTAATGTGGTCATAACAACCCATGACGGGAAGCAATTAGAAACCCCTCAATTGTACTATGATCAATTAGGAGAATGGATTTTTACAGAAGAAAAATTCACCTATACCAATCCTGAAAACCAAACTATTATGGATGGTAAAGGGATGGACTTTAATAGAGATTTTAGTTTTTTAAATGCCCATAAAACATTTGGGTATATGACCATTAAAGATACAGAAAGCGATGATTAGAATTTTAAAATATACCGAATATCTATACTTAATAGTGGCTATTTTTTCTTTAGTTAAAGTCATTAAGCTATGGGGTAGTTCCCTTGAGGAAATGGGCATTTTCTTGCTTTTTGGAGTGGTTTCAATTGGAATGTTCTTTTTTAGAAGGAGTTACAGATTGAAATTTGAAAAAAGGCAAAACGAAAATAAAAAATAGTGGACCCAAACCTCATAATTATTGTACTATCGCTCTTTTTTTCCGCCTTTTTTTCTGGGATGGAGATCGCTTTTATTTCTGCGAATAAAATTCATATTGAGATAGAAAAAAAACAAGATGGCTTTCTGTCTAAAATCCTGACTAGACTCACCAAAAGACCCTCCAAATTCATTGCTACCATGCTTATTGGTAATAATGTGGCCTTGGTAATTTATGGATTGTTTATGGGTGATTTACTCATGGGGCTGTTTGAAAAATGGACTCCTGTAAAAAGCCCCTTATTGAGCTTGTTGTTTACAGACTTTAGTTTGCTTACACAAACAGTTATATCTACTTTGATTATTTTACTCACAGCAGAATTCCTACCTAAAGTGCTGTTTCAAATCTATGCTAATACGCTCATTAAAGCCCTAGCGTTACCAGCCTATGTGTTTTATTTGATTTTTTCACAAGTCTCTAATTTTGTGATTTTTATTTCAGATTTGATTCTTAAATTACTCTTTAAAACATCGGGAGATTCCGTTCCATTAGCCTTTAGCAAATTGGAAATTGGTGATTATATTACGGAGCAAATGGAAGCTGTAGCGACAGAAGATGAGGTTGACTCTGAGATTCAAATATTCCAAAATGCTTTAGAGTTTTCTGGGGTAAAAGCCAGAGATGTCATGGTACCTAGAACAGATTTATGTGCAGTAGAAATNCATGAGAGTCCTAAAAATTTAGTAAAGATTTTCACAGAAACTGGATTTTCTAAATTGCTGGTTTACAAAGACACCATAGACAATATAATTGGTTATGTGCATTCCTATGAGCTTTTTAAAAAGCCAGAAACTATCAAAAGCATGCTTTTGCCAATTGAGTATGTGCCAGAGACTATGTTGATCAATGACATATTGAATGTTCTTACTAAAAAAAGAAAAAGTATTGCTATTGTATTAGATGAATACGGTGGAACCTCGGGAATGGTTACGGTAGAAGATATTGTAGAAGAATTGTTTGGAGAAATAGAAGACGAGCACGACAGCACAGATTTGATTGAGGAACAATTGTCCGACAACACCTATAAGTTTTCAGCTAGGTTAGAAGTAGATTACCTGAATGAAACCTATTATTTAAATCTTGAAGAACGCGACGAATACGGTACCTTAGGCGGTTTAATTGTCCACGAGACAGGGGAGATTCCCGCATTAAATCAGCGTATTACTATAGGCCTCTATTGCTTTACTATTTTAGAGGTTTCAGGCAATAAAATAGATTTGGTCTCATTAGAGGTGCTTGAAAAAGAATAAAGCGCTTTTTAAAAGTTTAAAAATTAGTAGAAGCGAATAAAATTTAAAAAGAAAATGGTATTTTCGCCAACTGATTAAAAGATATTTAGAAAATGGCAGTATTAGAAAAAATAAGACAGAGAACCACGGTGTTGATCCTTATCATTGGATTGGCTTTATTTGCTTTTGTAATTTCAGGAGTATTTACCAACAGCGGAAGCGGATCTCCCATGGGAGGCTCAGCTATTGGAAGTGTGAATGAAGAAATTTCTATAGATGACTTTCGTCAAAAGCTAGAAGTTGCCGCTCAAAGGGCAGGCAGCCAGGCAACAACTGTTCAATTGGTTAATCAGGTTTGGAATACTGAATTGAGAAGAAACTTATTAAATCAAGAAATTGAAGATTTGGGTATTTCAGTAGAAGGGGACCAAATCATGAACTTCATCAAAAACACCCCATCTTATTCAAACCAACCTGAGTTTCAAGATGAGAACGGTATTTTTAGTGAATCCTTATTTATTGCTGCAGTTGCAGATTGGAAAGCCAATAACCCTTACAGATATTCTCTTTGGTTGCAAGACGAATTAGCCATTATCCAGTCTGCTAAAGAGCAAATGTATTTTAACTTAGTGAAAGCGGGTGTTGGAACTACCCTAGAAGAAGGTAAATTTGACTACAAATTAGCCAATGACAAAGTAGATATTTCATATGTAAGAATGCCTTTCTCTGCTGTTCCAGATACCACTATTACAGTAACTGCTGGAGAGATTGAATCTTATATTAGCAAAAATCCAGCCTTATTTAAGCAAGAGCCAGCCAGAGATATTCGTTTGGTTTACTTTGAGGAGAAAGCCTCTAAGGAAGATGAGCAAGCAGTTAAAGACGCTGTAATTGCTTTGCTCTCAGATACAGAGGAGTACAATGAAAATTCAGCTGCCACTGAAAAAGTAGCAGGTTTTTTAAACACAACAGATTTAGCGGCATTTTTAGAACGTAATTCAGATAGCGCATACGATACTATTTATAGAACTAAGAATGAAATAGTAACCACATTTAGAGACTCTATTATTACTTTAAGTCCTGGTGAAACTTTTGGACCTTACAAAGAGAATAATGCTTACAAAGTATCTAAATTGGTCGGCAAGAAAAATAATGGCGCAGTAAAAGCATCACATATTTTAATTTCTTATGTGGGCGCTGAGCGTGTAAGCCCGACAGTAACAAGAACAAAAGAGCCGCTAGAACAGAAGCCAATAGATTACTTGCAGAGGCTAAAAAATCAAATACTGTTTTTGCTGAATTGGCTAGAGATAACTCAGATGGTCCTACAGCTTCTAGAGGTGGAGATTTAGGCTTCTTCCAAGATGGAGAAATGACACCAAAATTTAATGATTTTGTTTTTTCAAATAGAGTAGACGCAATTGGATTGGTAGAGACAGAATTTGGTTTCCATATTGTGAGGGTAGACGACAAACAAGATATTTTCCAGATCGCTACCTTGAGTAGAGATATTGCTCCTTCTGAGCAAACTATTAATATGATTTTCACTCAAGCGACCAAGTTTGAAATGGATGTTACTGAAAATCCAAAAGAATATGTAGCTATTGCTAAAGAAGGAAACTATGACGTTAGAAGTGTCAACAAGTTATTGGCTATGGATGAGAATCTTCCTGGTCTTGCCGCACAAAGATCTGTAGTTCAGTGGGCATTTAACGAAGACACAGATTTAGGCGCGATTAAAAGATTTAATGTAAATAATGGCTATGCCATTGTTCAACTAACCGCCAGATACCGTTCAGGAACCATGACCGTGGCAGATGCTTCTGCTTCAGCGCTTCCAATCTTGAGAAAAGAAAAGAAAGCAGCATGGATTTTAAAAAATAAATCAGGAAACACTTTAGAATCTTTTGCAGCGGCTTCTGGTCAGTCTGTAGAAACGGCTTCTGCTTTAAGTGTTAAGAGTCCTATTATTCCAGGAGCTGGTAGAGAAGCTTTTGTAGTAGGAAAAGCTTTTAACTTATCTGAAGGCGCCACTTCTTCACTTTTAGTAGGAGAAACAGGTGTTTTCTTAGTGCAGCTCAATAAAAAGCAGGAAGCGACTGTATTGGATAGCTATGCTACCTACGCAGAAGCGCTTAAGGCAGGAACGCAAAACAGTATATTTTTCAGTAGTTATAATGCTTTAAAAGAAACAGCAACTATTGAAGACAACAGAGCCGTATTTTACTAATATTGTTCTTGATAGTATCCTAAAAAAAAGGCGGCCTTAAGGCCGCCTTTTTTTTTGACCTGCTTCTTTGCGAGATTACAGGGCCATTTCAGTGTAAGAAAAGCTAGTAGTATATCCTTTATTAAAAAAGTATTCCTTTGTTTCAAGAGGGCTTAACTGTTCAGAGACCGCCATGATGAAATCTCCTCCCCAAGCCCCTAAACTTTTAATAGCACCTGGGTAGCCATTAAAAAGGTGTTCTTTAACAGGAGTTGTTTGTATAATGTTTCCTACAAAAGCTTCGTGAGCCTCCATACAAGCCATGAGAGTTTTTACATCTTTAGCTTTAAGAAGTGACCTGCTGAGTACATTAATCTGCTCAATAGCCTCCATTATTGAAAACGCATTTGCTGCCTTTTGTTTTAAGTAGGTATTTATTCCATCCCTGCTGTCTTGTTTTTGATTCAAGTGTATAAATACCGCTTCTTTTACAAGGATTGCCTCAAGACTTATTTCCTGAATGTGTAGCGGCTGTGAAGCAGTCTCTCTCCTATAGCGAATAGGATTTTTAGCGGCTGCGCAAGCAATATCATAACCAGAACCACCCATACTAAGCGCAAGTAGCTTATAGGGGTCTACTGCCGCCCAAAGCGCTACATTGTGAATAAGGGTAGAAGAACTGCCGAGCCCCCAGTCTCTAGGGAATTCTAAATGGGTGCTAACAGAGCATCCAGTACTATTTTCTAAAAATGAGGGATTTAATTTTTTAGCTGTTTGTAACAACTTTATTAGAAAGTCCTTTTCGTTTTTTGGTTGGGCATACACGGGATGCTTCAGCGNCGCTATAGGGAAGCTAAAATGTCCCCATAGGGTCTTTTCATTAGTATAGGCTTTCCAATCTATGGTGTTATTTTCGTGGTCTTCTATACATAAATCCTGTCCAAAGCGACAGGGAATAGCCATAGCTTCTGCACCGTCTAGCACCAAATACTCAGCAGTGAGCAGCAGTTTACCATGGCTGTAAAAACGTTTACCATTACTTGGCAGGGTGTTGGCAGTAGCTAAAGGTTTCATAAGCGACCATTTTTTCTCAAGGCCTCAAAACTACTGACTACCAAACTATGGGTAGCGGTTTGATCTTTAAAGTACGCTACTAATTGTTCTTTTTCCTTTGTAGTAGCCCCCAGTTGGTTGAGTATGTTAAGCAGGTGCATTTTCATATGCCCTTTCTGAATCCCACTGGTCACTAAAGAATGCAAAGCTGCAAAATTTTGAGCTAGTCCAGCTACGGCTACAATTTCCATTAANCTTTNTGCAGAGGGTTTCTGTAAGACTGACAAGGACCATTTTACTAGAGGGTGTAAATTGGTGAGCCCTCCTACAGTTCCTAAAGCCAAGGGCACTTCTATCCAAAAACTAAAAACACCATCTACTATTTCTGCATGTGTCAGACTTGAATATTGGCCGTCTTTTGCGGCATAGGCATGTACCCCAGCTTCTACCGCCCTAAAGTCATTTCCTGTGGCAATGACCACAGCGTCTATACCATTCATAATACCCTTGTTGTGGGTCACCGCCCTATGAGGTGCTGCCTTGGCAATGGCAACGGCCTGCACNATTTTCTGAGCAAAAACACGCCCGGACGCTCCATCAATGCCTTCNAAGTCCTCTACTGGACAAGATACGGTGGCTTTTACAACACAATTGGGCACATAGTTAGATAGAATGCTCATGACCACTTCAAGTGATTTCTCCTCTTCGGTAAAGTCTGCATATAAGGGGACCTCTCTTTTTAGGGTAGCGGCAAATTGCTCCAAACAAGAATTAATGAAGTTGGCTCCCATAGCGTCTGCTGTTTGGAATACAGCATGTATTTGAAAATAATGGGCCAAATCTGAGCTTTTGTCTNTCAACGATAGACTGCTAATTCCNCCTCCTCGCTTTTCCATATTCGCTGTGAGTGNNGCNCAGTCTGCTAATAAAATGGGTTTTATATGGGTAAAAAAGGATTTTAATTTTTTGGGATCACCTTGAAAGAAAAAATGCACTTGGCCTATTTTTTCAGTGCCTAGCACTTCGGTTTTAAACCCGCCTCGGCTTCCCCAGAACTTGGCAGCTTTACTAGCTGCGGCCACCACGGAACTCTCTTCAATGGCCATGGGAATGGCATAAAGCTTGTCGTTGATTAAAAAATTTGGTGCAATTCCAAGTGGCAGGTAAAAATTACTAAGGGTGTTTTCTATAAATTCATCATGTAATTTTTGNAGCTCCTTGTCCTCATGCCAGTATTGGGTGAGGAGGGATTTTGTTTCAGGATCTCCTTGGGTGAAAGTTTGAGATACCCAGTCTATTTTTTCTTCTT
>JGI26081J50195_1001252_pt1 | contig 10204 bp, 9 predicted proteins | sample SaaInl74LU_5_DNA_FD_50195 | JGI IMG/M metagenome (IMG submission 50195) | reverse complement strand
ATATATATAGAAAAAAACAAAGAAACCCTATCCTGGAAAGACTTCAATAAAAATATGGCAATAGCTGTAGAATATGATTTACATTATTAATGAAGTCAATTTATAATTTTATAGTAAAGCCTAAAAGCGGAAGATCAACGTCTTCGGTTAAAATTGATAACAATGAGTTGTTGTTAAATACTGAATTACAAAACCATAACTATGTAAGTAGGCACGGTATAATCTTGGCCACACCTATGTTAAGCGAAACTAGTATAAAAGAAGGAGACGAGGTTATACTGCATCATAACGTGTTTAGAAGGTTTTATGATGTTAGAGGTAATGAAAAAAATAGCAAAAGCTACTTTGAAGAAGATAAGTACTTTGCTCAACCAGATCAAATATACGCTTATAAGTCAAATGGCAAGTGGAAGTCTGAAAAAGGTTTTTGTTTTATAAAACCTATAAAAGAAGATAAAATGTTTTCTACAGATTTTGAAAAACCAGGTCTTGGTATTGTGAAATACACAGATGGAAGTATAGATAAAGGAACATTAGTTTCTTTTAAAGTAGGTATGGAATACGAGTTTTTTATTGAAAAAGAAAGACTCTACAGAGTACCAACCAATCAAATTAAAATTAAATATGAATATCAAGGAAACGAAGTCGAATATAATCCAAGCTGGACACAAGGCAGTTGAGGAATTAATAAAAGTAGCTAAAGAAGCTATTGTTGATTCAGATGACGATATATCAGCAGACAGACTTAAAAACGCTGCTGCTACAAAGAAGTTAGCTATATTTGACGCTTTCGAAATATTAAATAGAATAAAAGAAGAGCAAGACATGCTCGATAACAAGCCTAAAGAAGAAGTAGCTAAAAAATCATTTAGTGGATTTGCTGAAAAAAGATCTAAATAATGTACGAGCAAACTTTATATAAAATAGTTGAACCCGTAAAGCTTACTACTATTTCTAGATTAAATAAATCTAAAAAATGGGATTATGGTTACAATAAAGAAAACGATATTGTAGTTATAAGTAAAACAGGTCAAATAGGTGATATATACGAGATACAGGGATTAAGAATAGCGCTTCCAAAAACGCCTTCTAAAATAAACAAATCTACAGATAAATGGACTGTAGAAGAATATCCTAAAGAGTTAAAGCAAATACAGAGTGTATTCGATTGGAGAGAATACCCTGAAGAATTTCAAAACAAATGGGAACCATATATAGATGAACAATTTAAACGCAGAGAAGAAGGCCATTGGTTCAATAATAAAGGCGTGGCTACTTACATTACTGGCACTCACTTTATGTACTTGCAGTGGTCTAAGATTGACGTTGGCAACCCCGAATTCAGGGAAGCTAACAGATTATTCTACCTATTCTGGGAAGCTTGTAAAGCAGACAGAAGGTGTTACGGCATGTCTTATCTCAAGAACAGACGTTCAGGTTTTTCGTTTATGGCTTCAGGAGAGACGGTTAACATGGCCACAATATCAAGTGACGCACGGTTTGGGATATTGTCCAAATCTGGCGCCGATGCAAAGAAAATGTTCACGGATAAAGTCGTTCCAATATCCGTTAACTACCCGTTCTTTTTCAAACCGATACAAGACGGTATGGATAGACCGAAAACGGAGCTCGCTTATAGAATCCCCGCCTCTAGGCTTACCAGAAAATCCATTCAAAATAAACAGGACCAAGAATTACTCGAAGGACTTGATACAACGATCGACTGGAAAAACACAGGGGACAACTCTTATGACGGAGAGAAACTAAAACTACTAGTACACGACGAAAGTGGAAAGTGGGAGAGGCCAGATAATATATTAAATAACTGGCGAGTAACAAAAACGTGTCTACGTTTAGGTGCTAGGATTATAGGCAAGTGTATGATGGGATCAACATCAAACGCTTTAGACAAAGGAGGAGAAAACTTTAAGAAACTATACTACTCTTCTGATGCTACAAAAAGAAATAAAAACGGTCAAACAAAGTCTGGTTTATATTCTTTATTCATACCTATGGAGTGGAACTACGAGGGTTTTATAGATGATTACGGACACCCTGTGTTTGATACGCCTAGCAACGAGACTAAAGGTCCATACGGCGACATTATAGACACTGGAATTATAGAACACTGGAACAATGAAGCTGAAGGATTAAAAAGCGATCAGGACGCCTTAAACGAATTCTATAGACAATTTCCGCGTACGGAAGAACACGCGTTTAGAGACGAAACAAAAAGCAGTCTATTTAACTTAGCGAAAATATACGAGCAAATTGATTACAACCAAGATTTAAGAAATACGGGAGTAGTTAGTACTGGTAATTTTAGCTGGGAAAATGGAATTAAAGATTCAAGAGTTTTATTTACACCAAACTCTCAAGGAAGATTTAAAATAACTTGGGTTCCTACTCACGATATTCAAAACCGTCAAGTTTTAAAAAATGGAATGAAATACCCAGGTAACGACCATATGGGGGCTTTTGGATGTGATAGTTATGATATATCCGGAACAGTTGGAGGTAACGGATCAAAAGGAGCTTTACACGGGTTGACTAAGTTTAGTATGGAAGACGCTCCACCTAATACATTTTTTTTAGAGTACGTTGCAAGACCTCAGACTGCTGAAATATTTTTTGAAGACGTTCTTATGGCTTGTGTATTTTACGGAATGCCTATATTGGCTGAAAACAATAAACCTAGGTTATTGTACTATTTTAAAAGAAGAGGTTATAGAGGTTATTCAATGAATAGACCAGACAAGCTTTGGAACAAACTTTCTACAGCAGAAAAAGAAATAGGAGGAATACCAAATTCAAGTGAAGATATAAAGCAAGCTCACGCTGCGGCTATAGAGTCTTACATAGATAAATACGTTGGATTAAAAGAAGACGGCAATTATGGAGATTTATACTTTAGCGAAACTTTAAATGATTGGGCAAAATTTGATATAAATAACAGAACAAAGTATGATGCTGCTATAAGCTCTGGATTAGCTATAATGGCTTGTAATAAAAATTTATACAGACCTAACCAGATTATGCAAAAACGAAAATTAAACTTAAGTATCGCTAAATATAGTAATAGCGATTCAATTTCAAAAATAATAAAATAAATATGGCTGAATCAGTTGTAAAAAGTACTTTTCCTAGTCAAGTAGCTAGTGATGCTGAAAAAATGTCGCCTGAGTATGGACTTAAGGTTGGTAGAGCTATTCAAGACGAGTGGTTTCAATTAGATTCTGGTACAAATAGATATAGAAGCAATCAACATACATTTCACAAGTTAAGGTTATATGCTAGAGGCGAGCAACCTATACAGAAATACAAAGACGAGCTATCTATTAATGGTGACTTATCTTACTTAAATTTAGACTGGAAGCCTGTACCTATTATACCAAAATTTGTAGATATTGTTGTTAACGGTATATCTGAAAGAGCTTTTGATATAAAAGCGTATTCACAAGATCCTTATGGAGTCAGTAAAAGAACTGATTATATGGAAAGCGTACTTAGAGACATGTACACTAAAGATCTTAACAACTTTGTACAAGAGAATTTTAATATAGCTTTATTTGAGAATTCAGAAGAAGATTTACCTGAGACTAAAGAAGAGCTAGAGGTTCATATGCAGCTAACATATAAGCAAGCTGTTGAGATGGCTGAAGAGCAAGCTATAAACACTTTACTTGACGGCAACAATTATGATCTAACTAAAAAGCGTTTTTATTACGACCTAACTACAATAGGTATTGGTGCTATAAAAAATAGATTTACATTGTCAGAAGGCATTGTGGTTGAATACGTAGACCCTGCTAATTTAGTATATTCCTACACTGAAGACCCTAACTTTCAAGACGTATATTATGTTGGCGAAGTAAAAGATGTCACTATAAATGAAATAAAAAAGCAATTTCCAGAATTAACAAACGACGATTTAGAAAAAATATCTAAAACATCATATCAAAGCAATAGCTATTACGACCGCCCACTAAATAACTCTGCTAGCCCAGACGTTAATACAGTTCAAGTTTTGTACTTTAATTTTAAAACCTATATGAATGAGGTGTATAAGGTTAAAGAAACAGCTACTGGAGCTTCAAAGGTGGTGCTTAGAGATGATCAGTTTGATCCGCCAGTTGAAATGCTTGAAGAACAGTTTGGAAAATTATCTAGGTCCTTAGAAGTGCTGTATGAAGGTGTGTTAATATTAGGTACTGATTACTTGCTTCAATGGGAATTAGCTAAAAATATGATGCGCCCTAAAAGCGATCATACTAAAGTTAAAATGAACTACAGTATTGTAGCTCCAAGAATGTATAAAGGTAAAATTGAATCTTTAGTAAGCCGTATAACTGGATTTGCTGATATGATTCAATTAACTCATTTAAAACTTCAGCAGGTATTATCAAGAATGGTACCGGATGGAGTTTACCTTGACGCTGATGGTTTAGCTGAAATAGATTTAGGTAATGGAACTAATTATAATCCGCAAGAAGCATTAAACATGTTCTTTCAAACAGGTTCTGTAATTGGTAGATCATTTACTCAAGAGGGTGATATGAACCCTGGTAAAGTGCCTATACAAGAAATAACTAGTGGAGCTGGTGGTGGTAAGATGGCTGCGTTAATACAAACGTACAACTATTATCTACAAATGATAAGAGATACTACGGGATTAAACGAAGCTAGAGATGGATCAACTCCAGACGCTAAAGCTTTAGTTGGTGTACAGAAGATTGCAGCAGCTAATTCAAATACAGCCACAAGGCATATACTTACAGGTGGTTTGTTTTTAACAGCAGACCTAGCCGAATGCTTGTCTTTAAGAATTTCCGATGTATTAGAATACTCTCCAACTAGAGAGGCGTTTATACAAAAGATTGGAGGACATAACGTTGCCACTTTACAAGAAATGGGTGATCTTCATTTATATGATTTTGGTATATTTTTAGAACTTACGCCTGATGATGAAGAAAAACAAAGACTTGAAAACAATATACAGACAGCTTTATCTGCTGGACTTATTGATTTAGAAGATGCGATTGACATCAGGGAAATAAGAAGCATAAAGCTAGCTAATCAAGTATTAAAGATTAGAAGAAAAAAGAAATTACAGAGAGATCAAGCTATGCAGCAGCAGAATATTCAAGCTCAAGCACAAGCAAACGCTCAAGCTCAACAAGTGGCAGCGCAGGCCGAAATTCAAAAAAATCAAGTTATTACAGATCAAAAAGTTCAATTAATGCAAATAGAATCTCAGCTTGATGAAAGAAAAATGCAGATGGAAGTGCAATCTAAAATGCAGTTAATGCAATTGGAGTTCCAATACAATATGCAAATTAGAGAAATGGACACTGCTAAAGCAGCTAATGATGAGTCTGAAAAAGAAGACAGAAAAGATCAAAGAGTGAAAATACAAGGTACTCAGCAAAGTGAGCTGATTGACCAAAGAAAAAACAACACACCGCCTAAAAACTTTGAATCTTCAGGTAATGATATATTAGGTGGTGGATTTGACTTAGGTTCTTTCGAGCCTAGGTAATAATAGTAATAATAATTATATAATATTTTATCATGGAAGAACAATTACAAGAAGGTGCTCCACAGGAAGAAGTTAAAGTGGAAGAAACACCTACAAACGAAGACAAATCCCCTATGTCTTACGAAGACGGGGTAATTAAGGTGGACTTATCAGAGTTAAACAAAACACAAGAAAACACCGCTCAAGAACAGGAAGCAGGTGTAGTAGATGTTAATGAATCAACTGAAACTAGTGAACAAGTGGTTGAAGAAATACCACAACAGCAAGAGACTGTTCAAGCTGAACAACCCGTTCTTGAAGAAATAACAGAAGAAGAGGTTGCAGAGCAAGCTGAGGAGCTTGAAGATCAGGTAGAACAAGCTCTGATAGAGGCTGACGCAGGTGTTGAGTTACCAGAAAACATTCAAAAAGTTGTTGACTTTATGAATGACACAGGTGGAAGCTTGGAAGATTATGTAAAACTTAACACTGATTACTCTGCGTTAAACGAAACTCAATTGCTAAGAGAGTATTACGAAAACACTAGACCTCACCTCGATAAAGAAGAGATTGACTTTTTAATGGAAGACAATTTTGCTTATGATGAAGAGTTAGACGAGGAAAGAGATATACGTAAAAAGAAAATAGCTCACAAAGAAGAGCTTGCAAAGGCTAAAAACCATTTAGATGGCTTAAAGTCTAAATACTACGAAGAAATTAAAGCTGGATCAAAGTTAAATCCAGAACAACAAAAAGCGGTTCAGTTCTTTAACCGATATAATAAAGAGCAAGAGGAAACAACTAAATTAGCTGAAAATCAAAAAAATGTATTTTTAGACCAAACTAGTAAAGTTTTCAACAATGATTTCAAAGGTTTTGATTATCAAGTTGGGGACAAGAAATACAGGTTTAATGTTAAAAATGCAGAAGAGGTTAAAACTAACCAAAGCGACATTAACAATTTTGTCAAGAAGTTCTTGAATGAAAAAAATGAAATGTCTGATGCTTCTGGTTATCATAAATCTCTATTTACAGCTATGAATCCTGACGCAGTAGCAAAACACTTTTATGAGCAAGGCAAGGCTGATGCAATAAAAGATAGTATGGCTAAGACAAAGAACATCAATATGGACCCGAGAGGGGTTCATGAAAATACGACAGCTCCTAATGGCTGGACTGTGCGATCTGTAAATGGTGTTGATTCTTCTAAATTAAGAGTAAAAATTAGAAAATAACAAATTTAAAAATTAAAAATTATGGCTGGATCATTTCCAAACCCGGGCACAGGTGCCCAATTAAACCATTTAACTCCACGTCCTATTAAAGGATTATTTGGAGACAATTATTTATCAATCGGTGATTTAGATTTTACACAACAATTCTTACCAGAAGTGTATGAGAAAGAAGTAGAGCGTTACGGAAACCGTACGATCTCTGGATTCTTACGTATGGTAGGTGCTGAAATGCCAATGGCTTCAGATGTTATCGTATGGTCTGAACAAGGAAGATTGCACGTTGCTTTTGATGATTGTACTATCGATCAGTCAGTTGCTGCAACAAACACAATTACTTTTGTAGATGACGCTGCTGGAGCTGCTGGTGCTCAAACTGCTACTCAAAAAGCTGGATTATTAGCAACAGGCGCTACTATTAATATCACTGTAGGTGTTGTATCTGTAAAAGCTAGAGTAAGTTCTACTTATACTGCAGGAGACACTACAGTAACTGTTACTCCTTATGGAGCTGCTGATTTAACTGCTTTAGGTTTATCTGCTTTAACAGGTGTTAAGATTTTCGTATACGGTTCTGAGTATGGAAAAGGATCAGGAGATGTAGGTAATTCTATTGATGCTAAATTCACACAATTCAACAACAAACCAATTATTCTTAGAGATAAGTATAATGTAAACGGTTCTGATGTTGCGCAAATTGGATGGGTTGAAGTAGCAACAGAAGCTGGAACATCTGGTTACTTATGGTACTTAAAATCTGAGCACGAAGCTAGATTACGTTTTGAAGATCAATTAGAAATGTCTATGATCGAAGCTGTTAAAGATGACTCTGGTATTGCTGGAGGAGCTGGAGCTGCTGGATTCACAGGTTCTGAAGGATTATTTGCTGCTATCGAAGATAGAGGTCTTATTTATAACGATCAAGATTTTGGAGCTGCCGCAACTGGCAACTGCAATTGCACCATTTGGAGGATTAACTGAATTTGACGCTATTTTAGCAGAGTTAGACAAGCAAGGAGCAATCGAAGAGAATATGTTATTCTTAGATCGTTCAACTTCTTTAGCTATTGATAACATGCTAGCACAAGCTAACAACACAGGAGTAGGCGGAACATCTTACGGTGTATTCGAAAACTCTGAAGATATGGCGCTTAACTTAGGCTTTTCTGGTTTCCGTAGAGGATCTTACGATTTCTACAAAACTGACTGGAAATACTTAAACGATTCTACAACTCGTGGATTAGTTAACGACGTTCAAGGTGTTATTGTACCTGCTGGAGTATCTACTGTTTACGATCAGCAATTAGGTCAAAACATTCAACGACCATTCTTACACGTNCGCTACAGAGCTTCTGAAGCTGACGATCGTAAAATGAAGTCTTGGATCACTGGATCTGTTGGTGGTAACTTTACTTCTGCTNTTGACGAAATGAACGTACACTTCCTTTCTGAAAGAGCATTATGTACTCAAGGAGCTAACAACTTTGTATTATTGAAGAAAACTTCGTAATGTAAATTAATGTAATTTTTACCCTCGTTGTACTGACGGGGGTAATTATTACTCTTATATGACATTAGCCCCTTACTAGTTATATACTATGGCTATTGTCACAATTTAAACTATTTAATTATATTATATTATGGCTAAAAAAGCTACAAAAGCAGAAGCTAATGAGGTTGCACCTCAAGAGGTAGCAGTTAAAACTGCACCAGTTCAAAAACCAGCTAAACCAAGTTGGGAAATTAAAGATAGATTATATCTATTAAAAGGCAATAAAAAACCTGTTATTTTTACGCTACCAGCAAAACACTCAACTATTAGACCTTTGCTATGGTTTGATCAAGAGACTGGGGAACAGAAAGAAATAAGGTATGCTACAAATCAAAACTCGCCCTTTGCCGAGGATCAGCAAGGAACGGCTACATTAGGTCGTATTATCTTTAGAGATGGAGCTTTGACAGTTCCAAAAGAGATGCAGAATTTGCAAAAAATACTATCTCTTTACCACCCTTTAAAAGATCAACTATATACAGAATATAATCCAGTGCAAGAATCTGTTGACGAACTAGAATATATCAACATGGAAATTGATGCATTAACATTAGCTCGAGAGCTTGATATAAACCAAGCAGAAAGCATTTTAAGAGTAGAGTATGGCAATAAAGTAGATACATTAAGTAGCTCTGAGTTAAAAAGAGACTTAATAATCTTTGCTAAAAGAAACCCATATTTATTTATTGAGCTAGCTAATGATGAAAACGTAGAGCTTAGAAATATTGGTATCAAAGCCACTCAAGCTGGTATTATACAATTATCACCAGATCAAAGAACATTTACATTTGGTGATACTAAAAGGAAATTAATGACAGTTCCTTTTGACGAACATCCTTACTCAGCATTAGCTGCATTCTTTAAAACAGATGATGGTATGGAGGTTTACAAACACTTAACTAAAAGACTGTAAGTCACTTATTATAGTAGCTAGGCCGCTGTAGTGGTGGCCTAATTACTATAAATAATAATAAAAAAACAATATGGCAGTAAGCATAGATACTGTATATCAAAANGTTTTAGGTATACTTAATAAAGAACAACGAGGGTACGTCACAGCTCAAGAGTTTAATTTATTTGCTAATCAAGCACAACTCGATCTTTTTGAGCAATACTTTTATGATATAAATCAGTTCAGTAGAATACCTGGTAATAGCACAGAGTATTCTGATATGCTTAATATATTGAATGAAAAAATTAATGTATTTGAAACTACGGTTGAGCCAACTCGTACAGGAAGCTTTTTTAACGAGCCAACTGACCTATATAGATTAGGAACAGTAGTATATAAAAATACAACTACAAACACCTTCGGTGTGGCATCTACAGAGAGCATCGAAGCGGAGCGTATTAACGCTAATGAATTTTTATACATAAATTCATCTCCATTAACTAAACCAAAAAACGTTAGACCTGTGTTTGTGTCAAATACAAGCGGAATCAGAGTTTACGGTGACAATGAAATAACAGATGTTGCTGAAGTAGAGTTTCAATATATAAAGAAACCAGCTAAAGTAGAATGGAAATACCAAATGGTGCTTGGTGAAGCTTTATATGATTCAACACACTCTGTGAACTTCGAGTTACATCCTTCAGAAGAAGTTGAGTTAGTTACAAAAATACTAGAGTTGTCAGGTTTACTAGTTAAAGACTATAACCTATATAACGTCGCTAATCAAGAAGAAATAGAAACTATCCAACAAGAAAAATCTTAATAAATGGGACTTATAAATCAAACAAACGAAGAATACTACTTAGGTCCTGATGGGATTTGGGATAGTTTAGACGAAAACTACGGCGACTATCAGTCTATTTCCTTAAAAGATATTGTAAATAACTTTATAATTTCATATGTTGGAGAAGATAAGATTATAAGTAAGATAAAGAGAACTGATGTTGCTT
>JGI26081J50195_1001249_pt1 | contig 10218 bp, 10 predicted proteins | sample SaaInl74LU_5_DNA_FD_50195 | JGI IMG/M metagenome (IMG submission 50195) | reverse complement strand
AGAGATATCCTTCTTCATTATTTAATCATTAAGTTGGTTTCGTAGATGTTGGGTTTCTCTTTCCTTAACATCTACTAATTTATTAAGAGATTGATGAAGTTGTTCTAGTTTATCAATCTCTTTGGAATAAACTGCCGAATCTCTCATAGCTATTTGGTTTATCTTATCCTCCAATCTATCTAAATCTTTTTGACAATTAATCTTACCAAGTTTGAGTTCATATTTCATATCACTCATTTGATACATCAATCTAAAGATTATTGTAATAGATGCTAAAAAGAGTATTCCAATTGTACCAAATACTATAAAGTAATCCATTACTTCTTTTTAGGTGTAGTTTTCTTTTTAGGTGTAACTTTCTTAGCTGCTGGTTTTCTTCCCTTACGAGGTTTTCCTTTAGTAGCTGATGCAACATCTTCTAATTGGTTACCCAATTCTTTTGCTGCTTGCAAAACATCACCAAGCTCTTCTTTAACTCGCTTAGCTCTACGTTTTGTTTCTTTGACAACCTTTTCAGCTTGTTCAATTTTTTCTTCTACTACATCTGGAATTAAATCTCCATCAGTATCTTTTACTTTACCTGTCTTTTGAAGGTAAACTAATACTCCTCCTGCGATTAATAACGCTGCTGAAATATAAATAATAATCATAATTTTTGTTTTGTTAGTTTAATATAAATATCAACTGATTAGATAAACATCTGAAAATCATCAGAATCATCAGTCAATTCACTTTCCCTAACGGTGTGATTTGTTACTGCGAACGATGCTAATATCATAGTTGCTAATGCAATTAATAGGTTTCGGAAATACTTTTTAATCTTCTCCATACAATGAATACTTTTTATCGGGTTTTGGTTCTATAATTGTTTCTTCTTTTTTAATCACATAAGTGAAACCTTCCCTAGCATCCATAAAGAATTGCGTATCTCCATCTTTTTGGTAAACATACTCTAATACATCTGTTAATGATTCAAGTATGACTGAAGAGTTATCTAAGGGAGTCCATCGGTCACCCGGTGGAACTCTCTTAGCAACTTTTACTTTTACCTCTTCGGTAATAACTTCAGGTTCTTTCACTATTCGATAACTCTTATAATTCTGCTTTCTCTTGCTCCACTTACTTTATAATCTACATTTACACCAGCATCACTAAAATCCGATACAACTCTCGCTTCGGCTTCAGTTACTGACATAGCATCTACTAAATAGATTTCTTTGTTTTTCTTGTCTTTACCATTTTTTAGTGTGGCTACCACTACTTCAACTGTTACTTCAAAATACTTTGACATAATCTTCGTTTTATATTTATATATATTATTAATTTACGTAAAGATACAAAAATTAATTGAATTTACCAAACTTTTTTCAAAATTAATATTCATAGTCCTTTTTAGGTCCAGTAAGGTTCCCATTGATAAGGAATGAGCAATTAAAACACAACATTCTAAGGTTATCATATAAGTGGTTTTTCTTATCACCATCGATGAAATCCAATACTAATGGAACTCTGAAATCAGTTACTCTCCTTTCTTCAAATCCACAATTGTTACACTTCTCTAACATATACCCATTATCCAACAATCTCTTCTTTAATTTCCAAGTAGGATATTCAGGATGTTTACCAGCTAAGATATCATCTATTGAATGTGCAAATGAATTTGGATTACTTCCCTTACGAATACCAATACCATGTGGATTTTTTAAATCCTCAAAGATACCATATTCTCTAGCGTACTTTTTGTATGTGTTATAGGATACTCCCAACAACCTTGCGGCTTCGGCAGCTGAACGTGCCTTTTGTTGAACATCTTTAATTTCGGATTCCATCAATGGTCTAGCTCCCAAACCTCGTTTGGTTCGTTGCTTAGGTGCTACCGATAAATCCTTTGTTGGGTCTAAGTGTGGAAATAAACTTCCACCATCTTCTTCATTGTTTATAACTTCTTCCATTATTATATACTATTTTAAGTTTTTGTTCTTATGTATATAAATATAGAGTAATCTCTTTTTCATACACAAAACTTAAATTTCTTATAGTACCACTAATATACAAAAAAAGATTGGAATAACCAATCTTTTCTCTAATTTGTTTTTATGTTAAGTTATTTACTTAATAGCGTATCTAGCTTCTTTAGTATCCCACTCTTGCTTAGGCATGTATCCAAATGATTCTACACCTTTTATAGTTAACATCCTATCTGAGTTTTTGTTTTTAAATAACTCCGCCCCTCTCTTAGATTGATGTACTTTAATTAATTTCTTACCCTTAGTAGTATCAACGTAAGTCACATATTCATTGTTGGCTTCGTTTACCGATTCTTTCATATTAGCGGTGATTGTATCAGGTGCATTACCCTTAACCCAACTAAATAATAATTTTTTCCAAACTGCTTCTGCGTAGATACCACCCTTTGCCTTTTTAAGAGGAAGTGATTTGAATCCCTTTACCTTACCATTAATCGTTTTACCATCATCATCAGTATAGAATACAGTATGTTCTGGATTGTTTAGGATTACATCGATTCTACCATTCATACCTTTAGGTAATGCCTTAGTAACAATTCCCCAAATAGTGTTAGAAGCTCCTTCATGTGTTTGTAAAAGAATATCTTCAGGCACCATTCTAGCTCTATTTCTATTATTAACCATTGCGGTTACATAATTGGTAAGAATCCAAGTTAGATGTATGTTATCAGCCTTATAACCAGCTTTCTTTAAATCAGCTATTACTGATGTTATAGATGTTATTTTCTTTGCAGTAATATCAAATAATATGTTTGGTAGTGTTTCTGGGTTGTTCTTTCCACTCAAAAGAGATTCCAATGTTTTATCTTTAATACCCATTGCATCTACCAATATGTGCAATGCATATACGTGGTCTGGATTCTTTAAGTTTAGGTTTTGAAGTTTAAATCCTTCATCTTGTATTTTATTAATTAAATCAATATCTTTAGGTTTGATATTTCTACCATGCTTTTTGATAATAGTATTAATATCAATTTTACCCAAACGATTAAGAATCTGAAGTTGTTTCTTCATTTCATCTACATCTCTTATTTTAAATGATGATGAATCTAAAAAGTTACTAATAGCGAATCCCTTACCACTACCAGCTCCACCTGCAACAAATACAACTTGTCCATATGGTTTTCTATTACCATAAGTGATTAACTTTTCGTTTAATATATCTTCTGTTATTTCTTCGTAAATCATTGTACTATATCTTTATTATATATATTAAACTTTTAGAAAGTTCTATCTTTCTTTGATACCTATGTTAAAATTCATAGCTATACCACCATTTATTGTAAGTGGATTGGGGTTTGAGAATGGCATATGTAATACCTTAGCTTCCCCACCCTTTAAACTTCTATCGTTTGCCCAATCTTGTACAGTACCAGTATTTAGAAGAGCTGAACCAGCATTATCTAANAACCATTGTTTACCTTGTGCTGGAGTGAATTCTGGATGTAGTTCTAATATACAAGCCAATACACCTGCTACTTGAGGTGATGCCATTGATGTTCCACTTATATTAGTTTGTTTGAATGATGAGTTTAAATAGTAATTTTGTGAACCACCACCCCATCTATTTGTATTAGAAGTAGCACTCATTATACCAGTACCAGGTGCATAAATATCAACACCAGGTCCAGTTTCAGATGAATTAGCTTTTTGGTCATTGGTTGAACTTGATGGATTAGAATCCATATTACCTACTATAATTGCTCTAGGTCCACCATTTAAAGATGCATCACCATATGGGGATGAACCTCTATGATAATATGTATCGGTTGATGTTTCTGTGTAAAAGTTATCAAAATCAGTATCACCCGGCTCTGCTATCTTATTACTTCTATTACCAGCAGCAACACACACATGAACACCAGCTTCTAAAAGTTCTTCTATATCGGTATCAACTGATACTATTCTTAGATTAGTTGCATAAGTTAAAGGGGATGCACTGTAAACATTACTTTGTATTCCATATCCACCTTCTCTACCTGCTGCATTTAAAATATCACCAGATGTACTTTCTACTCCTCTAAAAGTGATTGAAGTTATTGAAGAATTGGTAAGTGTTGATAGATAACCCCAACTCATATTCACAACAGTTGGTCTTTTATATCCAGTTAAAGGGTCAATCGATTTAGCGTTGTGCCAACCTTTAATAGCATCAAATGCAAAAGATGGTGAGATACCAGTTCCACTATCAGTAGAACCTTCTAATCCAACAATCTTTTGGTGTAATACTTTTGAGTTTTTTGCAAAACCAAATGTTTTACCAACGGCTATACCAGCACAATGAGTACCATGTCCATCAAAATCTCTATCGTGATTTGCGTTTTGGGTAAATGCACCATATGCTCCCCAATCTACTGATTCAAATCTACCTTCCCATTCTGGGTGGTCCGTTTGGATACCACTATCTTGAGTAATAACGTCTACCCCCTTACCAGTTAATGTGTAAGTGTAATTTTCTGAGGTTGTAGATGATGTACCATAGTTATTATCTTTTGATAATGTTCTGATTAATCCCCAATTTTGGTAATTACCACTATCTGATGATGTTTTTGTAAATGTACCAGTTTGAGTTGCATTATTAGAGATAAAAATATCATCTCTAAATTCAGGCGGAATCTCTACCGCTAGAACTCTATCATCGTTACTTACAGTTTCAGCTTCTTCTTCCGAAAGTGTGTACCAAGTTTGTCTTTGTGAATTTAATCTTTGATTAGGTGAATCAACTGTTCGATTGGGGATATATAAATTACCCCCATCGTTTTCGTTTTCCATATCATCCCAAAAGGATTGATAATCTGCACCTTTATGTAATATTACATTATACGTTACCATACGTTAGTTTAGTATTAATATAATGGATTCCAATCCAATCCATCCCAGAACCAAGGTTTAGGTCTATCAACACTCGCAGATACAATGATACTACCAGTTGGTGCATTGCCTAATGCGGGTGTATCGTATCTTTCTTCTATTGTAAGTATATCACTTATTGTAACATAAGATGATGAGATTTGTAATCTACTTGGAGTAGAAATTGCAATTTGATTACCAGCAGTAACAGTAATATAATTGGTAGCAGATAAATCTAAATCAGTAGCTGAATCAATTGTTGGTGTACCTACATCTCCTGCTACAAATGAATCAGCGGTTACTGTACCTATTACAGTTAACGAACCACTAAGACCCATAGAACCTTTGGTATCCAATGAACCAGTTATTTTATAATTACCAGTTAAATCCTTACTATGTGTAAATTCTTGTGCTACTGAATCATATAAAAGTATATCCCCATCTGCTACATCAACAGTTATAGTACCAACATCAGATAACCCACCCAATTCAGTTACACCTGCGAAAGCGTTTATTCTAGTATCAAATGATTGAGATATAGTTGATAACGTAGCATTACCACTCGCTCCACCTAAAATAACATTTCCAATTTCTATATTAGTAGATGATTTATCATATGATTGAGATACCACACCAAAAGATGCTTCGGTTAATGCGTTTGTGGATAGTGATGATAATTGAACAGTATTATTAAATGCAGCACCCTGTCCAGTAAAAGTTAAGATTGTTCCACTTAATTCTACATTTGATACATAATCAGCTCCACCACCAGCTCCTTCAACATCTTCAAATCTCTGAGCAACAGAAGATGAAAATGAACCTGTGAATGTGTTTATTTCGTTAATACTATTATCAACCGAACCAGTTCTAGCCTCTAAACTATCAAATCTTGCGGTACCACTACTAACTTCAACCGCAGTTACTCTAGTAGAGAATGAACCACTATCTACTACCAATGCATCAACGGATGCTGATATAGATGCTGAGTGGTAATTCAACGATGCGGTGTGTGCTAATATATAATCACTAATACCCGCCGATAAGTTAAAATATGGTATTGATTCAACATCAGAACCACTTGTTATAGAAACACCATCACCTATAAAATATGGTAACCCATTTAAGTTAGAATAACTAACCTGAGTTGATGATGATATTAGTGTTATTGGATTTCCTTCACCATCAAATGCCCCACCATTTAGTATAGATGCAGTTACATCACCCAACGTTGTTTCAGATACCCCAGAAATACCGGCTATATCAGATGCAATAGATGCGGATAGTTCAGTAAATGAACCAGAGATATTAACATTAAGTGCTAATGATGCGGTGTTTTCGTTTAGAGGTACCCCTAACTCAATTAATTGAGTAGAGCCACTTACTAAGTTCCTAGGTAATTTTGCTTCTATATAAATCGGAGTTACATTACTATCCGATAAATATCCTAACGTATCTAATTGAGATGAGCCTGATATTATACCCGTACTTAAAGATACAACTCCATTGAATGCATTATTTTGACCTGTGAATGTAAATCTATTTTCTGAAAATGTTATATTTGATATATAATCACTACCACCACCAGAACCAAATCTACTATCTAATGATTCCGAAAAATCTATGAATTTGAAATCTTGCAATCCTGTTCCTAATTTTACATCAGTCAGTATTATATTTGATTCACCCGGTAATGTAGATGATTGTGATATGATATGGAATCCATCTTCATACGATACATCNCCACCACCACCAGCACCAGGAGTAACTTGTATTTGTATAGTTTCACCAGGGTCATTACTAGCTGATATTATACTAACTAACCCCAACCCATCAAATGCTCTAGAAGCTGATACAAACCCGAAATCAGTTATTTGTTGAGAACCAGAAATAGTCCCATCAGCAGAACCACCTCCGCCACCAGCGTTTTCTAATGTAGTTACTCTACCTTCAACAGAAGATGAGAACGAACCAGTAAATGTATTTAAAGATGAGTTGTTATTATCGGTATCAGCTGATTCTAACGTAGTTACCCTACCATCAATAGAACCAGTGAATGTGTTTAATGAAGTTAAATCGGTTGCGGCTGGTGTTGCTATTGTTACAGTTACCTCACCACCACCATCATCTGATAAAGAGGAGATACCATCAAAATTTAATTTAGTTACATCACTAATAGCATCACCGGCAATATCCTCAACAGTAAATGAACCAAGTCCAATTGTTACATCACCACCACCATTATTAGTTAAAGTACCACCACTTAAATTAATAGTATTAACTGAAGGGATATTGGTTCCACCATTTACAACAGTTAATGAACCACTATTGATAGATACATCAATATCACCACTACCATTATCATTTACATTTGCACCATATAGGGTAATGGAATCAACATTACTTACCGAAGTTCCACCACCAATAACACCTAAATTAAAAGTAGATGGTAATGAACCACTCAGTACACCTTGTGAATTTATCTCAGCTAATACTCTAGCATCAGTATAATATTGATTACTACCCTCTGATATATCATCAGTACTTAAAGCGTTGATTGTATTGTTTATAGCAGAAACTGCGTTGGTTAACTCAGTATCAGTAGCAACATCCGAATTTGTGAATGCTTTGATTGATGATAATTGTGCTTTTAATGTTACACCACCATCTACAACAGGAACTATTGTAGTACCATCAATCGAACCAGATACTAATTCGTTTAACGCCGATATTTTAATATTTTCTGCCATTTTTGTTTATCTCTTTTTATTCTGTTTAGGTGGGTTTAATTTTAAATCACCTCTTTCAACTTTATCTTCAATTGTTTTTAACTCTTGTAAGTGAACTGCTCTTTGCTTTTGCTTTCTATTTGAAGTAGTTGGTTTAGTGTAAGTTTTTCTATCCTTTAATTCTTGAATATGTCCGCTATCAAACCCTCTTCTTTTAAAAATTTTTAAAGCTCGATTGATATCGCCTTTACGAACTTCAACCGATACTCTAGCTTTACTCTTACCCATTAGTGTAACAATTAATATAATTAGTTTATGTATGCGTTCAATTCATACCCATTCTTCATACCATATACCTGAATGTGTAACATTTTCTTTTGTGGTTTACCATTTCTAAGTAATTCCAAATTTACTTTCGTAGTTTTACCTACCGATGGTCTTTTGGAGTTCATACCAACCTTANTAAACATCTCATCATCTTCGATAGTATATCCTTTTTTCAAAGCGTATGCCTCAGCTGCTTCAATTGCATGAGTATAAGATTTATGATAAACTTCAGCATCTTTTGCCTCCACTTTCATACCACTAACATTTGATTTTACAATCATCCCTTTACCACCATCTTTCTCAACTGATTTTAAGAATTTCTTAGCATCAACTTCTTTTGAATATGCAGCTGAAGATGGTTTTACATTTCTATTAGGTAAATCCTTTTTAACTTTAAACATTACTACAAATGCTTTAGCTTCATTTACCTCCTCATTTTTGTTAATTTTCTTACCAGCTTTGACAGCATCTTTATGTGCATCAGAATTACCATGTGATGGGGCTTCTCCTCTAGCTTTCTTAGCTCTTATGTTTGCCCATAAACCATCTCCTTCGTTTACACCCTCATTCTTCATAAGTTTGTATGCCATATGCCCCATTGCTACAATACCACTCTTTACAAACTTATCTTTATTAGATTGTTGTTTAAGTGCATCATATACTTGAACCATTAGAGATGCTGATTGCATATCTACTCTTACTTTCTTCTTTGATTTAGTATCAACTACTAAAGAGTTTTGTTTATCTTTTACAATTTTTCTTAATTGAGTGATAACTTCAGGTTCTTTANCTTCGTTGATTGATTCTGTAATCTTTCCGTTCTTTACGTTATAGTATGTAGGCATCTTATCCCAATCTTTACCATCAGTTTTTACACCAGTATAAGTTTGGTTACCATCTTGCTTCCAAGCCCCACCACTTCCATCTCTGAATTTTATCATAGTTGGAGTCTCTTCATACCATGTCCACTCTCCATCAGAGTGTTGAGCTACATATCTAGCCCAAGATGGAATATTTTTAAATTTTGGTAATTTCTTTTTACCTTCGTTTATTGATTCAGTAAACATAGTACCGGTTCTCCAATCACCAGTATGTTTTTTTAATAGAGTATTTATTTTAGTAATTTCTCTATCATCACCTTGATTTGATGGATGGTCTGAACCAAGTTCAATTTGAAGTTTTCCTTTAGTTATTGGATGGTTACTGATATAAACTTTAATTTTTGGATTAATCTTTTTTATATCTCGTTGTAAGTTTGCTAATTGTTTTGGAGTTACCTCATCTTTACCTTCAGTAACTACTGATTCATCTAGCTCAAATTTAGAGTATTTGTTTAAATCGTTTAAACTTTTTAATTCAACTCTTTCACCTTTTGAATCCAATCCATAGATAGTAGCGGTATATTTACCCATTCCATCAGAACGTTTACCTTTTAATTTTTGGTTTAATTCAGCACCTGCTCTTCTTTTACTAACAGATGTATTTCTTTCGTTTACTGATTCAGTCATTGGATTACCACCTAATTTGATGATATCATTATCAATCTTATTTAACTCCTTACCATATCTATCAGCAATCTTACCACCCTCAGGTTCAGCTTCTTGCTCCATATCTCGCATTACCTCTGCTCTCTTCTTTTTGAGTGCTTTAATCTTTGGAGCGTTTTTAAGTGCTTTATAATCAGGGTTAATTTTCTTTTGTTTTTCAACTTTCTTAGCAGCATCTTTATTTCTCTTCATTTGAGCTGCTCTAAGTTTAATCATAATTGGGTCATTGATACCCATCTCATTAATTCCCTCATAGATGGATTTAAGATACTTAATGAAATCTTTATCACTTTTCATAGCTCTAAAGTCACTATCCTTAAATACATTTTTTAGAAAATCCTTAACATCCTTGGAACTTTGTTTGATTAAATCAAGCTCAGCACCCACACTTTCTTCCATTTCCTCTGGTGATTTTCCAAATGTATTATGAACTAATGTATCAAGCTTTGTATGAAACTCCTTTTCCTCAGCATCAGTAGCTTCAATAATTTTAACTGGTACTAAATGTGTTCCAATTTTATCATCATATGCCATTATGTAAGGAATACCATCCTTACCCATAATTTTGAAATCTTTATGTTTCTTATTCCACTCTTTCTTAGTGATTGTATGTTTAATCTTAGGTTTAGCCATCTTAATTTAGTTGTTTTGCTATTGAGTAGAAATCTAATACAAACCCATATCCAGCACCGTCATAACTATGGTCTATCTCAAAGGGTAATTTAAATTTCTTTACTAATT
>JGI26081J50195_1001248_pt1 | contig 10220 bp, 6 predicted proteins | sample SaaInl74LU_5_DNA_FD_50195 | JGI IMG/M metagenome (IMG submission 50195) | reverse complement strand
TTTTTCTTGAGAAACCCATGGCTACGACATTAAGCGATGCCGCTGCAACTGTTGCGCTCGCGCGGAGCTATGCAAGCTTTGTGCAGATTGGGTTGCAGTATCGCTACAAGGCGCAATATGTCGAGTCACTTCACGAAGCGTTGACGCGCAAGAGCGTGGGCGAGATTAGAATGATTAGCATGAGCGAATATCGCCCGCCGTTTCTCGATAAAGTGGGACAATGGAATAAATTCAATGACCAGAGCGGCGGCACGCTGGTCGAAAAGTGCTGTCACTATTTCGATCTAATTAATTTATTTGCCGGGGCACGGCCGGCGCGCGTGTATGCGAGTGCGGGACAGTCGGGTGTGTTTGACGCCCTGACGCGAGACGGGCGCAAAAGCGACATCGATGACAATGCGTTTGTCGTCATCGACTATGACAACGGCTGTCGGGCCAACTTTACACTTAATATGTGTAGCCCCGATTTTACCGAAGAACTTTGTGTAGTCGGCACTAAGGGGCGCTTAATCGCCTCAGAGCGGTTCGATATGCATCACGCGCAGGAGGCGAAAACGAGCCTTTCGCTAGAATTAGGTGAGCACGGCGCCTCGCGCGAGGTTGCCCTTGGCTATGCGTCGGTTATCGAGAAGAGCGGCCACCATGGGGCAACTTATTTTGAACATGCCGCGTTCCTCGATCGCCTCGAAGGGTTAGGAGGTAACGCCGCAACGCCGGAGCAAGGGCTGTGGTCGATGCTTGTTGCGAGCGCGGCGCAGGAGTCGAGTAAAACCGGTGATGCAGTCGATCTGACTGAATTTATTGCGGCCAACGGCCTTGCTGAGGCGCTTGGCGTGGGCACAGTCAGCGACTAGCGCTCGGATGTCGGACGAACGAATTTATTTTTAGCGAAAAGTGAGAGAATTAATGAGCATAAGTGAAACCGTTACCCTAGCCGTCGATGGCAAAGTCATGCCTGCAGTGGGGCTGGGGCTGTGGAAAATCGAGCGCGATGCTACCGCCGACGCAGTGTATGCAGCGATCGACGCGGGCTATCGCCATCTCGACAGCGCCGCCGATTATGGCAATGAGCGCGAGGTGGGTGAGGGAATAACACGAGCGATTGCCGCGGGCCTCTGTTCGCGCGAAGAGCTTTGGGTGACCTCAAAGCTGTGGAATACGTTTCATCGGCCCGAGCATGTGGAGGCGGCGTGTAGGCGTTCTCTTACAGACTTGGGACTCGCGTATATCGATCTCTATCTCATTCATTTTCCCATTGCCCTCAACTATGTCGATTTCGACGATCGCTACCCTCCTGAGTGGGTTTTCGATCCCGCTGCGCAAATCGGTTCGGCTCGCGCAGGAATGCAGCGCGATGCTGTGCCCTTGAGCAGCACATGGGCGGCGATGGAGGGATTAGTCGAGAGTGGGCTTGTAAGACAGATAGGCGTGTGCAATTACTCAACGGCGCTGCTCCACGACCTGATGAGCTATGCGCGCATTAAACCTGCCATGCTCCAGATCGAATCGCATCCGTATTTGACGCAAGAGGCACTGCTGCGCACGGCCAATGACTACGGCATCGCCGTGACTGCCTTCTCGCCGCTTGGCGCGCTATCGTATGTGTCCCTCGATATGGCGACGCCCGCAGAAAGTGTCCTCACTCAGCCGGTCGTTTTAGCTGCAGCCGAGCGCACGGGAGCGACGCCGGCGCAGGTAGTTCTTCGCTGGGGTATTCAGCGCGGCACGGCGGTGATTCCAAAAACAAGTAAGCCTGAGCGATTGAGAGAGAATCTTGCGCTCGCAGGTTTTGCGTTAAACGAAGAGGAGATGCGCGCTATAAGCGACCTCAACCAGAATCGCCGGTTTAACGATCCGGGCGTCTTCTGTGAGGCGGCGTTCGGTACTTTTCATGCAATCTATGATTGATTCATGCGATGCGTATTTGAGTCACGCTCGCCACGACTGGATGACGAAGGCGTTCTACGCCGGCCAGTCCCAACAAAATTTAAAAGATCATCAGAGAAAATGGCAACAGGAATAACACGATGCAAGTGCAGCAGATCACACTCGATGGACAGCAGCATTACGACGACGCAGGCGGGGTATTTCCGCTCATTTACACGCCACTCGCAGCGTCGACTGCGACACCCATTGATGAGAATAATTCTGCGAGGACTAAGTCGGGCAATGTCGCATCAGCAAAACGCTGGGTGAGTGATAATCGCGAGTCACTCGCTCTAGCACTTGCGCAGCACGGTGCCTTGTTGTTTCGCGGTTTCGGAATCGAAACCGATTTTGAATTTGATGATTTTATCGGCGCGTTCGAGTTGCCTAATTTTACCTATGCCGAATCGCTGTCGAACGCGGTGCGCCGCAATCGCACCGAGCGCGTGTTTACTGCGAACGAAGCGCCGCCGTCGGTCAGTATTTTCCTGCATCATGANATGGCGCAGACGCCGGTGTATCCATCGAAACTGTTTTTCTTCTGTGAACATGCGCAGATGACCGGTGGGGCGACGCCGCTTTGCCGCTCCGATGTTCTGCTTGCTGAGCTAACCAAAGTGCGCCCCGGTTTTGTCGCAGCCTGTGAGCAATTAGGCGTCCGCTATTCCAATACAATGCCCCTCGAAGACGACCTCGCCTCGGGGCAGGGGCGAAGTTGGCGTAGTACTTTGTCGGTTGCAGATAAAGCGGCAGCCGAAGAAAAACTCACGGGGCTTGGTTACAGCTGGCAGTGGCAGGATGATCAGAGTCTTCGGGTAACCACGCCGAGCTTGCCTGCCGTGCGCACGCTAGACGATGGCCGCAAAGTATTTTTCAACCAGCTGATCGCAGCGTTTAGGGGCTGGAAAGACGCGCGCAATAGTGCAGAAAAATCGATCTGCTTTGGGGATAGTAGTGCCATTGATGCGGCCGACATGGCGGTGGCTATTGCGCTCGCCGACGAACTGAGTTTCGACACGCCGTGGCAATCGGGTGATGTTGCACTTGTCGATAACTTTTTGGTAATGCACGGACGCCGCCCTTTCGAGGGCGAGCGCCGTATCCTTGCGTCGCTGGTGGGCTAGTCTTCTAGCTCGCGAGCGTCNCNGANGCCGCCGACATTCGTGGCGTTGGTGTAACCCATCTCCTCGAGCGCCGCGAGGGCAATGCCTGCGCGCCTGCCGCTCCGGCAATAGACCCTAATCTCAGTGTCTTTATCCAAACCCAGATCGGCGATCCGTAGGGCAATCTCCTCATGGGGAATATGTGCCGATCCTGCAATATGGTCTTCAGCATATTCGGCGTCTGTGCGCACATCGAGCCAAACCACTTGTGATGGGGTGCTTGCGCAGCTTGCTAAAAAGCTTAGCCCGAGCAGCAGTGCGGCGGTTGCTAAGAGGCGGCTAGGAGCAGTCCTTGCTAGTAATGAGCTGATCAGAATCATTGTTTTCTCTTTTGGATGCGGCGAAAGCCTTTGGCTGCTGGCAGGCGTCACTTGCTGTTAATGGGGTGGGCAGTATAGCAATTTCTCGAGTCTGTCGGTTGATCTAAGTTTCCTTCAAAGTCTTGTTCTTCTTCATTCTCTGCGTTTATCCGCGCTCAATTGTCATAGTTTGTTACGACGCGGCGAATTTGCCCTGTTAGTCCGTAGTAGTCCTTGAGTCATAAAAATTTTGCGCTATAGTACGCGGCAAATTGGTTAGACCAATATGGACTGACCAATACGAGCAGACCATTACGAGCAGGCTAATACGGCCCGTCCAATACGGACTGTCCAATTGCTGCAGCCGAGCCGAACGGGTCAACTCAGAGAGCCCGTTCTGGTCGCGCCAGATTGGAGTGTCCAGATTGGACAGTCCGTATTGGTAAGACCAAAGTGGTCCAAAGCTTGACCGCCATGCGTACTGAGCCTTATGAATTCGATAACCCCCATAACAGTTCCGCCCACGATGACCCGCAGCCATGAAATCGCGGGCGTTCTGCGCGATGAAATCCTTCGCGGCCAGTTTCGGCCGGGTGAACGCTTGCCGTCCGAAAGGGATCTTGCCGCCCGATTCGGCGCTAGTCGCGGCGCTGTGCGCGAAGCGCTGTCGCAGATCGAACAGCTTAGGTTGATTGATATTCAGCCCGGGGGCGCGCGCATAAAAGAAGTCAACGACGCAAGTATTGCTGTCTTAGGGCCGCTCCTTGGTCTGGGCTCGGTACCCGATGCAGGGCTGGTTGATCAGTTTCTCGATACGTTTTCGGCCTTGGCGCGCTTTACAGCGACCCGAGCGATTCCTCGAATCACAGAAACGCAGCGAACGGATCTGCTTGCGCAATTGGATGCGATGGCCGATGACCTCGGCAGCGTTGAATCACTGCAGCCAAAGATGCGTGCGTTTTTACTGACCCTGGATCGAATCGCGGACAATTTGGTGGTACGGCTTATAGTAACGATTTGCAGGCTCAGTTTGTTGAAAGAATGCTGTTATTACATCCGCGTCCAAGCCTCAAACCGGAGTCGTTACAAGCACTGGTCTCGGGGATGCGCTTAGGTGTCGAGAATGGCGATGGTGAGGGGGTTGCTGCGGCACTCGATATCCATTTTTTGAGCATGCGCGCGTTAGTCGCCCAAGCTCTTGCAAGCGCATAACCGAATTGACAATGTCACGCTAGCAGCGCTCTACCGAACGCCGCCGGCAAAGAATTAAGAAGTCTAGGAGTTAGACATGAAACGAGTATTGATGCCGATTGGCATACTTTTAGGAAGCATTGTTGTCGCAGTAGTATTGATTCGTAATCCCACGCGGGTCTCCGAATCGGCGCCAGAAATCATTCCAATTAGCGTCCGCGTCGCTGAGGTTCAGACAGAGTCGGTGCAGCTATTCATCGAATCGCAGGGCAAGGCACAAGCGGCGCGTCAGGCGAGCGTCTCGTCTAATGTTCAAGGCCCGGTTGCCTGGGTGTCACCTTCGTTAGAGGCGGGCGCTTACGTCATGGCCGGCGAGCCGTTGGTAAGGTTAGAGCTGACTGATTTTGAAACGGCAGTGACGCGCAGTCGCGCTAGCTTCGATCAGGCGTCTGCCGAGGCAGAATTTGCTGCGGCAGATCTCGCTCGCATCACAGAGTTGGCGGCGAAAAATTTGGTAAGCGAGGCAGAGCTGCAGAATGCACAACGTGCCGCTACGGTTAACGAGGCTCGATTCGCCGATGCCGAAGCCAATTTAAAGCAGTCCGAACTTGATGCAGAGCGGTCGATATTGCGAGCCCCTTTTAATGCTGTTGTAGCATCGCGTGATGTCGAGCTTGGTCAGTTTGTCAATCGTGCCCAGAGTGTCGCGGTGCTATTCGATGCCGACAGTGTCGACGTGCGCGTTCCATTAGCGATCAGGCAGCTTGGCTATCTCGATGTTCCCACCGGCTTTCGCGGTGAGTTCGAGTCGGCTCAGGCGCCAGAGGTAGAATTAGTCGGAAGCTACGGTGGCAAAGAATACACCTGGATGGGCAAACTCTTGCGCACCGAGGCGACCATCGATCCCAACAGCAATACGGTGCAATCAATCATCCGCATCGAACAACCTTCTGCTGATGTTGCGGGTGAGTCTATCCCTTTACCTATAGGCCTGTTTGTCGACGCGCGCATCGCAGGCAAGATAATCGAAAATATCGTTTCCCTGCCTCGTTCGGTTATTCGCAATAATTCGCAGGTGCTTGTGGTGGATGCCGAGAACAAAATGTATTACCGCGACGTAGAAATATTTCGTCTAGAGCAAGATCGCGTGTTGATTAGTGGCGGCCTCATGCCTGGCGAAAAAATCTGTACCTCACCGATACAAGCTGTTGTAGATGGGATGTCCGTGCGGCCAGTCCTCGAGATGATTTAAGCAATTAGCCAAATTTTTACTACTCAATTACGTTAGCAGCATATGCGCCTGAAGGCGCGCGGAGAATGTCAGTGCGAACTCCCATTACTTGGTTTGTTAAAAACCCCGTAGCCACTAATTTGTTGATGATGATCTTCCTAGCTGGAGGTTTTGTCTCTTACCTAAATCTTAACCAGGAAGAATTTCCCGATATTGATTTTGGGCTTGTGCAGGTCAGCGTCGCTTACCTCGGGGCGACGCCTGATGAAGCGGAATCAGCTATTTGTTTACGTATAGAAGAGGCGTTAGAGGGTGCAGAAGATGTCGATCGCCTCACTAGCACCGCGCGAGAAGGGGGCTGCGATGCCACTATCGAGTTAACAAGCGGTGCCGACCTCAATCGCGTCCTGAATGATGTGAAGGGTAAAATAGACGCGGTAAGTACGTTCCCTACTGAAGCTGAGAGGCCGCTTGTTAGAGCCTTTAGCTCAAGCGGCAATGTAATGACTCTTGCGCTATCGTCAAATACAGATGACACCGGACTTAAACTTATAGCTGATAAAATTCGCAATGACATTCTTGATCTAGATGGCATCTCGACTGTGAATATCGCTTACCTGCGACCGTTCGAGATTTCGGTTGAGGTCTCTGAAACTACCCTGCGTCAATATGGATTAACCCTTGGGCAGATCTCCACTGCAATCGATCGCGCTTCTCTTGATTTGCCTGGTGGTACGATTAAAACCGCATCAGGGGAAATACTGCTGCGCACCAAGGGGCAGGTCTATAACGGTGATGAGTACGAAAACATTGTGGTGCAGTCCTACCCAGACGGTACTCAACTGCGCCTTGGTCAAATTGCCACGGTCAAAGATGGATTTGAAGAGGGGTATCTTGACGCGCGGTTGAACGGTGTCAACGCAGCGATTATCGATGTACTCAGAGTAGGTGACGAAGATATCGTCACTTCATCAAAACAGGTCAAACGATGGATGGCCTCGAGCGATTTTGATTTGCCACAGGGCATGAGTTTGGCAATTATCTCCGACTCAGCCATCTCAACTGAGGATCGCATTGCCACCGTCGCAGGTAATGCTTATACCGGTTTACTATTTGTATTGTTGATCCTTACTTTATTTTTAAGGTTCAAACTGGCGATTTGGGTGGCTGCAGGTATACCTATTGCGATCGCCGGCGCCCTAGCTCTGTTCCCTTCCGTAGGGCTGACTATTAGCTCGCTAACAGTGATGGGCTTTATTCTTGTGCTCGGAATTATTGTCGATGACGCAATTGTTGTCGGTGAACGTATCCATGCTTTCGAAGTGAAAGGATTTTCAAAAGAGGAAGCCGCGATTGAGGGGACTATAGAAGTCTCAGTGCCGGTAATTTTCGGTGTTCTAACTACCATCGCGGCATTCTTGCCTATTTTGCTATTAGGCGGGCAGTTAGGTGCATTTTTTAACACGATAGGCGGAGTCGTTGTTTTTTGTCTCATTGCAAGTCTCATTGAATCTCAGCTTATTTTACCGGGTCATATCGCTCATCGTAAAACGGAAGGGTATTTTGGGGACGGCTCGCGAATTGTTCTTGCGTGGCAAGCAATGCAAAGTCGAATTGCAAACGGTATGGAGGACTTCGCAGAATACCGATACAGGCGTGCGCTCAAGAAAGTGCTCAAGCATCGCTACGCCGCATGGGCCACTGCCACTGGAGTTATTTTGGTGACCTCTGCGCTTATGTTGAGCGGTCGAGTAGGGCTGCAGTTTTTCCCTTCTATTGAGGGTGACACGGTTTGGGGGACTGTAGTTATGCCAGTAGGAGTTCCCGGCTATATTACCGAAAATGCGATCGATGCAATCGAAGAAAAAGCTATAGAGTTAGCCGCGGAACTCGAGGAGGAATTAATTGACCTGAAAGCTAATGGTCTGGCGCCCGCCTCAACTGAGAGAGTCGTTGATAGCGTTCTCACGATAATCGGCGGTAAGGCACCTCGCGGTGGTCCCTCGTCTCCTGGGCGTGGTGGATCTGGTAGCAGCGAAGTCGCCGAAGTTGTAATGTACCTCTCGCCATTTTTCGATCGTGGAGAGATTAGCTCTGCAGAGGTGCGAAACCGATGGCGCGAAAAAGTGGGCAGCATCCCGGATGCCTTAGAGCTCACCTTTGTATCAGATGCATTTTCTGCGGGTGATGCGATCAACTATCGTCTCGCAGGTCGTAACGAAGAAAATCTGAAAATTGCAGCAGCGGAGTTGCGCGATGAACTTAATCGTTACCCTGGCGTTTTCGATGTTTCTGATTCCTTCCGTGCAGGAAAACAAGAGGTTCAAATCCAAATACTTGAACGCGGTAAGACACTAGGGCTCTCGCTCAATGATATTGCAACTCAGGTACGGCAAGCATTTTTCGGCGCAGAGTCGCAGAGGATTCAACGCGGTTCGGACGACGTTCGCGTGATGGTGAGGTATCCTGAGGATGAGCGTCAATCACTTGCTAATCTGGAGAAGCTTTTGATTAGAACTCCTTCAGGAGCAGAGGTGCCGTTCCTAAGCATCGCGGATTTCTCACTTGGTAATAGCTATTCGAGCATAAATCGCCAGGATGGACGGAGAATTATCACTGTCCGTGGTGATGTAGATCGAACGGTCGTTGTACCGGATGAGATTCGTCGTGAGGTTATACGTAAATTCCAATCTAAGTGGCAGCGTGAGCTAGATGTCCAACTAGTAGTAGGCGGCGAAAGTGAGCGTCAAGCAGAGTCGTTTGGTGAGCTGCTTTCCACGTTCCCGATCGCGATGATGGTCATTTTTGCGTTATTGGCGATACCTCTCAAGTCATATTTCCAGCCATTGATTATTATGAGCGTGATCCCTTTTGGTGCGATTGGTGCTATTTTCGGCCACTTTATTATGGGGGCTGATCTCGTTTTCTTTTCAGTCCTGGGCATCATCGCGCTGAGTGGTGTAGTGGTAAATGCGAGTCTCGTGCTTGTTGTATCTGTCAATCGCCTGCGAGAAGAGGGTATGGGCATGGTGGATGCCGTATCTACAGCCGGAGCACTCCGTTTCCGTCCGATATTTCTTACCTCATTGACGACGTTTATTGGCCTAGTACCATTAATGATATCGGCAAACCCTGCGACATTTTTTGTAGTTCCAATGGCTATCTCATTAGCCTGGGGTGTTTTATTCGCGACTGTTATCACTCTATTCCTCGTTCCTTGCCTGTATTTAATATTACACGACTTCATCGGGCATACCGATTCTGAGGAAGAACGAGCGAAGGCTTACATACATACGCTAAAAGCCACGGCCGAAAGTTAATTCGACGCCATCATCAGAGGGGCACTGCATAACAATGCCCCTCTGATGATGGTCTCGCCTCAAACAATCCGTCTTTTTTATTCACTACATTGGATTCGATTATGACGAGCCTCGATTCGCTTCATCAAAAAACTTCACTAATTTCTATGGCAGCTTCGGCCGCTAAGACTCTGACAATCGCAGGTGTGCTTATCATGAGTTCTGTCGCAAGCAATGCGCAAGTAAACCGCATAGATATCATTCGCCCAGATGCGCCGAGTTTGGCGGCTTATGGTGACTTTGACATTGGAGTGCGGACACTCACACTCACCGATGCGGGTCGCGTCGATGTGCTTAATACCCAACGGGGAGCGGAGGCGACTATCTATGATCGCAGCCTAACCATCGAAGTGTGGTATCCAGCGCAACTTACGAGCGGTCAGTCACGAGGGGGTGAGTATCGTGCGATTACCCGAAACCCTGAGATTACGGCGACGCTTTTGGGTCAGGCTGTGCGCGACGCAGCGCCCGACACAAGCGTTGGGGCGTTTCCATTAGTGGTTATCTCGCACGGTTACCCGGGTAACCGCTACCTGATGAGCCACCTCGGCGAAAATCTCGCCAGCAAAGGCTATGTGGCTGTCTCCATCGATCATAAAGACAGCACCTACGACGACGCACAGGCGTTTTCTAGCACCCTTTACAATCGTCCACTAGATCAGCGTTTCGTGATCGAAAGCATGGCGCAACACTCTGCTGATGCAGGTAGTTTCCTTGCAGGTATGCTCGATGCGAACAACACCGGAGTCGTTGGCTATTCGATGGGCGGCTACGGGCTCGTAAACAATTTAGGAGGGGGTTATAGCGATGAGATCGTTCCTTCTTTTATGTCGCCACCTAATGAGCTGCTCGCGCTGCATGCGACAGGCAATCCTAACTACCGTGACAACCTTGACTTGCGGATCAAGGCGGGCTTCGCGATCGCGCCTTGGGGAATGGAAAGAGGGTTTTGGCGTGAGCAAGACCTAGCAGGCATCGAAGTCCCAACGTTTTACCTCGCAGGCGACAACGATACTGTCGCAGGTTATGAAAACGGCGTCCGCGCAATTTA
>JGI26081J50195_1001244_pt1 | contig 10227 bp, 16 predicted proteins | sample SaaInl74LU_5_DNA_FD_50195 | JGI IMG/M metagenome (IMG submission 50195) | reverse complement strand
GATGTTTACGCCGGCAATACGAGCCAAGGCATATTCCTTTTCTACTGCGGTTCCGTAACGCCGGAACCTTTTTTCACAGATACAGGCCCGGAGCTAACAGCCATCGAGCCTGCGATTGAGGTATTCAGGGCCATGCGCACGGCCCTTATGATTCTCTTAACAGAGATAGGGTGAATTATGAGGATCTGCTTAGAACGTCAAGGCCTTAACCTAAGACTTGCGAAATCGAGGCGCTTACATCCTCAATATCGGCCAAACCATCCACGGATGTCAGCTTGTCTTTGGCGTAGTAATAGCCAATCAGTGGTGATGTCTCCTTGTAATAAGCCATCAACCGCGTCTTCAAACTCTCTGCATTGTCATCGGCCCGGCGTTTGAATTCGCTTCCGCCACATTTGGCGCAAGCGCCCGATGCCGGGATGGGTTTGGAGATATCGTTATAGCCTTCCCCGCAGTCGCCACAGGTGGACCTTGCGGTGATGCGATTTACCAAGGCCTCATCATCCACTTGCATCTCGATGACGTGATCCAAGCCGGCGCCTTTGGACGCCAGCAGCGCCTCAAGCGCGTCGGCCTGCGCCAGGGTGCGCGGGAAGCCGTCAAAGATGAACCCTCCGGCGGCTTCGCTGTCGAGCTGTTCTGAGATCAGGCCAATCACGATGTCGTCAGTGACCAATTGGCCAGCATCCATGACGGCGGCAACCTTATTGCCCATATCCGTTCCGGATGTCTTGGCAGCGCGCAGCATATCGCCCGTCGACAATTGCACCATGCCGCGCGTTTCAACCAAAAGCTTGGCTTGCGTTCCTTTACCCGCACCGGGTGGACCAATTAAGATAATATTCATCGACGTGTCACTCCGCCCTTTTTGCCGCGACGCTTACCGCGGAGCTGTGATTTTTCAAGCAGACCTTCATATTGATGCGCCAATAAATGAGATTGAACCTGTTGGATGGTGTCCATACCCACCGAGACGATGATCAAGATCGAGGTGCCGCCAAAATAGGCCGTGATGGCAAATTGGCTGCGCAGAATCTCGGGAACCAAACACACAAGCGCGAGGTAGCCTGACCCCAAAACCAAAAGCCGCGTGACCACATAGTCGAGATATTCAGCGGTTTTCGCACCTGGGCGAATACCAGGCACAAACCCGTTTTGGTTTTTCAAGTTATCGGCCACCTCATCGGTCTTGAACGCCACTTCCCGCGTATAAAAGTAGGTGAAGAAGACAATCATCGCCGTGAAAAATGCAAGATAGGCCGGCTGACCGGGGCCAAAGTAGGCCAAAATGGTGGACATCACCGGACCGGACTGACCGCCGGAAAACGTCGCCAATGTGGTGGGCAGCAGCAATAGGGCCGACGCAAAAATCGCTGGAATAACACCGGCGGGGTTGACCTTGATCGGCAGATGGCTTGAACCACCGTCATAGGTTTTCATACCAACCTGACGGCGCGGGTATTGAATGTGGATTTTGCGCAGGCTGCGCTCCATAAACACCACAAACCCAAGTGTGATCATAAGCATTGCAATCACGCCCAGCATAGTCCCGGTGCCAATCGCGCCTGAACGGCCCTGGGTGAAAAACTGGCCAAAGGCGGCGGGCAGCTCGGCGATGATACCCACGAAAATGATCAAGGAAATACCATTGCCAATGCCACGCGCGGTGATTTGCTCGCCCAGCCACATCAAGAACATCGTGCCCCCCACCAATGTGATCACACATGCGGCGATAAAGAACATGCCCGGATCTGAGGCCAAATCACCGGCCTGCAAGCTGGCGGCCAAGCCATAGGCTTGGAAGGTCGCCAAGATCACCGTGCCATAGCGGGTATACTGGTTGATTTTCTTGCGCCCCTGCTCACCCTCTTTTTTGAGCTGCTTGAGCGGCTCCCACATGGCGCCCAAAAGCTGCACGATGATGGAGGCTGAAATATAAGGCATGATGCCAAGTGCAAAAATCCCCATGCGTGCCAAGGCGCCGCCGGTGAACATTGACAAGACCCCGCCAATCCCGGAGGCGGCTTGATCCATAAATTGTTGCAATGCAACAGCGTCGATCCCCGGAACTGGAATGTAAGTCCCGATGCGGTAAACGATCAACAAACCGATTGTGAAAAATATGCGCTGGCGCAATTCGGTCGCCTTGCCCAATGTGCTCCAGCTTAAATTTGCGGCCATTTGTTCGGCGGCAGATGCCATTTGAAAACTCCCTAAAACAAGATCGCCGCCACGGGGGTCCCCGATGGCGGCGCTTGGAAACTAAAAGTTATGTAAGCAGCTTAGAGGCTGCTCGCAACCGCCGATTACTCAGAAGAGGCGGAAGACGCCACTGTCAAAGACCCACCAGCCGCTTCCACCGCCGCTTTCGCTGCCGCAGAGGCACCTGTCACGGTGATTGAGACTTTTGCCGAGTAATCACCCTTGGCCAGAACCCGCACGCCGTCCAATTTGCGGCGCACAAGACCCGATGCGATCAGGCTGTCTTCGGTGACATCACCGGTCAGCTTGCCAGCATCGATGAATTTTTGGATCAAGCCGAGGTTTACCACGGCATAGGCCTTGCGGTTCGGCTTGTTAAAGCCCCGTTTTGGCAAACGTTGGTACAGGGGCATTTGGCCGCCTTCGTAACCTTTGATCGCAACACCTGAACGGGATTTTTGACCTTTAATACCCCGACCAGCAGTTTTACCTTTGCCGGAGCCCGGACCACGCGCGATGCGCTTTTTGGATCGGGTTGCGCCGGGATTGTCGTGCAGTTCATTAAGTCTCATGTCGCTTCTCCTTTGCCGGATGTGACCCCTGAAGCGTAAGCGGGCCAACCACGGCTTGATTGATTCTTGGCACAGAATTCTGGCCACTCGGTGCGTATAGTGTCCTGAGCGTAGAGGATCAAGTGTAAAGCTGCGCGCCGGGCGGCTTCTCTTACCTCGCCACAAACAAAAAACCCCACCAGTCTCCTGGCGGGGTTTTAATTGGGCGACTGCGCGGAAAATTCCGGCAGTCATTAGCCTTTTTCTTCGATGATCTGAACCATATGCGGGATCTTGTTGATCATGCCGCGCACGGATGGGGTATCTTCCAATTCCCGTGTGCGGTGCATTTTGTTCAAGCCGAGGCCGATCAGCGTTTGGCGCTGTTTGGCGGGACGGCGGATCGGAGAACCGATTTGCTTTACAACGATGGTTTTAGCCATTTCTCCGCTCCTTAAGCTTCTACAGGTTCAGCAGCGGCAGCCGGCGCATCACCCTTGTTGAGGATGTCTGCGACCTTTCTTGCCACGACGTTGTGCGACCATGCGCGGGCTGCTCTCTTTTTGCAGACCATTCATTGTCGCGCGGATCATGTTATATGGGTTTTGCGACCCAATAGATTTCGCAACAACATCTTGCAGGCCGAGCATTTCGAACACCGCACGCATTGGACCACCGGCGATCACACCAGTACCCTGCGGCGCTGTGCGCATGACAACTTTACCGGCACCATGACGGCCTTCCATATCGTGGTGCAGCGTCCGACCTTCGCGCAGTGGCACGCGGATCATTTGGCGCTTGGCTTGTTCTGTCGCTTTGCGGATCGCCTCAGGCACCTCTTTGGCTTTACCTTTGCCGAAGCCGACACGACCTTTTTGATCGCCAACCACAACCAAGGCTGCGAAGCCGAAGCGTTTACCACCTTTTACGGTCTTGGATACGCGGTTAATCGCGACCAAACGATCTGCAAATTCTGGAGTTTCTTCGCGATCGCGACGATTGCCCCGTTGGTTATTTCTTTCAGCCATTTTGGCCTCCTGAACTATGGGCGCCATGCACCCTATTTCTGCGATGTCCGTCGCCCATAGGACGCGGCATCATCGAGGCGGGCTGAACGCCCGCCTGCACTGATTTAGAATTTCAACCCGCCTTCACGCGCAGCATCGGCCAGAGCCTTTACCTTGCCATGAAAGAGACGGCCGCCACGGTCGAAGAGAACCTCTTCGACGCCCGCTTTTTTCGCACGCTCTGCAATAACAGAGCCCACTTTTGCGGAGGCGTCCACGTTGTTTTTGCCTACAAATCCCAAGTCCTTTTCCAAGGTGGATGCCGAAGCCAAGGTAATCCCTTGGATATCGTCGATCACCTGAACCGAGATGTTTTTCGCAGAGCGGTGAACCGACAACCGGGGTTTGCCAGTGTTGATTTTCCGCAGTTTGTTCCGAACGCGCAGGCGGCGCTTCAGAAACAGAGTTCTTTTGCTGTTTGCCATTTCCTGGGTCCCTACTTCTTCTTACCTTCTTTACGGAAGATATACTCGTTTTTGTATTTGATACCTTTGCCTTTGTAGGGCTCTGGTCTCCGCCATTCGCGAATATTTGCCGCGACTTGGCCTACGAGTTGCTCATCCGTACCTTCAACTGCAACCTCGGTTGGCTTCGCAGCCGTCACGGTTACACCTGTAGGGATTTCAAAATTCACGTCGTGGCTGTAGCCCAAAGACAGTTTCAAGACATTGCCTTGCACCTGTGCCCGGTAACCCACACCGCTAATCTCAAGCTCTTTTTTGAAACCGGTGGACACACCAGTTACCATATTTGCGATCATTGTGCGGGACATGCCCCACTGCTGACGCGCGCGCTTGGATTTGCCGCGAGGCTCAACCGATACGTTATTTTCTTGTACTGTGATTGTCACATCATCAGTGGCGGTGAAGCTGCGGGTCGCTTTCGGACCTTTAACTTCAATGGTCTGGCCGGACACAGATGCCGAAACACCTGAGGGCAGCTCGACCGGTTTTTTACCAATACGAGACATACCTTACTCCTAGAAGACTGTGCAGAGCACTTCGCCACCAACATTGTTGGCGCGTGCACTGGCATCCGACATCACACCCCGAGAGGTGGAGACAATCGACACGCCCAAGCCCTGACGGACTACAGGAATGTCTTTCACACCCAAATATACGCGACGGCCAGGCTTGGATACGCGCTTTACTTCGCGGATCACGGGCGCGCCGTCGTAATATTTGAGGCTGATTTCGATCGCCGGGTGGCCATCTTTACCAGTCGTATTTTCATAGCCGCGGATGTAGCCTTCGTCGGCCAGGACATCCAATACGCGCGCACGCCCTTTAGAAGCCGGCGTCTCCACTGTGGATTTGCCGCGCAACGAAGCGTTACGAATACGAGTCAGCATATCACCGATAGGATCGTTCATGTTTTAAACTCCTTACCAGCTTGACTTAACCATACCGGGGATTTGGCCATTCGAGCCAAGTTCCCGCAGCGCGATCCGGCTGACCTTTAGCTTGCGATAGTAAGCGTGAGGACGTCCGGTGAGCTGACAACGGTTGTGAAGTCGTGTTGCAGATGAATTGCGTGGCAGTTTGGCCAGCTTGAGCTGGGCCTTGAAACGCTCTTCCATGGGGCGGGATTCATCGCGCGCAATACCTTTGAGCTCAGCACGTTTGGCGGCATATTTGTCCACCAATTTCTGACGCTTAACTTCGCGGGCGATCATTGATTTTTTAGCCATATCGCAGATCCTTAACTGTTGAAGGGCATGTTGAAATGCTTCAACAGCGCTTTGGCTTCTGCATCGTCTTAGCGTTGGTGCAGATAATGATATCCATGCCCAGCATATCAACAACAGAGTCGAAGTCGATTTCTGGAAACACGATGTGCTCTTTCAGGCCCATGGCATAGTTGCCACGACCATCGAACGAAGAACCTTTCACGCCGCGGAAGTCGCGGACACGTGGCAAGGCGATAGTGGTCAGACGATCCATGAATTCATACATGCGNTCACCGCGGAGCGTGACTTTCGTGCCAAGAGGCATTTCTTCACGCACCCGGAAACCCGCAATAGATTTCTTGGCCTTGGTCACCACGGCTTTTTGACCTGCAATCAATGTCAGGGCTTCTTGCGCGTGCTTAACCTTTTTGGTGTCTTTAACGGCATCGCCGATACCCATGTTCAGAACGATTTTTTCCAAACGCGGGATCATCATGTCGTTTTTATAACCAAACTCTTCCTTCATCGCAGCTTTGATCGTGCTGACATAAAGAGCTTTCAAACGCGGAGTGTAGTTTGCTGCATCCAACATTATACGACCTCCCCAGTTGTTTTTGCGAAACGCACTTTCTTACCGTCTTCTTCACGGAAGCCAACGCGGGTTGCTTTGCCATTGCTGTCCAGCAAGGCCAAGTTCGACAATTGGATCGGCATCGCCACTGGGATGCGACCGCCTTGGTCAGACTGGGATTGCTTGGTGTGACGGATGGCCATGTTCACGCCATCGACAACAGCTTTGCCGGCGGAAGGATTTACAGAGGAAATTTCGCCCTGCTTGCCTTTGTCCTTACCGGCCAAAACGACGACCTTNTCGCCTTTTTTCAGTTTAGCAGCCATATCAAAGCACCTCTGGGGCGAGTGAAATGATTTTCATGAAGTTCTTGGCACGCAGCTCACGCACAACAGGGCCAAAGATCCGTGTTCCCACGGGCTCATTTGCATTGTTGAGGATAACGGCTGCGTTGCGATCGAAAGCGGATCGCTGTGCCGTCTTCACGGCGAACTTCTTTGGCGGTGCGAACAACAACGGCCTTACGGACGTCGCCCTTCTTAACACGGCCACGTGGGATGGCTTCCTTAACCGAGACAACAATGATGTCGCCTACGGATGCGTACTTACGCTTGGAACCACCCAAAACCTTGATGCACTGAACACGGCGTGCGCCGCTATTGTCAGCTACATCCAGATTTGTTTGCATCTGGATCATGTGGTTACTCCCGACCTATGGGGTGCGATGCCGCAATATCCCCCAGGGTTTCGATTAAACTGCGTTGTTATTCTGCAATAACTTCCCAGCGTTTAGTTTTCGATTTAGGCGCACATTCTTGAATGCGAACTATATCACCTACATTGAAAGCATTCTTCTCATCGTGCGCCCGGTACTTTTTGGACTTACGGATGGTTTTCTGCAGCAAAGCGTGCTTGAAGCGGCGTTCGACCGATACAGTCACAGTTTGTTCGTTCTGGTTCGATGTAACGACGCCGGACAGGATACGTTTGGGCATAGGGCTTACTCCTCGCCTGCGGCGGCGGCCGCTTTTTGGTTTAAGATAGTATTTACACGGGCCACACCGCGGCGCACTTGACGCATCCGGCTTGTATTTTCCATTTGGCCTGTCGCCTGCTGAAACCGCAGGTTAAAAGCTTCTTTTTTTAGTGCAACCAGCTCGTCACGGAGCTGATCCGGGGTCTTGTCCCGAAGTTCGTTGGCATTCATAGCCTTTTCCTTTCAACATCACTGGAGGGCGCACGAAGGGTTACCCTGATTCCAGTGGAGATCATGATGAAGTGCTGCTTTAGTGGGGATTGAGCCATATAGCAACCCCGCAGCGACGCTTTGTTTGCGGCAATCTGAATTGTCGTGATTTTGCCGTCCAAACACCCGTGCCAGACTGCGCTTTTCCCACTCGCCCTCGGCGTTGTGCTGCGCTACAAAACCCTATGTCCGATATCAAATCGCTTTTCGCAACCCGCCTGTATCACGCCGCGCTCTGTGAGCACGGCCCCTCTGTTGACACCGATGAGCTGACGGCCTCCTGCCTGGCCATCGCGGAAGACGACGAGGCCGGTCAAGACTGGTGTGACAAGAATGACTTTCCTGGTTACACCAGCTATGCCTCCCTCACCGATCTAGATTGGCGTTTCCCAATCTTCAAAGATGTGGTGACCGCGTTGGACTTGCATGTCGCCCATTTTGCTAAAGATCTCGACTTTGATTTGGGCGAGAAAGCCATCACGCTCGACAGCCTTTGGATCAATATTTTGCCCTATGGTGGCATTCATACCGCCCATATTCACCCCCATTCAATCATCAGCGGCACCACCTATGTGGCGATGCCTGAAGGCACCAGCGCGATCAAATTCGAAGACCCGCGCCTGGCCATGATGATGGCGGCCCCGACGCGCCGAAAAGCCGCACGCGAAGAGCTGCGCAGTTTTTTCTATGCCAAACCAAAGGTCGGGGATGTGTTGTTGTGGGAAAGTTGGCTGCGCCACGAAGTGCCAATGAATATGGCAGAAGACGACAGAATTTCTGTGAGTTTTAACTACAGCTGGGGCTAGTTCGGGCGTAAGCAAACCGTTGACCGTGCTGGATGATCGCGAGGCCCGCGATCAAAAAATGCGCCCGCACCGAAATGCGGACGCATTGAAAATCTTACAACCCAGTCGTTACGTCGATTGTGTTGCCTTCTTCAAGGGTCACATAGGCTTTTTTCACATCACGGCGTTTGCCGAGCATGCCGCGAAAGCGCTTGGATTTCCCTTTGGTGATCGTTGTGTTCACCGCTTTAACCTTCACGTCAAACAGGCTTTCAACAGCCTCCTTGATGCTGGGCTTATTGCTGTCGATAGCCACTTCAAACACAACCGCGCCATTTTCAGAGGCCATTGTGGTTTTCTCAGTGATGATCGGCTTGCGGATCACATCGTAATGTTCTGGTTTCGCGCTCATTTCAAACGGGCCTCCAAAGCTTCCAACCCTGCTTTTGTGATCACAAGAGTGTCACGCTTCAGGATATCAAACACATTCGCACCCATTGTCGGCAGGATATCCAGACCTTCAATATTCCGCGCTGCCTGTGCAAAGTTTTCATTTACAGCTGCGCCGTCGATGATCAAAGCACGTTTCCAACCCAAGTTCGCAACCGCTTTGGCCAACGCACTTGTTTTACCGTCAGAAACAGCCGCATCAATCACAACCAGCTCACCCGCTTTTGCTTTCGCAGACAGAGCATGCTTCAGACCCAGCGCCCGCACTTTTTTCGGCAAATCATGGCCGTGGCTGCGCGGTGTTGGACCTTTATAAACGCCGCCACCGCGGAAGATCGGAGCAGAACGCGCGCCGTGACGTGCGCCGCCGGTGCCTTTCTGACGATAGATCTTCTTGGTGGAGTAGCTGACTTCAGACCGGGTTTTCACCTTATGCGTACCAGCCTGCGCATTGTTACGCTGCCAGCGCACAACACGATGCAGGATGTCGACACGTGGCTCAAGACCAAACAATGCCTCATTCAGATCAATCGAACCGGCTTTGCCGCCGTCGAGTTTGATGACATCTAGTTTCATGCTTCACCGCCTTCCGCAGGAGCGTCAGCTACAGGAGCTTCGGCCGGTGCGGCTGCTGATTTGATTGCTGCTGGAAAAGGAACGCCGTCAGGCAGTTTCTTTTTCATCGCATCTTTGATTGTGACCCAGCCGCCCTTGGAACCTGGAACCGCGCCTTTGACCATGATCAAACCGCGATCAGCGTCTGTACGCACAACGACCAAGTTCTGAGTGGTGACCTTCGCCGCCCCCATGTGACCGGCCATTTTCTTGCCTTTAAATACTTTACCCGGATCTTGACATTGACCGGTCGAACCGTGGGAACGGTGGCTGATGGACACGCCGTGTGACGCACGCAAACCGCCAAAGTTCCAGCGCTTCATCGCACCTTGAAACCCTTTACCGATCGATGTGCCGGATACGTCAACCATTTGACCTTCAAGGAAATGTTCTGCTGAAATCTCAGCGCCCACTTCAATCAGGTTTTCAGCAGAAACGCGGAATTCGGCAACTTTGCGTTTGGGCGCAACATTTGCCTTGGCAAAATGGCCGCGCATCGCTTGGCTTGTGCGTTTTGCTTTTGCCGACCCAGCGCCCAATTGCACGGCTGTATAGCCATCCAAATCAGCTGTACGCTGTGCCACAACCTGCAACCCATCCAAAGCGAGCACTGTCACCGGGATTTGTTTACCGTCTTCCATGAACAAACGGGTCATGCCCATTTTCTTCGCAATAACTCCAGAGCGCATAATCAATACCCCCCTTAAACTGAGATTTGCACGTCAACACCGGCCGCCAGGTCGAGCTTCATCAGCGCGTCCACGGTCTGTGGTGTTGGATCAACGATATCCAGCAGGCGTTTGTGCGTGCGGATCTCAAACTGGTCACGAGATTTTTTGTCAACGTGCGGACCACGCAGAACGGTAAATTTCTCGATTTTGTTCGGCAGTGGGATTGGGCCACGTACCTGCGCACCTGTCCGTTTGGCTGTATTGACGATTTCGAGCGTGGACGCATCCAACACACGGTAGTCAAAGGCCTTCAGACGAATGCGGATATTTTGACTTTGCATTTCGTTACCCCTTTCCAGGGCTTGAAGTCTGTTGATAGGAGGACCGGCGAACCCGCCCT
>JGI26081J50195_1001239_pt1 | contig 10241 bp, 10 predicted proteins | sample SaaInl74LU_5_DNA_FD_50195 | JGI IMG/M metagenome (IMG submission 50195) | reverse complement strand
CGATCGGCATTATCGGTAAAGCGCGGATCATCGGCAATTTCACTTTCGCCAAGCGCATCACAAAACCGCCGAAAGGCACGGTTATTGCCAATGCCGATGAAGATGTCATTTGTCGCGGTTGCATATTTATCATAGGGCGAGATATTCGGATGCGAATTGCCCGTCGCGGTTCCGGGTTTTTTGCTGAGAAAATAATTGGCATTATGCGGATGCATCAGCGCCAGCGCCGAATCATAAAGTGTCATATCAATATATTGGCCAAGGCCTGAATTCTGTCGTTCGTGAAGCGCCATCAAAATGCCAATCACACAATAGAGGCCAGTTCCCATATCAACGATTGGGGCACCAAGGCGAACCGCGCCACTTTCGGCCATGCCGTTAATCGACATCATACCGGTCATGGCCTGGACAACAGCGTCATATCCAGGCGCACCACCAAGCGGGCCAGCCTCACCAAAGCCCGAAATACGGCAATGCACAAGCCGGGGAAACCGGTCTTTTAGAACCGCCTCATAGCCAATGCCCCATTTTTCCAGCGTGCCTGTTTTAAAATTATCAATCAGCACATCCGCATCTTCGAGAAGCCGCAGCAAAAGATCGCGCCCCGACGCGCTGGCAAGATCAATCACAACCGATTTTTTATTCCGATTCACATTGATGAAATAGGACGCCATGTCACGCGCAAAAGGCGGCCCCCAGCCGCGAACCTCATCCCCGGCTGCCGACTCAATCTTGATGATATCGGCGCCATGATCGGCGAGAATCTGCGTCGCATAAGGCCCGCCTAGAACACGGGTCAGATCAATGACCTTGACGCCATCAAGCGCATGTTGACCCAGAATTGATTTTGCATTTGTCATTCTTTATCTGTCTCCTAAGCCCTTTGGCCAAGACGTGGCACCAGCATGTTAATAGGATTTTGGCAAACCAAGCACACGCTCGGCAATATAATTCAGCACCATCTGCGCGCTGACTGGCGCAAGCCGCGGGATCAGCGATTCACGAAGCAAACGTTCGACATGATATTCCTTGGCATAGCCCATGCCGCCAAGCGTCATCACCGCCTGTGTTGCGGCCTTAAATCCGGCTTCTGCGGCAAAATATTTCGCCGCATTGGCCATGCCACCAGATGGCGCGCCGCTATCATAAAGATGCGCTGCTTTTGCAATCAGCAGGCTTGCCGCTTCCAGCTCTACCCAATTTTCGGCAAGCGGGTGTTGGATTGATTGATTCTGGCCAATTGGCCGGTCAAAAACAACACGCTGACCGGCATATTCAACTGCACGGCGAAGCGCAGTTTTGCCAATACCAAGCGCTTCGGCAGCAATTAAAATCCGTTCGGGATTCAGACTATCAAGAAGATAGGAAAACCCCTTTCCCTCTTCGCCAATACGATGCCCATCTGGCACCATCAGCCCGTCAATGAAAATCTGGTTACTATCAACCGCGGCGCGACCCATTTTCGCAATTTCGCGCACCTCAATATGGGCACGGTCAAGGTCGGTATAAAACAATGTTAGCCCATCGGTACGGCGGCCCGATTGGCTTGGCTGGCTGGTTCGCGCCAAAAGCAGAATTTTGCTTGCCACCTGCGCCGTTGATGTCCATATCTTCTGCCCCGATACAAGATAACCACCGTCAATTTTATCGGCGCGGGTGCGGATATTGCCGGTATCAAGCCCCGCATCCGGTTCGGTAACGCCAAAACAGCATTTCACCTCGCCCCTGATCAACGGTGGCAGCCATGCCGCACGCTGTTCTTCAGTGCCATAAACAACAATCGGATGCGGCCCGAAGATATTAATGTGAACTGCCGATGCTGCTGCCATGCCGCCGCCGGTTTCGGCAATTTTCTGCATCATCAAGGCAGCTTCGGCAATGCCAAGAGCCGCCCCGCCATAGGCCTCAGGCATGGCAATACCAAGCCAGCCGCCAGCCGCAATTGCCGCATAAAATTCTTCGGGAAACCGTCCATCACGATCAGCCGCCAGCCAATAATCATCATCAAAATCGGCCATGATCGCATCAATGGACTCAATGATTGATTGCTGTGTTGGCGAATAGGAAAAATCCATCGCTGTCAAACTCCTTGGTGATGATAGATCGCGGCGGCCTGCATGGCGTAACAAAAAGGCAGGATTGAAGACAAAATATGATCATCACAGTGAAAGGTTTTTTGCGAAAACCCAACATTTTTTTCGCAAAAAATAATTCACGCCCTTGGCCAGCCCCCTATATCAGCCTGAGCCATCTAATTTCCATGATGGCGCGCGGCGGGCGAAAAACGCATCAACCCCTTCGCGCGCATCGGGATGATCCCAACAATCGGCAAGCGCCGAAACCGTCATATCAATCACCGCATCATCAATGGCTGGCTGCAGCTTGCGGATAAGGCTTTTTGCCGCCCGCATTGCCGCCGGGCTGGCATCAAGATAGGGCGCGATCATCGCATCAATTTCAGCGGTAAAAGCGGCCGCCGGCACCAGCTTTGTGATCAGCCCGATCCGCTTGGCCGTTACCGAGTCAAACCGGCGCGCCGACATAAATAATTGACGCGCCGCTGCCCCCCCGATCCGCGCAACAACATAGGGGCTGATTGTGGCGGGGATCAATCCTAGGCGCGTTTCGGTCAGGCCAAAGCGCAAGCCATCAGATGCCAGCACCTCATCACAAACCGCCATAATGCCAATCCCGCCCCCAAAAGCATTGCCGTCGACACAGCCAAGCAACGGCTTGGGAAACCGATCCATCACCTTTAGCAAATGCGCCAGCTTTGCCGCCTCAGCCATGCGTCGTGATCGCGGTGCATCAATCTGCTGACGCATCCAGACAAGATCACCGCCAGCGCAAAAGCTGGTCTCGCTTGCCTTTGTTGCCCGCAAACATACCAACCGGCAAGATGGATCATCGCCAAGTTTGGTAAAGGCCGCATAAAGCGCCGCAATCATGTCTGGCGATAACGCATTGTGACGATCAGGCTGGTTCAAAAAAAGATGATCAATGCCATTGGCATCACGGGTTTGAATAATGGGCAGATCAGGCATGGTCGTCATATCCTCATAAAACCACAAAAACCGGTTAAGGCGCTTGCCGATTGGCGATTGGCTGGCGAAGGCTGGTCGCAAATTTTGCCGCAATTGCCAGGGCATCATGGTCAAGGCCTGTGGCAAAACCGGCTTGGGCAAGCATTGCGGCGACCGCCTCGCTTGCCACATTTCCGGCTGCCCCGGGCGCATAGGGGCAACCACCAAGCCCGCCAACCGACGCATCAAAACAACGAACCCCATAAGGCAGGCTCGCCGCAATATTGGCAAGCGCCTGCCCGCCCGTATCATGGTAATGACCAGCAAGATAAGCCCCATCAACCACGCCAACACATCTATCGAGAAGCCTTTGGATCGCTGGCGGTGTTGCCATGCCAACCGTATCACCAAGCGAGATTTGATAGCAGCCCATATCCATCATTCTGACGGCAAGATCGGCAACAATCTGCGGGTCGGTATCGCCGTCATCAGGACAGTGAACAACCATGCTGATATAGCCGCGAACCGGTATTTTATGCGCCGCCGCTGCCGCCATGACTGGCTGAAAACGGTGCAGACTTTCGGCGATTGAGCAATTGATGTTTTTCTGGCTAAAGCTTTGCGATGCGGCGGCAAATACGCCAATCGAATCAACCCCCGCCATCATCGCGCGGTCAAAGCCGGTCATGTTGGGCACAAGCGCGGCATAGGAAACCGATGGCAGCCGGTCTATAGCCGCCATAACGGCCGCACCATCGGCCAGTTGCGGCACCCATTTCGGGCTGACAAAACTGGTCGCTTCGATATCGGCAAAACCGCATTTCGACAACAGATTGATCAAGGTAATTTTGGCTGCGGTGGGAATGGAAACAGGTTCATTTTGCAGCCCGTCACGCGGACTCATCTCAAAAATGCTAACACTGTTTTGGGTCACTTTGATTTTCCATTTGGTTATGGCATGCGCTTGAGGCTAACATGGCGATCCAATAATCAACGGCCAATCGGCGCGGCCATTTTTTCGGCGCACCTTCAAGCCACCATCCTGTTTGACCCACCATCGGAGCATTATTCCATGAGTAAAATCAATATTGAATTTACCCTTTTTTCGGCCTTTTATTCGCCGTTGATCTCAACCATGACCGGCGGTTTTCTAAAAGAAGAAGGGCTGGATTTCGAATATACGGTTTCCGCACCTGGCGTGACCGCCATTACCGCGCTTGATAACGGTACCGCCGATGTTGTTCAATCGACCCTTAGTCAGGGCTTTAACACATTGAATAAAGGTGATGTGCCGGCTTGCGTTCATTTTGCCCAAATCAATGAGATGGACGGGTTTTTCCTGACCGCCCGCGATGCCGATCCGGCGTTTAGCTGGGACAAGCTCGAAGGCGCTGAAGTCTTGGTTCACCACGGTGGCCAGCCAATGACAATGTTTAAATATGCCTGTTACAAAGGCGGTGTTGATATCAATAAAATCAAAATTATCGATGCTGGTAATGGCGGCGAAATGGACAAGGCATACCGCGCTGGTACAGGTCAATATATCCATCAGCAAGGCCCGGCCCCGCAACAGCTAGAAGCTGATGGCGTTGGCCATGTTGTCACCGCGCTTGGGCCAACCATTGGCGCATGCGGTTTTTCTAGCCTTGCGGCCAAACCCGAATGGTTGGAAACCGACGAGGCCAAAGCCTTTACCCGCGCCTATATCAAAACCCGCAATTATATGAATGACACATCTGCGGCCGAAATTGCCCGCGCGGAAAAGCCATTATTCCCGAATATTGACGAGGCCGTTCTTGCCGATTGCATTGACACTTATCAAAAAATGGGCGTCTGGACACGCCATATCGACATCACCGATGCTGGCTATGAAGCAATGCTGGATATCTTTGAATATGATGGCATGTTGAAAACCCGCTATGCCTATGATCAGGTATGCGCCAAACCGCCAATTGTCTAACCTGCCAATTTAGACCAAAATATCAGGGGCTAAGCGGCTGCTTTTTTGCATGCGCTTGGCCCTGTTTTCCAAGTGCAACAAAGCGTTTCATAAATGGTTTTGTTTGATCGTCACGGCGCACCGCGGCATAAAGTTGGCGCGTAAGACCATTTTTGGTGACTGGTTTTGTCACAAGCCCGCCATCAATATCGGCCGAGCGAATAACCCAATCAGGAAGCACCGCCACCCCTTTATTCGCCCCCACCAGCAACAGCATCACCGCGGTCAGCTCGACTTGCCGGATTAATTTCGGCTCAATCTTGGCCGGAATCAAAAGCTGGCTGAAAATATCGAGACGCGTCCGCTCAACCGGATAGGTGATCAGCGTCTGATCGGCAAAATCGGCGGCTTCAACATAGTCTTTTTCGGCAAGCCGATTGGTTTTCGCCGCCAGGAATGTTGGTGCATAGGGGAAAAGCTGGTGAAATTCGACTCCGGGAATATCTTCGGGATCTGACGAAATGACAATATCGACGTCTTCATCAACCAATGCCTTTAACGCCCGAAACGCCAAGCCCGGACGAATATCAATATCCACATCGGGAAAATCTTGACGAAACAGATTGAGAACCGGAAACAGCCATTCAAAACAAGCATGGCATTCAATCGCGATATGCAACCGGCCAGCCTGTCCATTTTGCAAATTATCGAATTCAGCTTTCAATAAATCAACTTCGGGTAAAATACGCTCGGCGGCGCGCAAAAATCGCAAGCCTTCAGCCGAAAGCCGCATCGGTTTGGTGTTTTTGACAAACAGATCAACACCAAGCTGATCGCGGATGGCCTTGATCTGATGCGATAGCGCCGATTGGGTGATATGCAGCTGTTCAGCCGCTTGCGCCACCGATCCGGCGGCATGAATGGCCATGATGGTTCGCAAATGACGAAGTTCGATGTTCATGAATATATCTCATAAAGTTTATGATTATTATGAATTTGTTTCATAGATATATTTCTGGCACAAATGAATTCGACGAACAAGTCCAGATCATTTGACAGCTGCGAGGATGTAAAAATGGGTCACAAGCCCCCCAAGATTTCATTTGAATTTTTCCCGCCAAAATCGATTCAGGCGAGTTTCGATTTGTGGGAATCGCTCAATGTTCTAGCGCCGCTTAACCCTGAATTTGTTTCCGTTACCTATGGGGCTGGTGGCACAACGCGCCAGCTAACCAAAGAAATGACCGAAGCCATTGGCAAAAGCTATGGCTTAGATGTTGCCGCGCATCTGACCTGCGTCAATGCCAGCAAGGCCGAAACATTGGCCATTGCAAAAAGCTATGTTGATGCGGGGGTCAAACAGATTGTTGCCCTTCGCGGTGACGCCCCACATGGAAGTTCAGGCTTTAGCCCGCATCCACAGGGATTTGCCGATTCGGTTGATCTTGTCGCCGGTCTTGCCGCCACGAATATCAAGACCATTCATGTTGGCGCCTATCCCGAACCACATCCCGAAGCCAGCAATGCCAATGCAGATATTGACTGGTTAAAGCGCAAAATTGATGCTGGCGCCACATCGGCAATCACCCAGTTCTTTTTCGATAGTGAGATATTTTTGCGGTTTCGTGATCGCTGCGCCAAGGCGGGGATTCATGTGCCAATCATTCCTGGCATTCTGCCAATTGAAAATTGGGATCATGTCAAACGCTTTGCCAACCGCTGCGGCGCCAGCATTCCGGCAAGCCTTGACGCCGAATTTGTCATGGCCAAACGCAATGGGGTTGAAGATATTCTATCGGTTGTTGTGGCAACCGACATCTGTTCTGATCTGATGGATCATGGCATTGACCAGTTTCATTTCTACACATTGAACCGGCCTTATCTGACGCGCGATGTTTGTCTGGCGCTTGGTATTGTTCCCGATGCCAGATTGGCGCTTGTTGCCTGATTGAAACTTGAGGTCAGCGCTTCATACGAAATTGGTGCGCTTATAAATTAGTCTAGCTAGATGCCGAGATGCAGCTTTGGTTTCCAGAATGGGCGGAACAACTCTATTTTTGGGCATCGATCCATCACGACCTTAAGGCCTGCATCTTCGGCAAGGCGCGCCGCGTCATGATCAATAACCCCGATCTGTCCCCATAACACTTTTGCCCCAATATCTATGGCCTGCTTGGCAATATCATACAAATCTTCGGGCTTCCGAAACACTTCAACCATATCCACTGCCCTATCGACCGAGGCAAGGTTTGGGTAAACCTTCAGCCCCCGTATTGTTTCAAGGCCAGGCCGTGGGTTAACTGGAATCATGTCGTAGCCAGTTTCATGCAAAACGCGCAACACCCCATAGCTGAATTTAGTTTTGTCAGGGCTGGCGCCGACCATGGCAATCGTTTTTACCGAGGACAGAATTTCCTGAATGTAGGAATCGGTATAAGGCTCGTTATGGTTCATTTAACTTTATCCGTCAGGGTCGCAATATCTGCTTTTAATTCGTGTGATGCCAATGGGTCAAGAAATGGATTGCGATACAGTTTATCATGGCTTTCCACACCAACCTCAATCACGCAATCACTTTTCGCCCGCGCCACGCACAACACAATATAGCCATCATTAATTTGCCGGTTGTTAAGCGCCACTTGGGCCCGCTGATCAATATCGCCTTCCAATAGTTTAGCCGCACAGGTAATGCAGCCGCCATATTTACAGCCATAAGGTAAATCAACTCCCTGATCTCTCAGCTCGTCAAGTAGCGGTTTGCGGCCAGAAACGGCAAAGGCTGCATTGTTACGATTGGCAATGGTAATCGTCTTCATAGCCAAATATCACTTGTACAATCACCACCGGGATAGCGAGCTTCATGGCACCGGCTCGGCCCGTTTGGCTCATTGCCAAAATCAACAATAAAATCAGGATTGATGGACATGCCACCATTTTCTGGATCACAGTCAATCATCACCATGACACCACCCTTTTCCCGAATTTCAGGATAAAATTGATTATCCCAAGTGCTGAACAGCGACGTGGTGACATAAAGGCGCCTTCCATCAAGCGACAGCTGGAACATCTGCGGACCACCAGCCACAGTGACACCATTTACAATTGGAGCCTTACCCAGTAAGCCACCCATCCAAATCTGGCCAGTCAATTTTGGATTATGGGGGTCGGAGATATCATATTGCCGCATATCGCCATGCAGCCAGTTATTTAGGTAAAGATATTTGTCATCCATCGATATCAGAATTGCTGACATAACCCCCGGAATGGGGATAGGCCAGTCTGGATGTGGTTCATTTTCAACATCGATGATTTTCTCCCACTGCCATTTTCCAACATCGTTTTTCCACCAATGAATGACATTCGAGCTGAGCGCTGCGCCACAAAATCCGTGCGAACTGTCAGGATTATGATGAAATTTTACCTCAAGAGGAATCAACCCATCCTCGCCAAGATAGAAACTCTCGACGGGTTCCCGTTTCTCAAAATCCCAAAAATGCAACTCACGCCCATATTTGAGATATCCAACTTCTTCCAAATCAAAACCAGGCATAAATGTATTGGGGGCTGCCCATTCCGAACTAACCATCACATTATGGCGAGGCTGGTACCAAAAATCATAGCCGAATTTTATATCACCCATGGAATTTTCCCACCTGCCAACGATTTCAAAATCCTTGTTTAGATGCAGATAGCCACCCGGGGCCTCGCCTTTGGCATTCCCAAGAAAAGAAATGATGATTTCGCTCCCAAGGCAATGCACTGTATGAGGGCCAGATAGGTCAGCCTTGGATTTGATCTCACCGCCATCAATAACGGTGTGAATGCGCGGCGCAAGCGGATCCGTCGCGGTATCCACAACATAGATATTATTTGAACGCACGCCAGGAAGAAGAAGGTATTTACGCGCCATATGCGCATCATCATGGCAGGATGAACAAGCATTCCAGCCCATATGATGGAGCTCGTCGCCAATATTCGGCATATCAAGCCGGTGAATAACCTTGCTGAAAGTCGCGCTTTTTGGGTCGACATCAATCGTCGCAAGATAATCTGGTTTCTGAATACCCGTGCCCGTATAGATCGCAATCGTGTAAAGCAACAATTCTCTTGGGGCTTTAATCGCTTCTTCAGGGCTGGCATAACCCGGACCACAACATTCCATCTTAACTCCCCCGCAGATCCCACTGCACAGCTTTGCCCCAATCAATCTCGAGCTGAATTTATTTGGGCCTTAAACTCTTTTTGACACTGCCATCAGCCTAACATTCTCAATAAAAGCCGAACCAACAGGATATTGCAACCATCAGCATGATCAGGTTGATTATATTACCAACGGCGCAATGGGCCTTGATCTTTTTTACAAGCAACCACTGGCGTTTACTATTGTTAGGTTATACATTCTAACTCCGTCATGTTACGAATGGATGAAATCATGCTTAGCTCAGATAGCGTCAACGATCTTTTGCATTGGTCGACAAACATTGATGATGATCGCATCGCGTGGTTGCAGCTTCAGACAGATGGAAAATCTGTTAATGTCCTGACCCATGCGGTGATGGAAGAACTGGCAATCCTGATTGACGGGTTGGAAGCTGCCGATAATCTGGCCGGTCTGGCACTGCTGTCGGGCAAGCCTGGCGGCTTTGTTTACGGCGCCGATATTCATGAATTTGAAACCTTGAAAACAGCAGCAGATGTTGCCAGTCACATGGCGATGGTGCATGGGCTTTTTAACCGGATTGAGGCGCTTGCTGTGCCAAGCTGTGTTGGTATTGACGGTATTGCTGTCGGGGGCGGGCTGGAAATTTCGCTGGCGTTTGATCGGCTATTTGTCACCGCCTCACCGAAAACAAAACTCGGTTTCCCCGAGATCAATCTCGGTATCATGCCGGGCTATGGTGGCACTGGCCGCGCCTATCGCCGCATTGGCACCAAAGCCGTTCTTGATATGATGCTGACCGGCCGGCCGGTTGGCAGCAAAGATGCCATCGCAAGCGGCCTTGCCGATGAAATGGTTGATAGCGCTGATGATCTGGCCGTGGCTATGCGCGCATGGATGCTGTCCTGCAATGGCGCAAAACCAGCCCACAGCCAGCGCGAAACCATGGCCGATACCAACGCCATTACGGCGGCACGCGACAGCTATTTGAAACGCGCCCGCGCCGATCATACACCTGCACCGTTTGCGATCATTGATCATGTTGCTAACTTTGGTCATGACGCGGCCGCGATGTCGGCTGGTGAAATGGGTATTTTTCCCGAATTGATGGTTGGTGATG
>JGI26081J50195_1001233_pt1 | contig 10267 bp, 8 predicted proteins | sample SaaInl74LU_5_DNA_FD_50195 | JGI IMG/M metagenome (IMG submission 50195) | reverse complement strand
TTTTTGACCCAGCATCACAGAAGTGAAGATCTCTGAGTTTGCCATCATGTAGGAGCCATCGCCCACCATGACATAGACTTCTGAGTCGGGTTTAGCCATCTTCACGCCGATACCGCCAGCCACTTCGTAACCCATGCATGAGTAGCCGTACTCCATGTGGTAACCCTTGGAGTGCTCGGTACGCCAGAGTTTCTGTAGCTCACCCGGCAGGCCACCGGCAGCACACTCAACAATATCTTTGCTCATATCAGATGAGCGCAGTACAGCACCTACAACTTCTGCATCAGTAGGCAAGTCGGTGCCGCGATCAGACATAGCGATATCACAGGTGCGAATCCACGCCTGACGCTCAGCTTCGCCTTTTGCGATCCAGTCGCTATCGATACTCCAGCCGTCCAGTGCCTCAGTCAGCTGTGCCAGTGTCAGCTTGGCGTCGCCAACCAGTGGCTGCGCTTTATGCTTAATGGCATCGAATGAACCGACGTTGATGCAGACCAGCTTGGCATCTTTGTGGAACAGTGCACGTGAACCTGAAGCGAAGTCGCCCAAACGTGTGCCCACTGCGATCACTAGGTCGGTTTCAGGTGCCATAGCATTCGCAGACGCCGATCCAGAAACACCCATAGTGCCGAGGTTCTGTGCATGGTTCCAAGGCAGTGCGCCTTTACCCGCTTGCGTCTCTGCGACTGGGATCTGGAATTTCGAAACAAACTGATCGAACTCGCTCAGAGCGCCTGAGTAGTGAATACCACCACCAGCGATAACCATCGGTTTCTTCGCCGCTTTGATCAGCTCCAGCGCGCGTGCCAGCTCGTCGGTATCTGGAGCCTGACGACGCATGTAGTGAATCTTCTCGTCGAAGAAGCTCTCAGGGTAGTCAAACGCCATGGTCTGTACGTCCTGTGGGATTGCCATACAAGCAGGGCCACAGTCGATTGGGTCAGTCAGAACACGCATCACGTTTGGCAGTGCAGCCATTAGCTGCTCTGGACGGTGGATACGGTCGAAGTAACGGCTTACTGGCTTGAACGCATCGTTCGAAGTCAGCGTGTAGTCATGTGGGTTCTCAACCTGCTGCAGTACTGGGTCTGGCTGGCGAGTTGAGAAGGTATCTCCCGGCAGGAACAGCACAGGTAGACGGTTAACGTGAGCAACCGCAGAAGCTGTCACCATGTTCACTGAGCCTGGACCTGCTGATGCAGTCACTGCCATGAAACGCTTGCGGTCCATGGTTTTTGCGTAAGCGATAGCAGCGTGTGCCATGGTCTGCTCGTTCTGACCACGGTACGTTGGGAACTCAGCCTGTACAGGCTGAAGTGCTTCACCAAGGCCGGCAACGTTGCCGTGACCGAAGATAGCCCAGCAACCTGCAAAGATTGGCTGCTTCTCACCGTCGATTATTGTTTTCTGGGCCATCAGGTAGCGCACCAGCGCCTGGGCCATTGTAAGACGTACTGTACTCATCTTTTTATCTCTCTCAGCGGGTCTTAGGCTGTTGCCGTCAGACCGCGTTGGCGCCAGTTCTGAATCAGTTCAACGAAGTTACCGCTAACCTGAGCTACAAACTGAGCATCATCAAGTTCATTTGCCAGCCATGCACGGCTCTCTTTAGCCCAGAGTGAGCGACCCACAGTGAAGCCTTTACAGATATCGAAGCCAGCTGAGTTAGCGAAGTCCGCTTTGAGTTGCTCAATCGGTGCATCCAGACCCAGCAGAACAACACCGCGACAGTGTGGCTGGCGCGCATTGATCAGGTCTGTCAGCTTCTGCCATACGGCTTTGCTTGGTGCAGGCAGTTTCCACCAGTCAGGGCGAATACCTAGGTTGTAGAAGCGTGTCAGAGCGCGAACCAGCGTCTCTTCGTCCTGCTCCATTTCCTTAGGTGGGATGATCTCAAGTAGCAGCTCGTGGCCAGACGCACAACACGCCTGGTAGAGCTCCTGAGCCTGACGCTCTTGCGCCAGACGGTGTTCAACTGGCTGATCTGGATGGTAAAAGATCAGACACTTAACCACGTGCTCCAGCGGCCACTCTTTCAGACGGCTACCGATTGAACGGCCACCTTCAAGCTCGATTGGGTTAGAGGTTGGCATCTCCACTGGACGGCCAATCCACCAGCCGCGGCCGGTAACGTCGTTCAGCGCATCCTGACCGTAAGTATCATCAATCAGTACACCAATGTTGCCTTCCAGGCCTTCGGCATCAGCGCCGGCCTGAGTCGCTTTTACAAGTAGCTGCTTCAGCTTATTGATGCGCTTCTCATCAGCACCGGTTTCGCGCGCCATCTGGAATAGCTGGATACGGTGGTCGAAAGCCAGGCCAAAGATCTCGTTCCACTCTGCTTTACGGCGAGTCGTTACGCGGTGCAGGTAGTTAAGCTCTGTGTCCTGATCTGGACGTGGAATCTCTTCGGCGTGAGCGATGTAGTAGTCCAGCTCTTCGGCGGAAGGGATCGCTGGTGCGCAGCCGTGACGTGAAACTACGAGTGCGCCACAAGCGTTAGCGTACTGACAGCAGGTCTGGTAATCCTTGCCGAGCAGCCAGCCGCGCAGGAAGCCGCTCATGAATGCATCACCAGCGCCGAGTACGTTGAGTACATCAACGCGCACGCCGGTGAATACGTCGAAGTCATCCATTGAGTCTGGAATTGCGCCATCCAATACAGTACAACCCAGTGCGCCCAGTTTCAGAACGATGGTAGCGTTGCTCAGTTCACGGATTTTCTTCAGTGCTGCAATAGTGTCAGTGGTGCCCCCAGCAATGTGCACTTCCTCTTCTGTACCGACAACGAGGTCCAGGTGTGGCAGTACAGTTTGTAAGTGTGCGCTTACTTTATCATTTGATACGAAGCGGTTTTCACCTTCGCCAATACCGGTCAGACCCCAAAGGACTGGGCGGTAGTCGATATCCAGAACAACTTTGGTGCCCGCTGCTTTAGCCGCTTCAATCGCTGCCATGCACGCATCGTAAGTTTTTGGCGTCGACAAGTGAGTACCCGTCATCAGGATACTGCGACTAGAGGCGATGAAATCTGGGTTGATATCCTCTTTGCACAGCGCCATATCAGCACAGTCACGACGGTAGAAGATCAGCGGGAAGGTGTCTTGATCCTTTATGCCTAGGATGACTAGCGCTGTTAAGCGCTCCTGGTCGGTAATTAGGTTGCTGGTATCTACGCCAACCGATTCGAACTCTTCGCGCACGAAGCGTCCCATATGCTCGTCACCAACTCGGGTCAGCATTGCGGAGCGCAAACCCAGACGTGAGGTGCCGTAAGCGATGTTGCCAGACGATCCGCCGAGGTATTTGGAGAAGCTCCCCATATCTTCAAGGCGGCTACCAATTTGGTCGCCGTAAAGGTCAACGGCTGCTCGGCCGATGCTTATGATGTCAAGCTGGCGCTCGCCAACACTCGCTTTCAGGTCGCTCATCTGAGGGACTCCCACTTGATGTGATCGAAGCAGATAGGCGCGATCGCATAGGCGCACGCTCTGCGAATTAAAAATTGAAGAGGACAGGATAGAAAGTTGAGGTGTGTTAGTCAATGATTTGGAAAATATATTTCAAAAATAAAAATAATATAATAAAAACAGTAGCTTAATTGTTATTTTCGCGTTTCGTTAACAGTTAAAAAGGCTTTAAATAGGCTTTATATAGCTGTAAATGGAATGTTAATTCCAAAATTGTCTTTAGTTCTGATGCGATCCGCTTTAGTATCCCTTTCATCGTTTAAATATTGAACGCACCTGCTTTTTGGGGTGCCGAAACATTCGAGGTATAAGATGTCTAAGCTGCTATCGCGCGCTCAAGCGCCGGATGCTGAAGGTCGTATTCAGCACATCACTCCAGAGTCTGCTGGTTGGACCTACGTTGGTTTTGATGTGTACCAATTGAAGGCGGGTCAGAGCCTGAAGCAGACACTGAAGATAAAGAGGTCTGTGTTGTTCTGGTGACCGGTAAGGCTGACGTAAGCACCGCGAACGAAAGCTGGACGGACCTCGGTGATCGCATGAGCGTTTTCGAGCAGAAGGCGCCTTACGCTGTTTATGTTCCACCTGCTGATCACTATGAAGTGACCGCCACTACTGATTGTGAGATCGCGCTGTGTAAAGCGCCGGCAAAAGGCGAATACCCTGCACGACTCATTACTCCAGAGAAAGCGAGTTTCGAAACGCGCGGTGTTGGAACAAACACGCGTCACGTTTGCAACGTGTTGTTCGGCAATATGGCTGCTGAGAAACTGCTTGTGTGTGAAGTCATTACGCCAGATGGTAACTGGTCTAGCTACCCGCCGCACAAGCACGACCGCGATATCGCACCGGCGGAAACACTGTTGGAAGAGACCTATTACCACAAGATGGATCCAGAGCAGGGCTTCGTATTCCAGCGCGTTTACACCGATGACCGCTCACTCGATGAGACCATGGCGATTGAGATGAACGGCGTGGTTATGGTTCCTGAGGGTTATCACCCAGTCGGTGCACCGCACGGTTACACCTCCTACTATCTCAACGTGATGGCTGGCCCATCACGTGAGTGGATCTTCCACAACGATCCAGATCATGAGTGGATTATCGAAGCCGACAAGAAGAAGGCTGCGGCGCAGTAAGAGCGATGGGCGTTTTTTGCTCCTGCAAAAACGCCATATCCAGCTTCCCTGCCGGTATAGCGCAAAGCGCTATTTCGCGATTTCATATCGCTGGGAATGATAAACGGGAGTCTGGGCTCCCGTTTTTTCTGGTAGGTCGCGTAATACGCTTTGCGTACAATGCTCCTACTTTTCTCCTTTATCCTGCGGCGGTAGTTCAGGGAAGTTCTGAATGAGTCTGAGGTAGCTATACACCGCCAGGGCGCCAGTCAGAATTCCCCAAAATGGGCTGCCGATTGCAAACCACTCGTAGAGACTCCAAACGGCTAAAAAGATCGTAATACCGTAGCGTCGGCTTACGGGGCGGAAGAATTCGAGGTCTTGATCGCGAATCATGGTCGCTCCTTAAAGATCTAACTTGTCGCGATTTTCGCAGATTTAGGCTCAATGCTACCAGTTTTTTAGAATTTTTCTTCGCTATCTGGAAAAAATATTCCAAAAGCTAAAGCTTATGGCTAGTATGAAAGAAAAAATTAAGGAAGATCGCGATGCCGTCTGGACTGCCAAAAACGCTCAATGAGCTAAAGCTCGTTATTGCTGAGCAACATCAGAGTCTGAGTAAGCGTCTGCGCCAAGTTGCGCAGTATCTGGTAGACCACCCCAATCAGATCGCCTTCGGCACCGTTGCCACTATCGCTAAAGATGCCGAAGTGCACCCCTCTACCTTAGTGCGTTTTGCCAACGCTTTTGGCTTCTCTGGTTTCTCCGAGATGCAACGTCTGTTTCAGCAGCAGCTGTTGCAGGAGTCACCTAGCTACTCAGATCGTATGCGCATAGCGCGTGAGTCGCTGGGTGAGAACAGTGCAGATCCGGTCAATCTGCTGGGGCAATTCGCTTCGGCCAACTCAGCAACGCTCGATCAGCTGGTTTCCGAGGTCGATATGGATGCGCTGCGCGCTGCTGAGCAGTATTTACTTGAAGCGGATACCGTTTACATTATAGGTGTACGGCGTGCGTTCGTTGTTGCAAGTTACTTTGCCTATGCCCTTCGTCATGCGGAGCGTCGCGCATTTCTTGTCGACAGTGTGGGGGGGTTGACGAGGGAGCAGGGTTGCAGTGTACGCAGGGGCGATGCGCTTATTGCTGTAAGCTTTCACCCGTACGCTGCTGAAACTCAGGAGATTGTTCGCGATGCGGCTGGCAAAGGAGTTCCCGTCGTTCTGATCACGGATAGCCAACTCAGTCCGCTGGCGCCTCTAGCGAGTAGTATGCTGATCGTTAAAGAGGCGGATGTTCACGGGATACGCTCTCTGTCGGCCTCTCTCTGTATAGCGCAGGCGTTGTCGGTCAGTCTCGCCAACCGCACCGAGAAGGACGCTTAGAGCGCCTCCAAGTTATCGATACACCAGCGGGCGCGATCAAGCACGGCCTGCTGGCTCTGCTCGTCGCGCTTATCCCAATTTTTGTACAGCATCCCCAAACGCGGATTTGCCGCTAGGCGGTCGCGGTGCTTCAGCATGAATCCCCAATAGAGACTGTTAAATGGGCAGCCACGCTCGCCGGTCTGCTCGGTTACCTTGTAATAGCACCCTTTGCAGTAGTCGCTCATGCGATTGATGTACGCGCCGCTGGCTGCATAAGGCTTGCTGGCGACGATGCCGTTATCGGCAAAAAGCACCATGCCCCGTGTATTCGGCTGCTCCACCCACTCAAGCGCATCGATGTATATACCCAGGTACCAGGCATCCACCTGATTGGGGTCAAGCTGTGCGATGAGGGAGAAGTTGCCGGTTACCATTAGGCGCTGAATATGATGGGCATAGCTGTATTCAAGTGACTGACTTATGGCCTGCTGCATGCACTTCATCTTTGTCTCGCCACTCCAGAAGTAGCTCGGCAAGTGGTTATGTGCATCTAGCGCATTCAGCGTCCCATATTCGGGTTGATTGACCCAGTAGATGGCGCGGATAAACTCTCGCCATCCCAAGATCTGGCGCACAAAACCCTCAATCTGTGCGAGATCGATCTCATCCGGACGTTGCTGCCACTCGGCGATTGCGCGTTCGATCACCTGCTGTGGCGAGATCATTTTGGCGTTGATCGCGAAGGAGAGTCGAGAGTGATACAGGCTCCATTTGTGCTGAGTTTGAGCGGTCATCGCATCTTGAAAACGCCCGAAAAGGGCGAGTTGATTGGCGCAGAAAAATTCCAGCAGTTCGAGCGCTTCTGAGCGACGGGTTGGCCAGATCAGCTGAGTCTGTGCGTCACCGAAATGATCAACTTGATGACGCTCAAGACGCTCTAGAATCCCGCTAACATTGGTGCTGAAAACGAGCGGCTCAGGGACCTGCTCAATATCGGCTGGTTTCAGTTTTTGGCGGTTGTCGCTATCGAAGTTCCAGCGCTCGCCNACGGGATCGTCACCCTGCATCAGGTAGCCGTAGCGCTTGCGCATCCGGCGATAGAAAGCCTCCATGCGGCTGGATTTACCCGGCTTAAATTGCTTAAAGATATCGTCGAAAGGCAGCAAAAAGTGCTCGGTATCGACTTCGCGCATGGCAATACCCGGGTCAAAATCACGCAGCTGTTGCAGCAGACGCCACTCATCTGGCCGCTGATACTCGAACTGTTCAATGCTATGTTCGGAGATAAGAGCGCGCAGCAGGGCAGGAAGGTCAGTGTGCTGACTCGTCTCATCGAGTGTTAGATGAATCACCTGATGGCCAGCTTCGGTTAGGGCCTGCGCGAAGTGCTGCATTGCTGCGAAGAAAGCGCAGATCTTCTGTACATGGTGGCGTACGTATCCAGTCTCCTGCTTCAGCTCTGCAATCAGATAGTAGGTGTCGGTATCTGTTTCGCGAAACCAGCTATGTCGCGCGTTGAGCTGATCGCCCAGTATTAGGCGCAGACGTTTCATTGTTGATCCTTGGATTTTGGCGCGCGCCGACAGCGTTCGGAGCAGTATTTCACCTGCTCCCAATCGCGCTCCCACTTTTTACGCCAGGTGAACGGGCGCTGGCAGTGCAGGCAGATCTTCTCGGGGAGGTGCGCTTTCTTGTGCATTAGGCAACCGGCCAGTCGTAGTAGTCGCGATTCGGCAACGGGTGTGCGTGCTCTTTGCCCTGCCAAGCGTTAACAAAATTTTGGTCCGGGTCGTAAATTTTGGTCTGCTTATCGAGGTCGAATTTGCGATGCCCGCGCGGGTCAGCACCTACGCCGGCTAGGTATTGCCAGTTGCCCCAGTTGCTCGCGACGTCATAGTCGATCAGTTGCTGCTCAAAATAGGCGGCACCGTAGCGCCAATCTAGGCCAAGTTCATGCACAAAGGCACTGGCGACTAACTGGCGAGCACGGTTCGACGTGTAGCCGGTCGCGTTCAGTTGTCGCATTGCTGCGTTCACGATCGGATAGGGGGTTGTGCCCTCACACCAAGCTTTGAAACGCTCCGGATAGAAAGAGGTCAGCGGGGAGCGGTTAAACGGCCCCTGCAGTTTGAATAGTTTTGCTCCGAAACGCATGCCGTACCACTGAAAATACTCGCGCCACAAAAGCTCAAATTTCAGCCAATAGGTAGACTCGTTGGCTACAACCTCTGTTTCGTATTGATTGATACGGTGCCACAGGCGGCGTGGAGAGAGACTGCCGTTCGCTAGCCAGGCGCTGAATTTAGAAGAGTAGTCCCAACCGTCAAGGCCGTTACGTGTCTCTTTGTAGGTTTGTGGTAGTTCGCCGCCGAAGTAGTAATCCAGCTGGGTCTTGGCACCGGTTTCGCCCCCTAGAAAAAGTGAGGGCATTTCGGATACCGGTAGGTCGACGACTTTATCGCTCAGGTTAGGCACGGGTGGGGGCAATTGCTCAGGCGCGATTGTTGGCGTGTTTGGCTCGAGCTTTTTCTTTTCGATTTTGCGTCTGAAAGAGCTGAAGCTCTCCGGAAGTTGTTCCAACTCAAAGGGTAACTGATTTGCGCTGAAGAGTGTCTGACTGCTAATGGCATCACACTTGAGATGCGGGAAGCGGCTCTGCAACTGTTTAAGGGCGTGACGCTCATAGTGCCCGGGATGTTCGGCGGTAATGACGCGGCTCACCTTCGCTAGCTGCACAAGGCGTGTTAGCGATTCCAGNGGNGTATCGTGCCACAGCAGCAGGCGTTGCCCACGCTGTTTCAGCCGTTCGTTCAAATCGTCCAGTGTCTGCTGCAAGAAAGCCCGCCGNTGACTTCCCAAAGAGTGCAAAGAGTATCGATTTGCTCTAAACCAACTCGGCTCCACNACGAATAGGCAGATGAGTTGNTCAGCCTCGAGTGCTGCTTCGACAGCAGGGTTGTCATCAAGACGCAGGTTATGTGTGAACCAGAGAAGGGTGGGGCCGGGCATCAGGGTACTCCTTTTAGAGCCTGAGTTACGCGGTGTGCGGGGCTTTGGAGCATCTAAACTGGGGTTTTCTCCAGGCTGACTAAGTGTATTGCTGTATCGCTGATTCGGAATCGAATATTGAGATCGTAGAGTCGAACACCGTAGGTGCGATCTGGGTCCTGCTGATAAGCGGGTCGCGGATCGCAGGCCAGAAGTTCACTGATCTGCTGTTGCAAGTCTGAGGGGTAGTCTGCGGTTATTTGAGAGAGCTGTTGCTGTGCCTCACTGGAGACCTCTAGCGGTAGCTCCAGTTTGGTCGCACTACTCGCTAAATCATAGGTCGCTTCCGGGAGGCTGTCGGCATAGGGTAGGTAGGGTTTGATATCGATGATTGGNGTNCCNTCCANTAGGTCGGCNCCNCGNACCGTCAGAACANCTGTCTGTCCNTGCATTTCNATATTCAGAAGCTCAACCACCGACATGCCGATATGGTTAGGGCGAAAGGGAGAGCGAGTCGCGAAGACACCGAGCTTCTGATTGCCACCCAAACGAGGCGGCCTAACACGCGGTTTCCAGCCCTGATCAACAGCTTTGGAAAAGATGAACACTAGCCAGATGTGGCTGCACCGTTCTAGCCCTGAGACAGCCTCGCGGCTAGAGNATTCGGGCTCGAGAATNACCTCTGCAGTGATCGATGGTGCCAGTCCGGGTTGGCGCGGGATACCAAACTTCTCTGTAAATGGGCTTGAGATACGGGCGATTGTCTGGACCTGCATTGCATCCATCTCGGTCTGCTAGATGAGGGCTAACTATAGCGCTAGCTGTGTCTCATATCACCCAGGCGTGCGACAGAGAACGACTACATCAACCTTTTGGCAGCCTGCTTTTATCAACAGCGAGCTCAGCCGTTCAACAGTCGTACCCGTCGTCATCACATCATCAACCAGCGTCACCCGGTTAGGAATATCATCACCTAGTTCGTAACAGTTCTGTAGATTGGCTTTGCGCTCGGTGCGATTGAGTCTGGCCTGATGCGGTGTGCGATGCAGTTTACTTAGTAGACGAGGCTGGTGCCTCAGATGCAGAAGTTCAGCTAGCCTGCGACTGATCAGTTCGCTCTGATTGAAACCTCTCAGGGTCTGGTCCCACGAGTGCATCGGTACTGGGATCAGTGTTGAAACCGGGTCCAGACGCTGATCTATGAATTTCGCTAGCAGGTAGCTCAGCCAAAAGAGCGGTTCGGGGTCACGGCTGGTTTTTACTCGATGGATAAGTTGGGGGAGGGGAAAACGGTAGTTAAACCCTGCTAAGACCTTATCGAAGCAGG
>JGI26081J50195_1001232_pt1 | contig 10268 bp, 7 predicted proteins | sample SaaInl74LU_5_DNA_FD_50195 | JGI IMG/M metagenome (IMG submission 50195) | reverse complement strand
ACAATAGCAATGCATTAAACCAAGATGAAATGGTAGTTGCGATTGGTATGATTATAAAACCAATTTGTTTAAAAAAGATAACACTTATAAATATATTTAATAAAACAGATAATAATGAAATATAAAACGGTATTTTTGTATTATGTCTTGCGAAAAAAAATGTCGAAAAAACTTTTATTAATGAAAAAGCAGGCAAACCAATTGCAAAATAAAATAGAGCTTTTGCTGAATTCTTAACACTTAACTCATCAAAAGAACCATAGCCAAATAATGAAGAAATAATTTCTTCTGAGGCAATTAATAATGCAACTGTTGCTGGGATACTCAAGAATAGACTAAGTTCTAAAGCTTTATTTTGAATTAAGTTTATTTTATCTTTATTTTGACTTTTAACATATTTGGATAGTTGGGGTAAAATAACTGTACCAATTGCAATTCCAGCAATGGCTAAATTTATTTGATAAACTCTGTCAGCATAATAAAGGTAAGAAACCGCACTAGCTTGAAAAGATGCAATAATTGTTCCTACTAAAATATTTATTTGAGTAACACCTGATGAAAAAATACTAGGTAATAATTTTTTAAAAAAGTTTTTAATTTTTTTATCAATGTTAATTTTAAATTTAATCTTAGGTGAAAAATTTTTTTTTACAAAAAAGTATAGAAAAATAAATTGTACAACGCCTGAAATGGTTACAGCATAAGATAAATAATAAACAAGATTATCGTCTAATATTTTTGCAAATAACAAAACTCCAATTAAAAGTATATTTAAAATAATTGGAGCAGCGGACGCTATTGCAAATTTATTATGTGAATTTAAAATTGCAGAAAAAAATGATGCTAAACTTATAAAAATTAAAAATGGGAAGGTAATTCTTGTTAAGGTTATAGCTAGTTCCATTTTATCATAATCGCCTTCAAAACCTGGTGCAATTAGATAAACAAATAAAGGCATCAATATCTCTACAATCAGAACTAAAACTATTAGGCCTAGGGTGAGTAGATTAAAAATACTATTAGCAAAGTTTTGTGCTTTTTTTTTATTATTCAATAATGATGAGTAGCTTGGAACAAAAGCTGCATTAAATGTTCCTTCAGAAAATAATCTTCTAAAAGTATTAGGAATTCTAAATGCCACAAAGAAAGCATCTGCCAAAATTCCAGTTCCAAGGAATACTGCTATTAAAATATCTCTTAAATAGCCCAGTAACCTACTAATTATTGTAAAAAAGCTAAACGTGCTTGTTGACTTAATAAGGTTCATAAATCATATTAGTCTTAAATTTGCTCCATTTGTATATCTAATTAACATAAATGAAAAAAACTAAAATAGATCATTATACTGATAAAGAAGCTCTAGAATTCCACAGCTTAAATAAGCCAGGAAAAATAGAAATAAATTCTTCAAAACCAATGACAACTAAGAGGGATTTGGCATTAGCTTATTCTCCTGGTGTTGCAGTTCCAGTTCAAGCAATCGCTGACGATCCAGAAACAGCATACGATTATACATCTAAAGGAAATTTAGTTGCAGTGATAAGTAATGGCTCAGCTATTTTAGGAATGGGTAATTTAGGAGCACTTGCATCTAAACCTGTCATGGAGGGAAAGGCAGTTTTATTTAAAAGATTTGCCGATATAGATTCTATTGACTTAGAAATTGACTCTCAAGATTCCGATGAAATTATTAATAGTATTAAAAACTTTGCATGCAGTTTTGGTGGTATTAACTTAGAAGATATCGCAGCTCCTGATTGTTTTATAATTGAAGAAAAATTAAAAGAAATTTTAGATATTCCAGTTTTTCATGACGATCAACATGGAACAGCAATAATAACTACAGCTGCATTAATTAACGCCCTAGATATTAGTGGTAAATCAATAAAAGACATTAAAGTTGTTGTAAATGGAGCAGGTGCATCAGCAATTGCTTGTACAAATTTATTTAAAAATAGTGGTGTACCTAGTGAAAATGTAATCATGCTTGATCGTAAAGGAGTGGTCTATAGAGGTAGAACTGAGGGAATGGACCAGTGGAAATCTGCCCATGCAGTAGAAACTAAAAAAAGAACTTTAGAAGAAGCTATAAATGGAGCTGACGTATTTTTAGGATTATCTGCCAAAGGAGCTTTGAAAAAAGAGTTAGTAAAAACTATGGCNAAGAACCCAATAATTTTTGCCTGCGCAAATCCTGATCCTGAAATAACACCTGAAGAAATAATGGAAGTTAGAGATGATGCCATTATTGCAACTGGAAGATCTGATTATCCCAATCAAGTAAACAATTTAATTGGTTTTCCTTATATTTTTAGAGGAGCATTAGACGTAAGAGCTACAACTATTAATGAAGAAATGAAGGTTGCAGCTGCAAACGCAATTGCAAAATTAGCAAGAGAAGATGTTCCAGATGAAGTNGTTGCCGCAATGGGAGGAGATCGTCCTAAATATGGAAAAGATTATATAATTCCATCCACGTTTGATCCAAGACTGATTAGTGTAATTCCTGCAGCTGTTGCAAAAGCTGCTATGGATAGTGGTGTTGCAAAAAAACCTATAAAAGATTTTGAGGCTTATAGAGACCAACTCAAACAAAGNCTAGATCCCTCAGTAACTATTATGCAAGGTATTAACTCTCATATCAAAAAAAATCAAAAGAGAATTGTTTTTGCAGATGGAGAAGACGAAAACACTCTTAAGGCGGCAATTGCATTTAAAAATTCTAAATTAGGTACACCAATTTTAATTGGTAAAAAAAATAAAATTAAAGAAAGAATAAAAGAAATTGGCTACAATGAAAATTTTGATATCGAAATANTTAATTCTGAAGACACAACAAAAAGAGAGAAGTACGTAAACTTTTTATTTGAAAAATTGCAAAGAGAGAAAGGTCTTTTGGAAAGAGATTGTGATAGATTAGTTAGAAATGATAGGGTTNTATGGGCATCTTGTATGGTTGCTTGTGGTGATGCAGATGGTGCTGTCACTGGAAATACNAGAAGATTTGGAGCTTCTTTTGATAAAGTTACACAAGTTNTAGATGCTAGACCAGGTGAAATCATGTTTGGATTAAATATGGTTGTTGCTAAAGGAAAAACTATTTTTGTTGGAGACACGAGTGTAAATGAATATCCAAGTTCAGAGGAGCTTGCAGAAATTGCAATTTCATCAGCTAGAGTAGTTAAAATGTTTGGCTTTGTTCCAAAAGTTGCTTTTGTTTCTCACTCTACTTTTGGTCAACCTCTAACAAGTAGAACTAAACATATAAAAAAAGCTGTTGAAATTTTAAAAGATAAAAATGTAGATTTTGATTTTGATGGGGACATGCAGCCAGATGTTGCCTTAAATGAAGAATACAAAGAATTATATCCTTTCTCAAGTATTGTAGGAAATGCAAATATATTAATAATGCCAGGCCAACACAGTGCTGCTATTTCTTATAAAATGATGAAAAGCTTAGGTGACACAAAAGTTATTGGTCCTCTTTTAATTGGATTGGGTCAACCCATTGAAATAGCTCCTTTAAGGTCATCTACTTCAGAAATCATAAATTTAGCATCAGTTGCTGCCTACTCTGCTGATGTAATTGATTATAAAAAAAGTTAATTTTTTTGAATTCTTAAATCTTCAACCAAGACAATACTTGCAATAACATCTTCTACATCTAGTATTTCTTTTGCTTCATTTATTACTTCTTTTCTTTCTTCTGTGGTTAAAGAAATCCCATAAATAAATATTTTTTTCTTATAAGTATCAATTTGATAATTGGTTGCTTTAATTTTTTTGTTAAATATTAAAGCAGTACGAAGTTGAGATGTAATTAACAAATCTTTAGCTGATTGTTTGAAATTAAAATCTTCTTTTATTTTAATATCATTTTTAACTGATCTGGCACCTTTTGTTTCCCATGCAAGTTTAGTAATTTGAAGTTTTTCTTCAGGATCATCTACTTTTCCTGTTACAAAAATTTTTCCATCTAAAACTTTTGTGCTAACAGCTAAGATATAGCTCTTGTCTCTTAGGGCTAATCTTGCAGCTAAATTTTTTTGCATTACAGAATCGTCTATTTGGGTCCCTAAAGATCTTGGATCAAACGCAACACTAACACCTGTTCCAAAAACTCCTTTTGAGCTAATCCCAACACATCCTGTTAAGATTAAAAAAATTAAACTTATTAAAAATATTTTATTTTTCATTTTTTATTTTTAGACAATAATTGTAAATTTCTTTTTTTGATACATTCGTATTTTGACTAATTAAATCTGTAATATCTTTTATGCTTAGTTTTTTAATTAATTTTTGAATAATTATTTTATCAGATTCTTTTAATATTATCGATGAATTTTTTTCTTTTACCTTTTCAGAAATAACAATTGTTAACTCTCCTTTGGGATCAGATTTAAATGGTTCAAGTGTCTCCACATCTGTTCTTATATATTCCTCATAAAATTTGGTCATTTCTCTGCAAACCAAAATTTTTCTATTTGAAAAGTAACGTTTTAAATCTTTTATCGATCTATTAAATTTTCGTGGAGAAATAAAAAAAACAATACAGCCCTCTAAATTTGCAAGCCTTTCGAAATCTTCATTTAATTTGCTATTTTTATCTGGAAAAAAACCATAAAAAAAATATTTTTCATTAAATCCACTTATGGAAACTGCAGAAGAAACAGCTGACGCACCCGGAATTGGAAAGATATCTATTTCGTTAATAGCACATTCATTGACTAATATAGCTCCTGGATCTGAGATAGATGGAGTTCCAGCGTCAGAAATCAAAGAAACGACCGATCCTGATTTTAAAATATCAATTACTTTCGATAAATTTTTTTTTTCATTAAATTTATGATTTGCAATAAGTTTTGATTTAATTTCATACCGTTCTAATAAATTTTTTGAAATACGTGTATCCTCACACAGTACATAATCCGATTTTTTTAATACTTCTAGGGCTCTTAAAGTGATGTCGCTTAAGTTCCCAATAGGAGTAGATACAATATAAAGACCACTTTTAACTTTATTATTTATATTTTCAGTATGTAGAATCATCAAATTATAATAGTTATAATAATAACATTAAAATGAACAAAATTATTAAAATTATACTTTTTTTAGCTTTTGGTTTCTTAATTACTCCAGTAGCACTCTTGGCAAATGAGAAAATTAGGATTGGTCTTCTTGTCCCTTTAACTGGAAAGAACTCTGAAATAGGACAATCTATAATTAAATCTACACGTCTTGCAATTAATACAATAAACAATGCATCAATTGAGATTATACCAAAAGATACACAGTCAAACCCTGAGGTAACTTTAGCGGCAGCCAAAGAGTTGGCTAATTCAGGAATAAAAATTGTTATTGGTCCAGTTTTTAACGAAAGTCTAATTTACCTAGATGAGTTAAGTGAATTAACATTCTTGGCTCTAACGAATAAGAATGATAATTTTTCCAAAAACATTATTAACGCTGGAATTAATGCAACTTCACAACTAAATGCAATTAAGAAGTTTATAGAATTAAACGAAATAAAAAAAACTATCTTTCTTACTCCAGATGTAAGTTTTAAAAATGAAATTGAAAAAGCTATTTCTAATTCTAAAATAAAAATATTAGAAAATTATATTTATAATACTGACCCGACTAAACTTACCAAACAAATTGAAAAAATTACACGTTATGAAATTAGAAAACAAAACCTTGAAGATGAAATAAATAGACTAGAGAAATCGGAACAAAGCAATAAAGAGCTCTTAATTGAAAGGTTAAAAAAGAGAGATACTCTTGGTAGTGTAAAATTTGACTCAGTGGTAATTTCTGATTTTGATGAAAGTTTAAAAAGTGTAACAACTTCCCTGCTTTATACGGACATAACTCCTAAAGAAAAATATTTTATTACTCTTAATCAATGGTTTGATGAGTCTCTTTTAAAAGAGACAAGCTCACAACCCTTGTATTTTCCTTCTGCAAATAAAGATAATTATGATGAATTTTCTAATGAATATTTTGAAAAATATAATCAGTACCCTAATCAATTGTCATTTTTAAGTTATGACTTGGTTGGGCTTGTGTATTATTTAATTCTTCAAAACGAATCTGTTATTGATAAAAAAATGTTTACTAAAAAAACTTTGTTTAAAGGAAAGGTTGGAGTTTTTGAAATTAAAAACAATAAAATTAATCATATTTTAAATTTTTATAAAGCTGAAGATGGAGAATTTAAAAAAGTTTTTTAATTTTTTTAAAAGCTTTAAATCTATGATCTATTTTATATTTCTGTGATGCTCTCATTTCACCAAATGTAATTTTTTTTCCAAGTGGTATGAAAATAGGATCATAACCAAAACCATTTTTACCTTTTATAACTGGTGAAATAAAACCCTCAACCTTTCCAATAGAATTTATTATTTCTTTATTTTTATTATAAATAGTTAAGGCACAAATAAACCTGGCCTTAATTTTTTTCTCTCGCCAATTTTTGTCTTTTTTATCTAACTCCTTAAAAACTCTATACATTGCTTTTTTAAAATCGCCTTTTTTACCTCCCCATCTAGCTGAATAAATTCCAGGATCTCCATCTAAAACATCTATTTCTAAACCTGAGTCATCAGACAGACATATCATTTTTGATTTTTTAGAAAAAAATTTAGCTTTGATTAAGGAGTTTTCCTTAAATGTTTTGCCATTTTCAGGAGGGCTTTTTATTTTAAAGTCCTGTGGAGAGTATATTTCAACATTTTTAGGCAATAAATCCTTAATTTCTCTTAATTTTCCTTTATTATTAGTGCCTACCAACAATTTTATAATTTTATTCTTTAACATCTAGCAATTATCAAATTTCATACCATATAAGTTGTCATGGAAAAAGATCAAAACATTAATTCTGAAAACCAAAATGAAGAAATTAAAGAGAGTGAAGCTGAGGAGCAAAACCAAGTAGAACAAGAAATTTCAGCCGATAAAACTGAAGAGGCAAAAGAGGTTACACCTGAAGAAAAAATTAAGGAGTTAGAAGATAAACTTACTAGAACTTTTGCTGAAATGGAAAATCAAAGAAGAAGATTTGAAAAAGAAAAAGATGATGCTTTTGATTATGGTGGATTTTCTTTTGCAAAAGAAGCTTTAAATTTAATTGATAATCTTGAGAGATCAAAACAAATTTTAGAAAGTGATGAAGTATTAAAAGATACTGAAGCTTTAAAAAAAACTTTAGAGCATTTTGAAATTATTAGTAAAGATATGGTGTCAATTTTTTCAAAAAATGGAATTACACCTGTTGTTTCTATTGGTAAAAAATTGGATCCCAATCAACACCAAGCTATGATGGAAATTGATGACGATCAAAAAGAACCTGGAACAATAGTTCAAGAAATTCAAAAAGGTTTTATGATGAAAGATAGACTTTTAAGACCAGCATTAGTCGGAGTTTCAAAAAAAACTAAAACTCCAGATGATCAAAAAAGCGAGGAAAATAAAGAAAATTCAGACAATTAATTATAATTGTAAGAACTTGTAGATTGAAAATTAACACTTATATGAAGGAAAGGAATTAAATTATGAGCAAAATTATAGGAATAGATTTAGGAACAACAAATTCATGCGTGTCTATCATGGAAGGTAGTCAGCCAAAAGTTTTAGAAAATGCTGAGGGTGCAAGAACAACTCCTTCGGTTGTAGCTTTTACTGAGGATGGGGAAAAACTTGTAGGTCAACCTGCAAAAAGACAAGCTGTAACTAACCCTGAAAATACTATTTTTGCTGTAAAAAGATTAATTGGAAGAAGTTTTGAAGACCCTACTGTAAAAAAAGATATTGCAGCTGCACCTTTTAAAATTGTGAATTCAGAAAAAGGAGATGCTTGGATTGAAGCTAAAGGGGAAAAATATTCACCTTCTCAAATTTCAGCTTTTATTCTTCAAAAGATGAAAGAAACAGCTGAAAAATATTTAGGCCAAGAAGTAACGAAAGCTGTAATTACAGTTCCNGCATATTTTAATGATGCTCAAAGACAAGCAACAAAAGATGCTGGTAAAATTGCTGGNCTTGAAGTTTTAAGAATTATTAATGAACCAACAGCTGCTTCTCTTGCTTACGGTTTAGATAAAAAACAAAATAAAAAAATAGCTGTTTATGACNTNGGTGGTGGAACTTTTGATGTCTCTATCCTTGAGTTGGGTGATGGTGTATTTGAAGTTAAATCTACAAATGGNGATACATTTTTAGGTGGTGAAGACTTTGACAATACAATCGTTGATTATTTAATTGGTGAATTTAAAAAAGATTCTGGAATTGATTTAAGATCAGATAAATTGGCTCTTCAAAGATTAAAAGAGGCTGCTGAAAAAGCAAAAATTGAATTATCTTCTGCAGAGCAAACAGATGTTAATTTACCTTTTATAACAGCTGATAAAACTGGTCCAAAACATATCAATCTAAAAATGACTAGAGCAAAATTAGAAGCTTTGGTTGAAGATTTAATCTCAAGAACATTACCACCATGTAAAACTGCTCTTAAAGATGCAGGGCTTACTGCAAGTGAAATTGATGAAATTGTAATGGTTGGTGGAATGACAAGAATGCCTAAAGTTCTAGCTGAAGTTAAAAACTTTTTTGGTAAAGAACCTAATAAAAGTGTAAACCCTGATGAAGTTGTTGCAATGGGTGCTGCAATCCAAGCTGGTGTTCTTCAAGGAGACGTTAAAGATGTCCTTCTTTTAGATGTAACACCTTTATCGCTTGGAATTGAAACATTAGGTGGGGTTTCAACAAAATTAATTGAAAAAAATACAACAATACCAACAAAAAAAAGCCAAGTATTTTCAACAGCTGATGACAATCAACCTGCTGTATCAATCAGAGTGCTTCAAGGTGAAAGAGAAATGGCATCTGACAATAAAATGTTAGGAAATTTTGAGCTAGTTGGGATCGCACCTGCTCCAAGAGGAGTGCCTCAAATAGAAGTAACTTTTGATATTGATGCAAATGGAATTGTGAGTGTTTCTGCTAAAGATAAAGGAACTGGGAAAGAACAAAAAATTCAAATCCAGGCCTCAGGTGGCTTAAGTGATGAAGAGATTGAAAAAATGGTAAAAGATGCTGAAGCAAATAAAGAAGAGGACAAAAAGAAAAGAGAATCTGTTGATGTTAGAAATCAAGCAGATACTCTTTTACACTCTACTGAAAAAAATCTAAAAGAGCATGGTGCCAAAGTTTCTGATGCTGATAAAAAAGCAATTGAAGATGCCTCAACTGACTTAAAAGAAGCTATTAAAGGAACTGATACTGAAGAAATTAAGAAGAAAACTGAAACTTTAGTTCAAGCCTCTATGAAGTTAGGTGAAGCAATTTATAAATCTCAAGAGAAAAAAGAAGGCTCACCAAAAGAAGGTGATAAAAATGATGAAGGAAAAAAAGACGATAATGTAGTTGATGCTGACTTTGAAGAAGTTAAAGAGGAAAGCAAAGAAGGCAAAGAAGAAGATAAAGAAAAAAGCGCCTAAGACTTACAGCAACTATCATCTTAAAGTAACTTATGGCTAAAAGAGATTTTTATGACGTCTTAGGGGTTAGCAAAAGTGCAAGCCCTGAAGAATTAAAATCTGCTTACCGTAAATTAGCTGTAAAATATCACCCAGACAAAAACCCAGGTGATAAAGCCTCAGAAGATAAATTTAAAGAAGCTGGTGAAGCTTACGGCATCCTTTCAGATAAAGAAAAAAAACAAAACTACGATAACTTTGGCCACGCTGCTTTTGAGGGTGGTGGAGGTAGACAAGGAGGAGGCTTTGGTGGTGGTTTTGGTGGAGCTGATTTTTCAGATATATTTGAAGATTTTTTTGGAGATTTTGGTGGTGGACAATCAAGAGGAAGAAGAAAAACTAATAATAGAGGGTCTGATCTTCGATATGATTTATCTATTACCCTTGAAGAAGCATATGAGGGTAAAAAACAAGATATAAAATTCTCAACTACAGAAAAATGTAATACTTGCAGTGGTAATGGTTCTAAACCTGGTCATTCTCCAGACAGATGTACGGTTTGTGGTGGAAATGGAAAAGTAAGATCTAACCAAGGTTTTTTTACTGTTCAACAAACTTGTCCTCAATGTGCAGGCTCTGGTGAAGAAATAACAAATCCATGCACAGATTGTAATGGTCAAGGTAACAAACAAGCCTCCAAAAAAATATCAGTTACAATACCTAAAGGTGTCGATGATGGAACTAGGATTAGATTAGCTGGCAAAGGTGAAGCAGGATCCAAAGGTGGAGCAA
>JGI26081J50195_1001221_pt1 | contig 10333 bp, 9 predicted proteins | sample SaaInl74LU_5_DNA_FD_50195 | JGI IMG/M metagenome (IMG submission 50195) | reverse complement strand
CGGACAAAGATAAACCTGGCTTCGTCGGGAGGCTGTTAGGTCGAGGCCGAGGTGGGAACGACGCCGAGCTTCAAGACTTCGCTGTTAGGCTGCTCGATACCGGAGACACGATCGATGTGGTTATTGAAGCCCTGACCGACGGTCAGAGCGGGCATAGCCGCCTTACAATCGAGCTACTGCAAGAGATCAACGAAAACTTAACCTAGACCAGGCCTGCGCTGATGGAAACACTTTTTTTGCTCCTCCCGCTGGGCGCCGCAGTCTGCCTCGGCGTGGTCGCAGTGTTGCTGGTGATTAAGTTACAGAACGCTCGCTTAACCGAGTCGAGTCTCAAGGCCAGTTTAGAGGCCATTCAGGCAACGCTTCGCACGGCAATCGAAAAAGGCGACTTAGCGAGTAGCGAGGCGATCGCGAGTCGCAACGAGCTCCAAGGCCAACGCGAAATCAATCTGGTGTTAGAGAAGACGCTAGAGCTCGAAAAGGCGCAGTTTGAGGACAAGCTCACGCTCCTTAAAGAGTCGAAAGAAGAGCTAAGCCTGCAGTTTAAAAACCTTGCCAACGAAATATTCGATGAAAAGAGCAAACGATTCGAAGAGAAGAACCAGCAAAGTCTGTCAGCGCTATTAAATCCCCTCCAAGATAAAATCAAAACCTTCGAGAAGCGTGTCGAAGAGACTTACAGCAACGAGTCTCGAGAGCGGCATACGTTAGGCGCTGAGATTCGAAAGCTACATGAGCTTAATGACAAACTCGGTATCGAGGCGGCGAATCTGGTTCAGGCGCTTAAGGGCGACAACAAGTCGCAGGGCAATTGGGGCGAGGTAATTCTCACGAGCATTCTCGAGCGCTCTGGACTCACCAAGGTGTCGAATACGATGCACAAGTCAGTCTCGACGCCGAAGACGGCAGCCGCTCTCAGCCCGATGTCGTCGTTCATTTGCCCGAGTCGCGAGACATTATCATAGACTCAAAGGTGTCTCTCAAAGCATGGGAAGGGTTCACCAGCGCCGAAGACCCCGATGAGAAAGAGGCGCATCTCAAACAGCACATTCAGTCTATTAGAGGCCACGTTCGTGGGCTAGCCGCGAAGAACTATCAGAACCTTATTGGTGTGAACTCGCTCGACTATGTCTTCCTATTCATGCCAATCGAATCGGCCTATTCGGTAGCGATACAAGAAGAGCCCGAGCTAAACCACGAAGCGTTTGAAAAAAACGTGATATTCGTTGGTCCGACGACACTGCTGACTACATTGAAAACCGTGCAGAATCTCTGGCGCTTGGCGCAGCAAAATCAAAATGCGAAGCAAATTGCGGAGGCGGCTGGCCGCCTTTATGACAAATTTGTTGCCTTTAGCGAAGACATCGAAGAGCTAGGAAAGCGATTGGAGGCAACCAATGCGACCTATGACAAGGCGCATAATAAATTGACTAGTGGTCGCGGCAATCTTATTTCAAGAACCGAAAAGCTGCGCGAGCTGGGTGCGAAAACAGCGAANAAGCATAAGTCGCATGTGCTCGATAAGGCGTTAGGTATCGACGACGACGAGGAGGATGCGTCTTCTCCCGCTGCTCTTCCTCATGCCACAGACTCTCAAGAGACGCCATTTGATGAATGACACCCTTGCCGAATTATTGGCGCCAATACGAAAATTCTTGCACTGCAGTACGCCCAGCGCGTGGATCGAAGCGGCCTGTCAAAANCAGGCACTGCTCCTTGCTGACCATGCTAACTGCGAGAAAAAAGCTGCATCGACNGCGATGAACTTGATGTACAAATACACCGATAGGCCCGAGCTGCTCAAGAAAATGTCCCAGCTTGCCCGCGAGGAGCTTTTGCATTTTCAGCAGGTGGTTGAACTAATGCAGGCTCGAGGCGTGCGTTACGAAGGGGTGAGTGCGTCGAGATATGCGGCCAGTTTACGAGCCCTTTCAGAGTCGAAAGGGGAGGCGCAGTTAGTTGATACGCTGTTAATCGGCGCCATTATAGAGGCACGTTCTTGCGAGCGATTTGCAGCTTTAGCTCCTCATCTCGATGAAGAATTGGCAAAGTTTTACCGAAGCCTCTTAAAGTCGGAGGCGCGGCACTATGAAGATTATTTGAGCCTTGCGTCTGAGTATGCGCCTGCGGCAGGCGTTGATGTTGATGAGAGGCTCCAAGCCTTTCTAGCGGCCGAGGCGGTGCTTGTCACAAGCGACGATTCGCAGTTTAGGTTTCATTCGGGCGCACCGCATTAACTAAACGCGCGGCTAACGCGCGCACGCGGTCGGCGGTGTGAAATTCGCACCCATACGGCGAGCAAGCTCAGCGATATCTTGGCAAGGAATAGCGTTGTTTCCAGAGAGATTTAAAGAGCGCAACGTTTTGATTCTTAGGAGTGGCGAGATGTCTTCTATGAGATTGTTGCTTAGATTAAGCCCGCTCAACCTATCTAGTCGCTCGAGCGGAGTGAGGTTGCTTATTCGATTTTTCCCGAGGTCAATAAAACGCAAATTCTCCAGTCGAGAAATGTTAGCCAGGTCGGTTACCTCGGAGTTAGCGCAGGCGAGGACCTGCAGCTGGTCTTCGCTTTCTATTTTTTGCTGGCGCAGNGCAAAATTGATGCAGCCTTGCAAATCTGCGTTGCGCACCTCCCCTGTGTAAAGGCGATCTTGAGGATCGAACACGGCATTGTTATTAATCGATACAGTATAGGGGTTAGAACACGCTGTGAGGATTGAGGTAAGCCCTAAAGCGATTAGCCACTGGCGGCTGGACCTGCAATAAAGCGAGCCTTTCATTAGAATACCGAGACTGCTGATGGACATCGAATCCTCCNCTGGAGCGTGACANTACTNTCGCTCAGTTTGCTTAAACCCGCCGAGTATCGAGTGTAGCANCGTTAGCCTTGAGTGGTCTTCTGTGGCTGGCAATTGGCAGATATCCTCGCTAGACTGCGTCCAAACTATTTCTAATAGGTAGCCATGGTAAGCGCTTTGCTTGGTGTTAGCTGCTCAGCTGCGTTTTTAACTTCAAAGAAGGAACACTCATGTCGAATCACTCGTCATCCACTTTATTGCTCAATCCGCTCAAAGCGAGCATTTCACGCGCAGTATACAAAGCGTCTGCAGCCGCGAGCCTCTCACTAGGGCTCTCGTTGCTGTTTGCGGGCCAAGCCTCTGCACAGGAAGCGATTGACCTCGCTGACGAAGACAATCGCATTGGCTATTCTATCGGCGTGAATATCGGCCAGAACTTAGTGGCGCAGGGCATCATCGAAGGCATCGACATGAATAGTTTCGTTGCGGGTATGCGCGATGCAGCCGGCGATACGATTCAATTAAGCAATGAGGAATTGTTTGCCGCGATTCAACTTTTCCAAGAACGGATGACAGCAGCGGCGCAGGCTGAGATGGAAGCTAATTTTGCCACTACTCAGGCATTCCTTGAGGAAAACGGCGCTAAAGAGGGTGTCGTCAGNACGGCGTCTGGTTTGCAATACGAAGTGATTTCGAGCGGCCCTGCCGACGGNGCATCGCCTACGACTAGCGACTCTGTGCTCGCGCATTATCATGGCACNCTTATCGATGGAACTGTGTTCGATAGTTCAGTTGACCGTGGTGAGCCNGCTGANTTTGGCCTTACGCAGGTAATAAGCGGCTGGACTGAAGCACTCCAACTGATGAGTGTTGGCGATAAGTGGCGTTTATTCTTACCGCCAAATCTTGCCTACGGNGAGCAGTCACCTACACCCGCTATTCCGCCTAATTCGGCGCTAGTATTCGAAGTCGAGCTGCTCGAAATACGCTAGGCTGCGTGTACTTTTTCATCCGCGGGCGCCGCTCTGGCGCTCTCGGCATACTCTTCTTCTTTAGTGTTTGTGGACTCCCATGATCGCCGACTTCAATGCTCGTCTCCTCGATTTTCTTGATTCAAGCCCAACCCCTTTTCATGCTGTCGAAAGTCTAAAAAAGAGGCTCGCAGCTTCTGGTTTCGAGCAAGTTGCTGATGGGGACAGCTGGCATTTAGAGCCCGGAGGTCGCTATTTTATTGTGCGCAATGATTCAGCGCTTGTGGCGTTTGTCTGCGGGACAGAGCCTTTAGTTGAAAACGGTATCAGAGTTGCGGGTGCGCATACCGACAGCCCCTGTTTAAAACTAAAGCCGGTTCCCGAATCTAAAAAGCAGGGGTATGTGCAACTCGGTGTCGAGGTCTACGGCGGGGCATTATTAAACCCTTGGTTCGATCGAGATCTGTCGCTTGCTGGGCGCGTGGATTATCTCGACGCAGACGGCGCGTTAAAATCGACGCTGCTCGACCTGCGTAAGCCAATAGCATTTATTCCTAGCTTAGCAATACATCTCGATCGCACAGCGAATGAGGGCCGAAAAATTAACCCGCAAACTGAGATGGCGCCGCTTATTTCGCAGCTAGGCGAGGGCGATGATTTCTGCCTAGAGGCGTTTCTTCTCGAACAGATAAAGGCGCAGCCCGGAGGCGATTCGGCTGCGGAGGTGCTGTCGCACGAATTGATGTTCTACGATACACAGCCAGCCAAACTATTGGGACTTAAAGACGAGTTTCTAGCCTCGGCACGATTAGATAATTTATTAAGCTGTTTTCTCGCCTGTGAAGCACTCTGCGACTCGCCGGTCACGCACACCTCGATTGTGGTGTGTAATGATCACGAAGAGGTAGGTAGCGTTTCGACCTCGGGCGCGCAGGGCCCGTTGCTTCGGTCGGTGGTCGATCGACTTCTCGGCAGCGTGGGGGCAGAGGCAGACGGCTTTGATCGATTGATTAGCCAATCGGCGATGCTCTCTATCGACAACGCACATGGCATACACCCTAATTTCATCGATCGACACGACGATAAACACGGCCCGCTGTTAAACAAAGGGCCGGTCATTAAGGTTAATGCGAATCAACGCTATGCCAGTAACTCGCACTCTGTGGCGCTGTTTAAGTCCTTGTGCATGAAGGTTGGCGTCACGCCTCAGTTGTTTGCTATGCGCGCCGATATGGCCTGTGGCAGCACAATAGGCCCAATCACTTCGGCATCATTAGGGATTGAGACCGTTGATGTTGGCGTCCCGACCTTTGGTATGCATTCTATCCGAGAACTCGCAGGGTCAGACGACGCCCCAGCATTGGCAAAGGTCGTGGCGGCTTTTTTTGCGCGCTAGCGGGTTTGTTTCTTAATGTCTCTGACAATAAAGCGGGCGGGGCTGATAAGTTCGGCCTCCGCTGCATCGAGTGGTAATGGTTCTCTGCAGATTAGGCTGGCAAGGTATTCNGCGCTCAGTGGGCATGTCGCAACGCCATTAGACCCGTGGCCAACATTCACAAAAAGCCCCTCTTGATAGGCTGTTTCGGTGGGTATTTCGGCCTTCGCATTTCTGCGCAGAGCTGCCAAATCTGCAACGACAGCCTCTACCGCCGGCGCTCTGCCTACAACGGGTAAAAAATCTTCTCCAGCGCTGCGCATCGCAACCAGCGATTGCCCCTCGTTGGGCGCCTGAGTGACTGCCGGCGCCGCTGCACCGTCTTGCATCCTACTGAGAGGTTTGGTGAAAACAGCGGCTATTCCTGCCAAATTTTGGTCATCATCGAGTGCATTTCGCTCGCGCGTCGCAAGCGACTCGCTACCGGTTCGATAGCTCGCGGCGATTAGTTGGGTGCCATTGTGTGCTGGGAAAAGGCTGCGCTCGCCACTTACAACGCAGCGAAGCGCAGCTGAATCTGTTTCGGCTTTTATCAAGCTTGCTTGTCCACGTGCAGTGTTCAGACGTAGGCCCAAATCGGGCGCGAGAGAGTCTATAGCGTGCGAATTACACAATACAACAGTCGCCGCTTGATACCGATTACCCCTCGCATCGGTCGCAATCCAATGTCTCGGCTTGCCTGTCACCGCATCGGCTGCTTCTGCACTTATGCTTATAATTTCGCTATCGAATTGCGGGACAATTCTCTTCTCAAATGCGAGAAGGTTCTGCGCGAGGGTGTGTGGATCGAGCCAACCTGCGCCTTCGAAATACCAGCCGCCTTCGGTAACCTCAAGTCCTGCNAGAGCGGAGGNCGCGTCGGCGTTCACAGGCCTAACGATGCGCGGGTCATACAGCGCGCTNACTAGTTCAGGGGTGAGCGACTGTTTTTTATTCAACGCCCCGGACAATTGCACGACACCTGNTGGATGCCACGCGGTTATGGCTGCCTGTCCCAATGCGTCTAGATGGGCGTAGAACCTTCGTGCAGTCGAATAGGCGTTGAGAAAGAAGCTTGCACCGCTCTCCGCCGAGCGGAAAAGTCTGGGTCTTAAAGCCAATTGCGGAATCCCCGAGGCGCCGGACATTGGCCGCGGCGCCGAATCGATTAGCTTCACTGTCAAACCTCGTCGACCGAGCGCAACAGCGGTGCTGCACCCGGCAAGCCCCGCGCCAATCACCAGCACATCGTAGCCACCGTTGGCTGCTCCAGACTGACTTGTCCCGTTTTTAGGCTGAACGGTGGCCGATAAATTCGGGCGGTTTTCGACAGCATTGGCGCGGGAAGGCACAGGAGCGTTCGCGCCGGAAAGGGCGGGAGAATTTGAAGCAGGTTTTTCAAAAACCGCGCTAAGGCTATGTCTTTTCTTGCCAAAGCCCGCGCGTTTGGTAACGCTGAACCCCGCCTCGATGAGCGCGCGCCGTGCGCTGCCGGCAACGCTGTAGCTTGTCGCTGTCGTGCCTTCTTTGCTGTGCAACGCCATGGCGCGCGCAATCTCTAAATCCCAGAGACTAGGGTTTAGCGCGGGACTAAATCCGTCCAGATACCACGCGTCTATTGTTGTCTCTTGGCTTCTGGACATGGCGCTGATGCGCTGCAAAGCGTCGCCATAGTGGAGATCGAGCGTTACGTCATTACCGAAATAGAGTCGGTGGCAGCCGGCGCTATGTTCCGGATACTGCCTAAGCAGCTGAGCTGAGTATGCCGCTAGATCTGGCCATTGCTCGAGCGCGCGCGTAAGGTCGGCATGCGTGAGGGGGTGCTTTTCGAAGGCAACGTAATGCAGCCGGTGAGGTTTACTGTGCGCCTGCGTCCAGCGCTGTAGCGTTTCGAGAAAATTAAGTCCGCAGCCAAAACCGAGCTCTGCGACAGTAAAGCAGTCGACAACGCGTTTCGCGGACTCGTAAGCCTCATGCCAGCGCTGCGTTATTCGGTTGCCATCCAAAAACAGGTAACGGCTTTCGGCTTGTGCGCCTTCGGAGGAATGATAGGTGTCGTCAAAATCCAAAGAATAGGGCAGGCCAGTGTCGAGCCAAGACAGCTGTGCATTGGCTACGATCAGAGTAGCAGGCTGTTTGGAGGTCTCACCTGCGGGCGTATTGTTTTCTGATGCCATTCGGTTTTTTTGCCGCGCGAAAAAGAATAGCACCAGTTTACCACGTCACAAGCGCAGCTCGCGTTCGTAACTGCTGTCAATTTCGAGTAAAATGCCNAGCTTGATAGTCGCCGTAGTTTAGAATTTTCGGAAGCTCACCATGTTAGAAATCAATGCGCATTTGACCCAGCTCCGCGACCTTCGCGCTCGAACCGAGACGCTAAGGGGGTATCTTTGACTACGAAACTAAGCGCGAAAGGCTAACTGAGGTTGAGATGGAGCTCGGCGAAGCAGCCGTTTGGGACAAGCCAGAGTATGCCCAAGCGCTCGGTAAAGAGCGCTCCGCATTAGAGGCCGTGGTGAAAACCATAGACGGTCTGGAGGGCAGTCTGGGGGATATCGAAGACCTGCTGGCACTGGCCAGTGAAGAAAACGACACTGAACTGTTTGAAGAGGCTAAGAGTGACCTCGCCATTCGCACGGCAAGTCTCGAAGCGCTCGAGTTTAGACGCATGTTCTCCGGTGCGATGGACCCTAACAACGCGTTTCTCGAGATTCAAGCAGGCTCGGGCGGCACCGAGGCGCAGGACTGGGCCGAAATGATNCTGAGAATGTATCTGCGCTGGGCCGAAGCTAAGGGTTTCGATGCCGAAGTGCTCGAGGTCTCCGGCGGCGAAGTCGCTGGCATCAAAAGCGCCACGTTGCATATCAAAGGGGAGTTTGCTTTTGGTTGGTTGAGGACAGAAACGGGCGTGCATCGACTTGTNCGAAAATCCCCTTTCGACTCAGGAAGTCGTCGACACACCTCGTTTGCCTCGGTATTTATAGCGCCCGAAATCGACGACGATATCGAAGTGGAACTCGATATGTCTAAAGTGCGCGTAGACACCTATCGCTCGAGCGGCGCAGGCGGTCAGCACGTGAACAAAACAGATTCCGCCGTGCGCCTAACGCATGAGCCGAGCGGCATTGTGGTTCAGTGCCAAAGCCAGCGCTCGCAGCACAAGAATAAAGACGCCGCGATCAAACAGCTCAAAGCAAAGCTCTACGAGATGGAAGAGCTTAAGCGTAAAGACGCAGCGAAAGATGTAGAGGAGTCTAAAGCAGACATCGGCTGGGGAAGCCAGATTCGCTCTTACGTGCTCGACCAGTCACGCATCAAAGATCTGCGCACAAACGTCGAGGTGAGCAACACCGGTGCCGTGCTCGATGGTGGTCTCGACAAATTCATCGAAGCAAGTCTCAAGATGGGGCTATAAACGCTTACTAACNCNTAATTTTNTATAACACCGGACAACATGCCGGTCTCAATAAGACAGACGCAACTATGACTACAGATCAGACTGACAACGCTAACGTGGATGCCCAAGACGAGAATAAGTTAATCGCGGCACGACGCGAAAAACTTTCTGCGATTCGCGAGAAGCGCNTTGCGTTTCCTAATGACTTTACGCCAACGGCGAGTTCAGAAAAACTGATTGCGCAGTACGATGCAAAAGACAAAGAGGCNCTCGCAAGCGAGGCGGTTCAGGTGGCGGTTGCTGGGCGCATAATTCGCATGCGCGGCCCTTTCACTGTGATTCAAGACGGGGCTGCGCAGATGCAGCTTTACATGAACAATAAATCGCTCCCGGAAGAGTTAGTCGAGGAGTTTAAGGCATTAGATCTTGGCGACATCATAGGCCTCGAAGGCGAGCTGTTTAAAACAGGCAAAGACGAGCTCACAATCCGCGTTGCGAGTTTTCGCCTCTTAACCAAGTCGCTCAGGCCACTGCCGGATAAGTTTAAAGGACTGACTGATACCGAAATGCGCTATCGCCAGCGTTATGTCGACCTAATAGTGAACGAGGAGTCGCGCCGAATATTCGCCATGCGCTCGAAAATCGTACGCTGCATACGTGACTATTTCGAGGCGCATCAGTTTATGGAGGTCGAGACGCCAATGATGCAGGTAATTCCGGGTGGCGCCACGGCAAGACCTTTTGTCACGCATCACAACGCACTCGATCAAGACATGTTTTTACGGGTAGCTCCAGAGCTATATCTCAAGCGTTTGGTTGTCGGTGGCTTTGATCGCGTCTTCGAACTCAATCGCAACTTTCGCAATGAAGGGCTTTCTACACGTCATAATCCTGAGTTCACCATGCTCGAATTTTATCAGGCCTATGCGCAGTACACGGATCTCATCGATCTCACTGAAGATTTATTTAAAACGATAGCCGAAACGGTTCTCGGTACAACAATGGTGCGCTACCAGGGATCCGAATACGATTTCTCAAAGCCTTTTGCGCGCCTCTCAGTGGTCGACGCCATCAAGAAATACTGCGGTGTTACAGACGACGCTGCGTTTGCAACTAAAGAGTCGCTTATGGCGCTTGCCGATAGTTTCGACGTGCATTACGACAAGGCNTGGGGTAAGGGCAAGATTCTGATGGAGATTTTCGAAGAGAAAGTCGAGGCCGAACTCGATCAACCNACCTTCATTACAGAATACCCAATCGAGGTTTCGCCGCTAGCGCGACGCAATGAGGATAATCCAGAGATCACCGATCGTTTCGAACTTATTATCGGTCGACGCGAATTGGCCAACGGTTTTTCTGAATTAAATGATTCCGAAGACCAAGCCGAGCGTTTCAGGGCGCAGGTTGCGCAGAAGGACTCGGGCGATAACGAGGCTATGCACTATGACGAAGACTATATTCGAGCCTTAGAATACGGCATGCCACCGACGGCAGGTGAGGGTATTGGAATCGACCGACTCGTCATGCTGTTTACCGATAGCGCATCGATTAAAGATGTTCTGTTGTTTCCACACATGCGNCCNCTGCACGCGCAAGACTAGCGCTTCGGGCGCGCGATGAGCACTCTTGGTTTTTATGATGGTTTGAGNGAGGCGATGCCGCAGGAATGGCTAGCGAGCCTTGCGGCATTGCCTGGGCAGAGCGAGGCGAGCGTAGTGGCTCTGCTGGCAAAGATCGAGCGCAGTCTGAAAGC
>JGI26081J50195_1001218_pt1 | contig 10356 bp, 10 predicted proteins | sample SaaInl74LU_5_DNA_FD_50195 | JGI IMG/M metagenome (IMG submission 50195) | reverse complement strand
TTGGCGACGATGTTAATCATCATTGCGCTCCAGCCCGTGCTGGTATTACTGCTTATTTACTTCATGAATTCGGTCTTGCGTTTGGCTCTCTTCGCAGAGCGTCTATCGTCTGCGAAGGGGTGAAGCTCAGCCTGTCGCGTAATGTTCTTGGAATATAACAGTAAAGTTGCTTATACTCAATTACTTACGCTGCCTTTCTTGAGTGCTCTCGTGCTTGATCGCAGAGGCAATTGGGCTGTGGTTAAAAGCTGCTCACGTTGGGCATTGGCTTGCGTCAGATAAGTGCCTGTGCGTAGAATGCCGATCGGCCATCTAGCTCCTGTCGAAAATTAGCAATAATTGCCTTTATTATCAGTAATTTGCCAGTATTTAGCGGACCCTATAACAGATGACAGTGTATGCCTACTCGAGAACAACACAGCTAGAAGAGGTGGAAGACGCCACGCTGAGTGCCGTGCTGGAATCCGAAGCGCTGACAGTGCAAACCTATTGCCTCGCGCGTGGCTGGTTTGTTACCCAGAACCTGTTAGATCGCGCTTGCCGCTGGGATCTCGGGCTGTCGGATAGACCTCAAGGAGCCGCGTTGCTTGCTACGCTCAAAGAGGGCGATGTGTTGGTTTGCGCGCAAGTTCAGCGCTTATGCAGTTCGACTTCAGAAATAGACAAACTCATTAATTGCTTGCGCGAGCGGGGCGTGGCGCTGCATTGCTGTGATTTGGAGGCGGAATTAACCAACGACGCCTATACGTTGGCGTTTAGCGAGGCCGCAGCGCTGTTTGCTGGGCTTGAGGCGCGTCGCAGCGCCGAACGGATAAAGGGCGTTAAGCACAAGCAGAGAGAAAAGGGTCGTTTTCTAGGCGGGAGTCGGCCTTTCGGATTTAGCGTTCATGAGAACGGCAAGCTTATCGAGAATCCGACGGAGCAGCGGACGCTGGAAAAAATCTTCGAACTCAAGCGCCAAGGTAAGTCGTTGAGAGCGATTTCTGCCGCTGTATCGACGCCGATGACACCCATTAGTTTCAAAACGGTGCAACGAGTATTGCAACGCACCGCGGGTTAGGCGGTTTCCTCACTCGGGTATAGAGCCTCAAATGCACAAAATGCTTTCGATTTTCATCGGTGTGCGATTCAGTCGCGCACGCAAACGCACGGGCTTGCTCTCCTTCGTTTCTACTATCTCCATGCTGGGCGTTCTCTTGGGAGTCATGATACTCATCATTGCCCTGTCAGTGATGAATGGCTCGATTTCTTTCCTCCGTAACGAAGCCCTCAAGTCTGTGCCTCATCTGACTGCGACGAGTCCGACGATGTCGGCTGAATGGCCGCGCTATGCTNAGGCATTCTTAGGCAATGCCTCTGTTTTAGCGATAGCACCTTATGTGCAATTTGAAGCGCTGCTGAGNATCGAAGGGTCGACTGAATTTATTCAAGTGAGGGGTATCGAACCTGCNCTAGAACAGGGGGTAGCAGGGCATACGGGTGATCGGGCACGCGAGGCACTCAGCGCGCTCGACGAAACCCCTAATGGTGTNCTTCTCGATTCGCGGCTAGCCAGCAGGATGGGTATTCGACCGGGCGACGAACTCACCATTGCAGCGCTCGATAGACTATTAAGGCGCTCCAAGAGCGCGCCGCAGGCGTTTAAAGTACTGGGCTATGCGGACTTTGGCGCCTATGGCGGTGGCAATATTGTTCTGCTTAATCGTGGAGAGGCATTGATGCTGGATGGCAACGCGCAGACTTTGTTGCGGGCAAGTCTGGACGATGTTTTTTCGGCTGAAAGAGTAAAGCGAGAGCTTGACGCAAGTAATCAAGTGCTAGGAATTGCAGGAATAGAATTCGAAACATGGAGAGAGGCGCAGGCGAGTTTGTTCGGCGCGCTCGCTATGGAGAAATTTCTGACAGGGCTTATGCTCCTAACCATCGTTGCCGTCGGCGCCGTTAATATAGTCTCAACGCTAGTCATGGCGGTGGCCGAAAAGGGGCCCGATATTGCCATATTACGGACAATGGGTGCCTCGCGAGGCACCGTTATGCGACTGTTTATGGTGCAGGGCGGTGTAAGCGGGCTTATCGGTACGACCCTCGGCGCTCTTTTGGGCGTATTGCTTGCCTTTAATCTTGCCAAATTGAGCCTGCTTCTGGAGCAGGCGTTTGGTTGGCTGACGGGTAATAGCAATGTTGTTTTTGTCTCTCACCTGCAAACACAGGTGGTTTGGAGTGAGGTTGCTTTAGTGTGTTTCGCAGGACTGCTGATCAGTCTTTTGGCTACCCTCTATCCTGCTTATCGCGCGAGTAAGATCGAGCCGGCAGAGGTATTACGTTATGAGTGAACCTGTTATGCGAGCCGAGGGTCTGGTGAAGCGATACCGGCAAGGGCCTCGCGAAATTGTCGTGTTGGATGAATTAGAGCTGACCGTGCAGGCAGGAGAGAGAATTGCGATTGTCGGCAGTTCGGGCTCGGGTAAAACCACGCTGCTCAATTTGCTCGGCGGGCTTGATTCTCCAACCGCGGGTACGGTGACTGTTGCAGGATACGATCTTGCCACTGTGTCTGAGGTGCAGCGTGGTTTTCTTCGCAATCGATTCATAGGTTTTGTCTATCAATTTCATCATCTGTTAGCCGAATTTTCAGCACTCGAAAACGTCTGTATGCCGCTTTACATCGCTGGCGTCTCCGACAGAGAGGCTGCGTCGCGTGCGGCTATCCTGCTTGAGCGTGTGGGTTTGGGCGAAAGGCTCACCCATAAACCTGCTGAGCTGTCTGGTGGTGAACGACAACGGGTCGCCATTGCCCGGGCATTGGTCGGCGACCCACGGTGTGTATTAATGGACGAACCAACCGGCAACCTCGACCGCCAAACAGCGCTAGAGATTCATGCATTGATGAAAGATTTGAGTGCAACACTGGCAACGAGTTTTATCGTTGTGACACACGACGAATCGCTCGCCGCCGCGATGGATAGGCGGTTGTCGCTCGACGCTGGGAAATTGCATGCGAAGCGTGATGATTTGGCAGTCGGAGGCGCTATGCCGCTGTTACGGTCGCTGCGCCTTGCTCGCCGGATTGGCTCACGGTATGTGCGAGCAGGGTCATCGAGCTCGTTGGTGTCGTTTATGTCGTTGATCTCGGTCGCAGGACTTGCGTTTGGCGTGTCACTACTCATTGTCGTTTTGTCGGTTATGAATGGATTCGAGCGCGAAGTGCGCGAGAATGTGCTCGGCATTATTCCGCATCTGGTTGTTAGTAGTGAGCAAGAACTCAGTCGTGAGCAATGGGATGCGCTCGGCGCCAGTCTGACCGCGACAAGCGAGGTTGTCTCTCTTTCGCGTGTTGTCTCAAGCCTTGGCGTGGTCGCTACACCTACCACGAGCCGCGCCATAGCCATGAATGGGGTTGATACCGAAAGCGAGTCCTTCGCACGATTNGGACGCTACACGATNGCAGGAAGCCTTGACCAATTGACCAAGTCACGTTGGCACGTTGTTATAGGCGCAACGCTGGCGCGGGATCTTGGGGTTGAAGTAGGGGACTCTATCGATGTCTTCTCACCCAAATTCACACCGAATCCGTTAGCCACGCTGCCGACCTTTAAGTCGTTTAAGGTTGCCGCCATTACCCGCGTGGGCAGCGAGCAGCTCGACGCCAATTTGATTACACTCACGCTCGACGATGCGCGGGCCCTGCTCCGGATTAGAGCGCCACAAACCGCTTTTCATGTGGTCACTGAAGACGTGCTTGTGGCAGATAGGGTAAGAAACAGATTGAGTAGCCAATACGATGGCTCGATCATTATCGAAAGTTGGACTGCGACACTCGGCGCAATCTACCGAAATATTCAATTCTCGCGCAGTATTATCAGCTTCATGCTGTGGCTTCTGATTGCCATCGCTGCGTTTAATCTCGTCGTCAGTCTGGTAATGATTGTGCGAGACAAGCGCGACGATGTCGCGATACTCATGACGCTCGGGGCTAATGCAAATACGGTTCAGGCCATTTTTCTTTGGCAGGGCGCCGCTATCGCTCTGCTCGGCATAGCCGCCGGTGTTGGCCTAGGATTGCTTGGGGCTCTTTGGGTGGGCGAGATCGCCGCTGCCTTCGAAGTGTTGACAGGTGTGGTGTTGCTGAACCCCGAAATTTATCCGATTGATTTTTTGCCTTCGCAAATACTCGCGTCTGATATAGCGGGCATTGCCGCGGGCGTCCTACTCCTCTCGGTTCTCGCGTCTCTCTATCCGGCGCGGCAGGCTGCCGCGTTGCGCCCTGCATCGGTGCTGCGTGGCGATTAGTTAGGTCTGTTTAGTTCGGCCGAAACTCGCCTACAAGGGATAGCTACACTAGAGTTAAGAGCCACTGCAAAGGTGGCGCATGCGACTTCTTCTCTCGGCATTTTGCCTTGGCATACTCTCTGTAACGTGGGCCTCGAGTTTAGCTCACATAGTTCTGTGGCTGTTATGGCTGCTCGGGTTACAAATTTTAACAGCGATCCTTGTGGTATTGAGCCGTTCAGCCTTCATTGGCGCGCACAAATCTAGTATCGCATATTTGCTTGCTGTCTCTGCGGCCTTCTGTGGCGGCGCGCTGTTTCATGCGCAGACGGCCGACAATCAGTTGAGTCGTCAGTTAGCGCCGTCTTTAGAGGGCATCCCTTTGCTCATAGAGGGACGGGTGTTGAATATGCCGACGGTCGCGGGCGCCGCATACCGCTTTCAGTTCGACGTCAGTGCTGCGTGTCTCTTAAGCGACGCGAGTAAAACTAAACGCCCATCCGAGGCAGTCGCTTCCGCAGACTGCAGCGCTCACATTCCTTTTGCTGGCAAAGTTCTCTTGAGTTATTACGTCCCTAGAGGTTTGGTCGAAAAGGGTTCGGTCAGCACGCATGAGGCAACGCCGCTCGAGTATCCGGCCAAACTAAAGCCAGGGACCTTTCTGCAACTTGTCGTCAAGCTGAACAGACCGCATGGCTTCTCGAATCCAGGCGGGTTCGACTACGAAGCGTTTTTGTTCCGCAACAAAATTCTTGCCAAGGGTTATGTGCGAGGTGAGTTAACGGCAGCTTTAGAAAGTGAAATGGATAAAACGTGGCCTTCTCTCTCAGTGCTAATCGAGCAGCGTCGCTTCGACATACGCAAAAGGTTGCTAGAAAGCAGCGCAAACGCGAAAAATACCGGTATCGTGTTGGCGCTGGGACTTGGCGATTCTAGTTTGGTGTCGCAATCATTATGGAATCAATTACGCGCGACTGGAACAACTCATCTTCTCGTAGTGTCAGGTCTTCATGTCGGGATGATCGCTGTGTTCTTGGTTATGGTGTCGCGGGCGTTATGGCGAATCTGCCTCGTTTGTTTGCCCACCGCCGCTTCCCGTGCGCCTCACTGCATAAAATTTTGCCTCTGGTTTAGCTTGCTTGGCACAGCCGGGTTTGCCCTGTTTACGGGCTGGAGTCTACCTACGCAGCGCGCCGTTGCGATGCTTACGGTATTCGCAGTTTCGAGGCTTTCCTCGCGACGCTTCGGTGTTATCACAGGGCTGCTGTTTGCGCTGACTTTTGTTCTTGTTCTTTCTCCGCTTGCCGCAACAGGCTCAGGCTTTTGGCTTAGTTTCGTTGCGGTTTCTGTGTTGGTTCTCTTTGCTGCGCCACCTCAGCGTCCGCCGATTGAGGAAAGCGTTAATGACACGCCGCTCCTCTCTAGGTTTTCTGCGCGCACGAGGCAATTCGCTTTTCCTCAAATTGTTGTCACGCTGGGACTCATTCTCCCTCTGCTCGTCTTTGGCGTGAGGGTTTCTCTGCTTGCGCCAATAATTAATTTGCTCGCGATTCCTTTTCTCACCCTTGCATTGCTTCCGGCCTCATTACTAGCCGTGTTAGATGTGGCTCTACTGGGACAAAGCGCTTTGGGTGCGATTGTGATTGCTGATTTTCTCTGCGATCAGTTAGTGCGCCTATTGGCAGTAGGCGCCGAGTTAAATCTACTTTGGGAACCCCAAGTTACGCCATCTATTGCCTCTTACCTTGTGGCGTTTGTCTGTCTCTGCGCGTGTCTTGTTCCGATTGGCTGGCGTGCTCGCTGTGTTTGTGGAATGTGGACAGTCATGCTTGGTCTTAATAATCTCGACTGGCGCTCTGAGGCTCAGGCAGGCGAATGTAATCAGGCTCAGCCGTCTCTTCGGCTAGATCAGTTGGACGTGGGTCAAGGATTAGCACTGATAATAAGAACAAATTGTCACGCACTTTTGTATGACGCCGGCGCGAGCCTCAGTGCAGAGTTTGAGATGGGAAGCGCAGTGATTCGACCTGCGCTGAGAGTATTAGGGATAAATCGGCTAGATAGGCTCGTTATAAGCCACGCCGACAACGATCATGCTGGCGGCGCAGTGGGCGTTCTTCGCTCGGTTGCCGTAGCGGACATTCATGTAGGCGGGTACGCTGAGAACTTCTCCACCTTTCAAGGCTATCTCGGTGCTAGAGCAATGGATGCACGCCCGTGTCGTCGTGGCGATTCATGGCGCTGGGATGGTGTAGTCTTTTCTTACCTTAGCCCGGTGTCACAGGCTGTAGGTGAGTCTGTGGGGGGCAGGCGAGGCTCCCAGAATTCGCGGAATTCGCACTCTTGTTTACTTAAAGTCACTTTGGGCGAGGCAGCGGTGCTGCTAACCGGCGATATCGAACGGGCCGAGGAGGCAAGTTTGGCTCTGCGCTACCAAGAGCAGCTGCGAGCAACGGTTATGGTCGCACCGCATCACGGCAGCAAAACNTCGTCATCCTATGCGCTGCTAAAGCGGGTGGACCCTGAGATAGTNATCGTTGCAGCCGGTTACAAAAATTCGTTCGGACACCCACACCCTGAAGTGCTCCGACGGTATGAAATCTTAGAGACACCCGTTTTCAACACCGCTGTAACGGGGATGCTAAGCNTCAGACTAGATGAGAGGGGAGTGGTGTCGCNANCGCGCGCCTATCGGCTGACAAACCGGCGCTATTGGAGACCCATACCCTGATGCCTATGCTAAGATTAGAACCCTAAATGCCTNGCCAAGCGACGCAGCTGATAGGGCCGCCGCGAGGCTGTCACCTCTAAGCTTAGGAGCCCACACAGTGTTCGACATACTTAACTCAGGCGGACTTTTGATGCTGCCGATCTTGCTCTGTTCTGTTATTGCCATTGCGATTGTTATAGAGAGAGCATGGACACTCAGCACGGCGAGGGTGATGCCTAAGTACGCGCTCGCGCAGGTTTGGACCTGGATTAAGAACGGGCAGCTCGATTCCTCGCGCTTGAGAGAAGTCAGGCGAGCTTCTCCANTAGGGCGGCTTTTGGTTGTTGGNTTGTCTAATAGCAAGTTTGGTCGTGCTGCGATGATCGAATCCATCGAGTTAACTGCCGCNCAGATTGTGCATGAACTAGAACGGTATCTCGAAACTCTCGGCACAATAGCNGCGGTGACGCCGTTGTTGGGATTGCTAGGTACAGTGGTCGGTATGATTCGTGTATTTGGCCAGATAATGGTTGTTGGCACAGGTGATGCGAATGCACTGGCGGGTGGTATTTCAGAAGCGTTGGTTTCAACCGCAGCAGGGCTCTGTGTCGCTATTCCTGCCTATGCGGCGCATCGGTTTTTTCTGCGCAAGGTTGATGCGCTAGTCTTAGGTCTCGAGCAAGAATCACTAAAGCTTGTCGACGCATTACACAGCGACAAAACGGTAGAGTTAAGGAGTAGCGGCGCGTGAAGTTTAGGCAAGTTCGGCGCGAGCTGCCGGCGCTAAATTTGACGCCGTTAATAGACATCGTTTTTCTATTGCTTATCTTTTTTATGGTTACAACTAGTTTTAGCCGCGAGACGCGACTCCTAGTGTCATTGCCAGAGGCATCAGGCAGCGCTGAAAACGCGACCGAATCGATTGAAGTGTTAGTCGATAAGGAGGGCGGATATGCGATCAATGGACGTCGCCTTGTGAATGCGGAAGTGGACAGTCTCGTGCGTGGGCTCGAGCTTGAATCCGGCGGCGATGTATCCCTTTTGGTGGTGCTAGTGGCAGACGCTGAGGTGCAGCACCAATCGGTCGTCACTGCGATGGAGGCTATCGGGCGCGCCGGATTTGCAAGCTTGAGTATCGCCACGCGTGAACCGATCGAGAAAACCCAATGAGACTGATTGAGCGAGCTTGGTACAGCAAGGCGCTTTGGCTGTATTTCTTGTGGCCGCTGCATGCGCTTTTTAAACGCTTAGCCGCCAGAAGGAGAAGCCAGCTTGCCGCTACAGCAAAGCCTTGGCCTGTGCCGGTTATCGTTGTGGGCAATATTAGCGTTGGTGGAACCGGTAAGACGCCTCTGCTCATTGCGCTTGTAACGCATTTGCAGAAAAAAGGATTTAAGCCGGGAGTTGTCAGTCGCGGCTATGGCAGCAAAGCTGCAATTTTCCCTGTCGCAGTGACAGGTGCGACAGCGGTCGAGGAGTCGGGTGACGAGGCGCTGCTCATTGCCAAACACTGCGGATGTCCTGTCGTAATCGACCCTGATCGCGTCGCTGCTATTGAGACCTTATTGGGTGAGCATCGATTGATGTTGTCCTCAGTGATGATGGCTTGCAACACTATGCGATGGCGCGAGATATCGAGTTAATAGTCGTGGACGGAGAGAGAAAATTTGGCAATGAGCTTTGTTTGCCTGCAGGACCATTACGGGAACCGCTTAGCCGTTTAGGCGATGCTGATCTGATTATTGTCAACGGATCGAAAGTGTCTGCCGGTGAGTTGCGCGCGTCACTGCTGAGCAACGGGGTGACATGGCCTAGCTCTGTGCCTGCGAAATCGGTTGAGTCCAACTCGAGCGATGCGCGCATGCTCGGTAGTCGCGAACCCGCAGAGGGATTCTCGGTTACGGTTGATCCGGATTGTTTTGTTAATATTGTAAGTGGTGAACGCAGGCCCTTTGCCGGTGCGCCATTTAAGATGGGTAGTCGCTTGCAGGCTGTGTCGGGCTTAGGTAATCCCGAGCGTTTCTATCAAATGCTAGACAATTTGCCGCATAAGGTACTAAGGCATAGTTTTACAGACCATCACTGGTTTGAAAAAGCCGACTTTGATGCGCTCGGCCTTGATGATATCCAGCCGATAGTAATGACTGAAAAAGACGCCGTGAAGGTGACGCATTTTGCACGTCACAATTATTGGTATCTGAGCATTCGGATTCGATTGCCCGAGCATTTACTTGCAGCATTCGATAAACGGCTTACGGCGGTGCTAGCGGAAAAAGCGAAAGCGGCGTAGAGCGGAATAGAGCGTAATAGACAGACAACTTGTGACGAGGGCATTGTATGCTAGATAACAAATTATTGACTTTACTCGCGTGCCCGCAGTGCCACGGTGAGCTTGTGTTCGACAAAGAATCACAACCAAACACTGACACCGTAGGGGAGCTGATATGTTTAGTTGATGCGCTTGCTTTCCCCGTAAAGGACGGCGTTCCGGTGATGTTAATTAATGAAGCACGCGAGCTAAAATTAGAAGAAGTAGAGTCCTACCGATGAGTTTTTCTGTCGTTATACCCGCTCGCTATGCCTCAACACGATTGCCGGGTAAGCCGCTGCTTGATATTGCTGGCAAGCCTATGCTGCAGCATACGTGGGAACGTGCATTGCTGAGTGGGGCGACACGGGTAGTGATTGCGACCGACGATAACCGTATTCTAGAGGCCGCGAAAGCCTTTGGCGCAGACGTCTTAATGACCGCGGCGACCCATCAGTCTGGCAGCGACCGCATCTGTGAGGTAGTGGATGCACTCGGACTAGATGACTCAGAGAGCGTAATCAATGTACAAGCAGATGAGCCGCTCATACCCCCCGAAGCAATCAATCAGGTGGCCGAATGCCTGAACCTCAATACCGGCTTTGGTATAGCGACGCTGTGTGAGCCAATTGAAGACGAACGGGAGTACAGCGAATCCAGTTCGGTTAAGGTTGTTATGGACAAGACTGGTCGGGCTCTGTATTTCAGCCGCGCACCCATTCCTGCAAGCGTATCGTGCCCTGCTGAATGCTATCGTCATATTGGAATCTATGCTTATCGAGTAGGCGTNCTGCGTCAATTTNTTACTTGGCCGGTAGCGGCGATTGAGGCGGTCGAAAGGCTGGAGCAATTGCGCGCCTTGTATAACGGTGTGCCGATTCATGTGTCGGTCGCGCCCGTCCGTATCCCACCGGGCGTCGATACCCCTGAAGATCTCGCCGCTGTGCGAGCGTTTTTGCAATGAGCGCTATGCGCTTAGCAAAGCTTTTAGAAAATGCGCCCCTCGAGGGTCACACGACGTTTGGAGTGCAACAGCGCGCTCGCTATCTTATCGAGGTCAACGATTTGC
>JGI26081J50195_1001202_pt1 | contig 10413 bp, 11 predicted proteins | sample SaaInl74LU_5_DNA_FD_50195 | JGI IMG/M metagenome (IMG submission 50195) | reverse complement strand
ATTAAAAATATCCTTCCTGCATTAGGCAACCAGTTTGTATATGTATTAAAAATGTCTTCATTGGTATCAATTATAGGTATTGGTGACTTAACAAGAAAAGCAAATGAATTAGTTGTGTCAACCTATAGACCATTAGAAATTTATACATTTTTAATCTTGGAATATTTAATTTTGATATTAATTGTTTCTTTCATAGTAAGAAAATTTGAAAAAAAACTTAAACAAGATGGTAATAATTAATGAGTAATTTAGACTATGATGTTGAACTAAATGATGGTGTTATTACTTTTAAAAACATTAATACTACACTTGGTTTTGTTCGGTATAATGAGACAGCCGAAGTGGAGTATATTTTTGTTAACCCCATGTTTAGACGTCAAGGACTTGCTAAAAAACTATTAAGTATCGTTGAGGAAAAAACTAAAATCAAACCCACACCTCAAGACCCAATCAGTCCTTTAGGTGAAAAGCTCTTTAAAATTAATAAACAAGAGATTAACTAGAATTTTGGAGCACCTGTTAACAGAACTACCCTATTAGCTTTAATTTTTCTTAGATTTTCTGTAATCCCAAGGATAATCAAATTCCATAGACCACATACCTATTTTATTAATTCTTGCATAATCTTCATCAGATACAAATTTTTTTGAATACCTTCTATAGGCAAATGCATAGCCACTTCTAACTAAATAACTTGATAAGCTTTCNTTATTAACAAAACATTCNGCCAGTGTTCTTTTGTATTGATCTTTTCCTTCACTAATACATTCAACNNTATTGTTTGAAATTTTATCAATAAGGATTTGTTTTGCTGTAATTCCACANGGATCCTTAGCTCCTTCGTTAAGGCAAGTTTGTTTTAATTCAGGTGTATCTATCCCTGTAAATCTAATTTTTTCNCCATTAAGATGAATTGTGTCTCCATCTACAATTTTGATTGTTTGAGATTTGACTTGGTTAATAGTTAAAATAAATATTAGTGCTGAGACACTAATAAGAAAAATGGCTTTTTTTTTGTTTAAAAACATTATTTAAAAAATATCCAATAAAGATGATTACTGCAATACCCATAAACCAATTGGTTGCCATGATGGTATAAAAAATATCCGCATAATCTCCTCCTCTAATATTAATTACATACCATAATGATAAGAACGGAAATGCAGTTAACCTTAGAACGCTTAAGTAAAGACTATAAATTGGTTTTTTAAGTGCCTGAAAGACTGCTGTTGTAATAAAGAATACTGGGTAAATAGGAGCTATTAATGCAGCAACTTTTAAATATATAGCACCATGATAAATAGCTTCTACATTATCTGTAAACTGAGATACAAAAAACTCTGCACCGAAGAATAAAACCACACCTGCTACGGCCATAAACGATGATCCAAAAAATAATGCCTTAGTATAAAGCTCTCTAATACGGTTATAATTTTTAGCACCAAAGTTTTGTCCACCGATAGAAAGTACTGCTGTATTTAAACCAATTACTGGAAGTAAGAAGACTTGCTCAACTCTTAAAGCTGCACCATANCCTGCTGTTGCAAGATCACCAAATTGTCCAATAAAATATAATATGTTAAAAATACCTACTCCAATAAACAACATACTAATCATAATTGGCATTGCTTGTGCGAACAATTCTTTAAGAAGAATAAACTTAGGAATAAAGCATTTAATAGATAAATANTTTCTTAATTTACATGAGTTAATTTTATAGGCTAAATAAATAGTACCAATAGATTGAGCGATAACAGTTGCTATTGCAAGGCCACCTATACCATAAGCTGGAACAATTCCGTATCCCCAGATAAATAATGGGTTTAAAAAAATATTTAAAAAGAAGCTAAAGATAAGAACATTTCTATAACTTTTAGTATCTCCCTGTGCATTTAAAGCTCCATTTAAAGAGATTTGGATCATAACTATAAATGTTCCATAAAAAATTATATCTAAATACTCTCTAGTTAAAGCGATACCAGCAGCATCAGAGCCCATAACACTCAAGAGAAAATTAGAGGCGTTTAATCCAAATAAAGTAACTACAATAGAAGTAACCAATGAAAAAATTACTGATTGAGCAATAAATAGTGAAGCTTTATTAATTTTTTTAGCACCTAATAAATTGCCAATACATGAGTTCGTTGCAGCTCCAATACCAACACCAACAGCAATGATAACAAAATATATGGGAAATGACTTAGCAATAGCACCTATAGCTTCTGCAGAAATTCTACCCGCAAACCATGTATCAACTAAATTATAAAATGTTTGAAATAATGAACCAACACTTGCTGGGATAGTTACTTTTCTAAGTAATTCCCAAATTGGATCTTTAGTTAATTTAATGGCTTTGGACAATTATTTTTCCTATTTAAATTCTTTTTGAAATATATGCTTCGATCCANTCTTTTTAGCAAGGTTTATTTGCTTTTGTCTCATTCGAAATCTCTCTTTTTGAGTTTGAGTTAAATTATCATGACANTTTACGCATGAAACACCCTCCTCATATTTTTTAGACTTCTTATCTTTTGGTGAAACNGGTTTTCTACATCCACTACACATTGAGTATGTNCCAGTTANTAATCCATGTTTAACACTGATTCTGTTATCAAAGACAAAACATTCCCCATTCCATAAACTTTCNTTTTTNTTAATATTTTTTAAATAATTTAAAATTCCACCTTTTANCTGATAAACATTTTTAAAACCTTTTTTTTCTAAAAATACTGAAGCTTTCTCACATCTTATTCCACCAGTACAAAACATTGCAATTGGTTTTGTTTTTTTTAGTTTATTCAGGTATTTTGGAAATTCTCTAAAATTAGCAACATCAGGATTAACTGATCTTTTAAAGGTACCNACATTATATTCAAATGGTTTTCTTGAATCTAAAACTAATGTGTCTTTATCATTAATTAANTTATTCCATTTTTTAGGATCTATATGATTATTTTTCTTATTTTTTGATGACAAAGAAAGACCCATGGGAACTACTTCTTTTTTAATTTTTACTTTTGGCTTATGAAATGGTTGAAATTTACTTTTTGAAATATTTTCACTATCAAACTTTTTAAAATTCAATATCTTTTTAATCTTGGTGATAGTTGACTTTAGATCGTTAGCTTTTCCTGAGATTGTTGCATTTACTCCTTCATTAGCTATAATTATTGTTCCTCGAATATTTTTTTTAATCAAATAATCCTGTAGTAAAATCTTATTTTTTTTTAAAGAAGTGAGTTTTTTAAATTTGTAAAAACCAAAAACATCAAACATTATATCACTCTACAAACAGTCATACCGTCACCTAAAGGGACAATGATTTGTTCCACTCTTTTATCGTTTGCAACATAAGTATTAAAATCTCTAATATTTACAGTGAATTTATCTAAATTATCTTCATCAGCGACCTCACCATGCCATAAAACATTGTCTACAATAATCAATCCTCCTTTATCTAATAACTTCAGTGATCTTTCATAATATTCTTTATAATTCATTTTATCGGCATCAATAAAAACCATATCAAATTTACTATTCTTTAATTCATCTAAACTATCTAATGCAGGCTTAACAATTGTTTGAATTTTATTAGTAAGATTAGCTTTTTTAAAAAAACTTACTGCAATCTTGTTGGTTTCTTTGTCTTTATCTAGCGCTATAAGTTTGCCATCATCTGGTAGTGCTAAAGCTATTGAAAGTGCACTTAACCCAGTAAAAGTACCAATTTCAAGTACATTTTTAATGTTAGAAGTTTTTATAATTAAATGAAGAAAATGACATTGAGATGTTGCNACTTGCATTCTCTTAACNTCNCCAAGTGTATTATTGTATTCGATTATTTCTTGCTGGATGGGATTTAACTTTAAACTAAAATTATTTATATATTTTTCAAGCTTTTCAGTAATTCTAATTGCTTTACCCATGGTATTTTAAGTCCTTTGTGTCTACCTATTTTAAGACTATTGAAGTTTTTTCTTTAATATTTCATTTATTAGTTGTGGATTAGCTTTACCACCTGAAACTTTCATTGCTTGACCTACAAAGAAACCAAATAGCTTTTCTTTACCATTCTTATATTCAATAGCTTTTTCTCTATTAGTATCAATTATTTTATCTATTAACGCCTCTAAAGCTTTAGGGTCACTTTCCTGTTTTAAACCTTTTTCTTCAACAATTATTTGAGGATCTATGTCTCCATCAATCATCAATTCAAATATTGTTTTAGCTATTTTTCCAGAAATTGTTCCATTCTTAATTAGATTAATTAACTTTGCTAAATTTTTGGCACTTACTGGGCTTTCAGATATTTCTAAATTTTTATTATTTAAAACAGCAAATAATTCACCTGTAATCCAGTTAACTGCTAACTTCATATCTTTGTTTTTGCCCATTTTAGCAACTACCTCTTCAAAATATTTAGCTGTTTCAATATCTGATACTAAAATTGTTGCTTCGTAAGCAGAGACTTTAAACTCATCAATAAATCTTTTTTTCTTATCGTCTGGTAATTCTGGGATATCTGCTTTAAGTTTTTCNATAAATTCATCTGTTACTTCTAATGGTAATANNTCTGGATCTGGAAAATATCNATAATCATGAGCATCTTCTTTAGATCTCATAGATCTTGTTTCATTTTTNTTAGTATCAAATAATCTTGTTTCTTGATCAATTGTTTTACCNTCTTCAATTAAATCAACTTGTCTATTAGCTTCATAATCAATAGCCATTTGCATAAATTTAATTGAGTTAACATTTTTAATCTCACAACGAGTTCCAAGTTTATCAGAACCTTTAATTCTAACAGAAATATTGACATCAGCTCTTAAAGAGCCTTCCTGCATATTTCCATCACACGTACCAAGGTATCTCATAATAGATCTTAATTTTTTAATATAAGCACTAACTTCATCTGGAGTTCTCATGTCTGGTTTGCTAACAATTTCCATCAAAGCTACACCAGATCTATTTAAGTCAACCAATGTATTTTGTGGGTCCATATCATGAATACTTTTTCCAGCATCTTGTTCTAGGTGTAATCTTTCAATCCCTACTTCTTTTTGGCCATGTGCCATATCAAGAATAACTGTTCCCTCTCCTACTATTGGATACTTAAACTGTGAGATCTGATAACCTTGTGGAAGATCTGCATAAAAATAATTTTTTCTATCGAAAACTGATCTTTTATTAATTTGAGCTCTTAAGCCTATTCCCGTTTTAATTGCTTGTTTTACACAGTACTCATTAATAACCGGAAGCATTCCTGGAAATGCTGCATCTACTAAACTTACTTGTGTATTAGGTTCAGCACCAAAGGTAGTTGATGAAGATGAAAATAATTTTGAATTTGATGTAACCTGAGCATGAACTTCAAGACCAATTACCACTTCGTAAACATTGTCTCGTCTTTCGATTAAGTATTCTGAATTATCTTTAGTCATTTATTTAATCCACCAGTCAGTAATTTTGTTTTTAAACTGGATTTTNTCTTCCATAGCATAAGCAATNTTTAAAATATTTTGNTCATCAAANGCTTTACCAATAATTTGTAGTCCCAATGGATAACCTTTAACATCTATTCCTGCTGGAATTGAAATTGCTGGTAANCCAGCTAAATTCACTGGAACTGTAAATATATCATTTAAATACATTGAAACTGGGTCATTAGTTTTTTCACCAATTTTAAAAGCAGCACTTGGTGTTGATGGTTAAAATTGCATCAACTTTTTTATAAGCTTCATCAAAATCGTTTTTTATTAATTTCCTAACTTTTTGAGCCTTTAGATAATAAGCATCATAATAACCAGAGGACAAAACATAAGTCCCAATCATTATTCTTCTTTGAACTTCGCTACCAAAACCTTCAGATCTTGTCTTTTCATACATATCAATAAGGTTTTCACCTTTAGATCTAAAACCATACTTAACACCATCATATCTTGCTAAGTTTGAAGAAGCTTCCGCAGGGGCCACTATATAATAAGTAGGTAGAGCATAGTTTGTATGAGGTAATGAAATTTCTACAATTTCAGCACCACAATCTTTTGCATACTCAATGCCCTTCGTCCATAAATCCTCTATTTCTTTTGGCATTCCATCAACTCTATATTCTTTAGGAATTCCAATTTTCTTACCTTTAATATTATTTGTTAATTCTTTACTGTATTCATTTCTTTTAAAATCAATTGATGTTGAGTCTTTTTCATCATAAGTACTAATTATTTCTTGAAGCAATGCGCAATCTTTTACATCTTTAGACATTGGTCCTGCTTGATCTAATGAAGATGCAAAAGCAACAATTCCATATCGTGAACAACTTCCATAAGTAGGCTTTAATCCAACGGTACCTGTAAATGAAGCAGGTTGTCTAATAGAGCCACCTGTATCAGTTCCAATTGTAATAGGCGTTAAATTAGCTGCTAGAGCTGATGCAGAGCCTCCTGAAGAGCCACCTGGTACTAAACCTTTGTCTATTGGACTTTGTACATTTCCAAAAAAACTAGTTTCATTAGATGAGCCCATTGCAAATTCATCACAATTTAACTTACCAAGTAATATCGCACCTTCATTCCAAATATTTTGAGTAACAGTAGACTCGTATGGTGGAATAAAATTATTTAAAATTTTACTACCTGCTGTAGTTTTAACATCTTTGGTACAAAACAAATCCTTAACAGCTATTGGAACACCCGGAAGTTTTAAATCAAAATTTGGTTTTTGATCAAAACTTTTAGCTTTCAAAAGTGCATTAGAAAAATCTTCTGTTATGTATGTATTTAAATCTCTAGATTTTTCTCCTCTATCAATAAAAGCTTTTGTAGTTTCTTCAGAAGAAATCTTTTTATCTTTAATATTTTTAACTAATTCAGTTAAAGTGAGTGATGTAATATCAGACATTATTCAACAACCCTTGGTACTACAAAAAAATCTTCATTTTCCTCTGGTGAGTTTTTTAATATTTGATCTCTAATATTTTCACTTTTAACCTCGTCGGCTCTTAATTTTAATGTGGTCTCTGCAACAGAAGTTAAAGGCTCAATATTATCAGTATTGAGTTCATTTAATTTTTCAATGAAATCAAATATAGAGTTAAGATCTCCAGCTAATTTATTAGCTTTTGCATCATCAACTGAGATTCTTGATAATTTAGATATATGCTTTATTGTTTTAAGATCAATTGTCATGTGGTAATTAAATATGTCGGCAAACTATCACTTAAGTATAAAATATACAATATGATCACAATTGAAGATTTTAAAATAAAACACACAAATAAGGTGAGATTTATTGGTTTAGATTTAGGGTCTAAAAGAATTGGCGTCTCAATTTGTGATGAAAGACAATCCATAGCCACACCCTTTAAAACCATAAACAAAACCAACACAAACGAACTAATTGATGAACTTAAGATAATAATTAAAGATAATAATATTGGTGGAATAATTGTAGGGAACCCAGTTAATATGGATGGCAGTCTAGGTAGATCAGCTCAATCAGTTAATGATGTTGCATCAAATATATCAAAATCTATAGACCTGCCAGTAATTTTATGGGATGAGAGACTTTCAACAGTTGGAGCATTTAATCTATCGAGTTTATTAGACGTTAACGTTTCAAAAAGAGTTAAAACAATTGATCAAAATGCTGCGGCCTTTATTTTACAAGGGGCAATAGACTTTTTAAATAATTAATACTTGCCATAGTGATGGTTAATAGTTATAGAGTTAATTTTAATGGCAACCAAAATAAATAAAGCTATTAAAATCTCTCAAAAACACCTCCTAGGTATTCAAGATCTATCAATTAATGATGTTAATTTTATTTTAGAAGAAGCTAAAAGTTTCATCAAATTAAATCAAAGTAAAAACAAAAGATTAAATGTCTTAAGTGGTAAAACTCAAATTAATTTGTTTTTTGAACCTTCCACTAGAACACAGAGTTCATTTGAATTAGCTGGAAAAAGATTAGGTGCAGATGTTATGTCAATGAATATGGCAAATTCAGCTATTAAGAAAGGTGAAACACTNATAGATACNGCAATGACTTTAAATGCAATGCATCCTGATATAATTGTAATTAGACACCAAGATTCAGGNGCGTGTAATCTTTTATCNCAAAAAGTAAATTGCGCAGTACTTAATGCTGGAGATGGAAGCCGTGAACACCCTACTCAAGCTTTACTAGATGCTTTAACAATTATAAATCGAAAAAAAAAAATTGAAGGTTTAAGAGTTGCNATTTGTGGTGACATAACTCATTCACGTGTTGCAAGATCAAATATTTATCTTTTAAATATGNTAGGTGCAGAAGTTAACATTATTGCACCATCAAATTTAATGCCAAAAGAAATAGAAAAGTTTGGGGTTAATACTTTTACAGATATGAAAAAAGGTTTGAAAGATTGTGATATTGTAATGATGTTAAGGTTACAAAATGAAAGGATGACTAGTTCTTTCTTGTCTTCTAATAGAGAGTACTATGAATATTATGGACTAACTCCAGATAAACTTGCTCATGCAAAAGATGATGCTTTAATTATGCATCCAGGCCCTATGAATAGAGGGATCGAAATTGACACTAAATTAGCAGATGACATTAACAGAAGCGTAATTAAGGAACAGGTTGAACTAGGTGTTGCAGTAAGAATGGCTTGTTTAAAAATATTTTGTGAATAAATGAAAAAACAATACTTTATAAATGCAAATATAATTGACCCTTATAACTCTATCAATGAGAAAGGTGGATTAATTATTGGAGAAGATGGCTTTATTGAAGCTGTTGGTAAAAAAGTAAATATTAATAACATTCCTTCAAGAGAAAAAGTAATAGATTTAAATGGCAAATATATATTCCCAGGTCTAGTTGATATGCGTGTCTTTGCAGGTGAACCTGGTTATGAATATAAAGAAAATTTTAGAACGCTAAGTAACGCAGCTCTTGCAGGAGGTGTTACTTCAGTTGTTACTATGCCTAATACTGACCCAATTATAGATAACGTTTCAATAGTAGATTTTTTAAAAAGACGTGGAAGAGATAAATCTAAAATAAATGTTTTTCCAAGTGCTGCTCTTACCAAAAATATTGAAGGAACTAGCATGACTGAATTTGGTCTACTTCAAAGTAGAGGAATAATTGGATTTACTGATGGAGTTAAAACAATTCAAAATACTAGATTAATGTCACGCATAATGAATTCAGCTAAAGACTTAGGCACACTGATCATGCAACACGCTGAAGATTATGATTTATCCAAAAATGGAATGATTAATTCTGGAATTATTGCAACTAAACTTGGATTATCTGGAATACCTGCTGTTGCTGAAAGAATAATTATTGAAAGAGATTTAACGTTACTTGAAAACATTAAATGCAGATATCACATATCACAGATTTCAGCTGCTAAATCAGTAGAAATTATCGAGGAAAGAAAAAATAAAGTTAAATTTACGACAGGTGTATCTATAAATAATCTTTCATTAAATGAAAATGATATAGGAGATTTTAGAACTTTTTTAAAATTATCACCGCCATTAAGAACTGAAGAAGATAGAATTGCTCTAGTACAAGGATTAAAAGATGAAACAATCGACGTTATTGTATCTGATCACAAACCAGAAGACGAAGAGCAAAAAAGATTAACATTTGCACAAGCGTCTACAGGGGCCTCTGGAATAGAAACGCTTTTATCATTAAGTCTAGAATTATATCACAATGGCTCTGTTAAATTAGAAACTATCATTAAAGCTTTAACATCAAACCCTGCAAAAATTTTAAAAATTGATAAGGGTAATCTTTCAGTGGGCAATGAAGCAGATTTTTGCATTGTTGATATTGACAAGCCATGGGTTGTCAAAAAAGATAAGCTTGTCTCCAAATCAAAAAATACCTCTATTGAAGACAAAAAACTCCAAGGAAAAGTCACTAATACATTTGTAAAAGGTGAAGAATTATTTAAGTTATAATAATGGAATATTTAATTGTTGCATTAAGCTCATATTTATTAGGATCAATACCTTTTGGTTTTATACTTACAAAAATATTTTTAAAAAAAGATATTAGAGATATTGGCTCAGGAAACATTGGGGCTACAAACGCTCTTAGAACAGGCAATAAAACATTAGGCTACGCAACTTTACTACTGGATATAACAAAAGCTGTATTGCCTGTTTTATATGTAAAATTTAATTATCCTGATTATATCTTTATTGCATCATTAAGTGCATTTTTAGGTCATGTTTTTCCAATATGGCTTAAGTTTAAAGGAGGCAAAGGTGTTGCAACATATGTTGGTATATTATTTTCTATAAACATCTTTTTGGGTTTGGTATTTATTATTAGTTGGGCTGTTACATTTCTTATTTCAAAATACTCATCACTTTCATCACTAGTTGGTAGTTTAATGGTGCCAATGTA
>JGI26081J50195_1001201_pt1 | contig 10413 bp, 9 predicted proteins | sample SaaInl74LU_5_DNA_FD_50195 | JGI IMG/M metagenome (IMG submission 50195) | reverse complement strand
ATTAAAGGCACAAAGATAGTGTTTTGATTTCGCTTTTTTAAAGGGACAGACCGGCTTTATAATAATTATCTCGTATTTTTGTAGCACAAGCACAAAATAACCCTAAGGGCCTTATTGATGAGTACAAACTATTTTTCTTCTAATTTCACTCTCGGCATTCTCGGTGGCGGACAACTCGGTAAAATGCTTTTACAAGAAACCAGAAAATGGGACATTCAAACAAAAGTATTAGATCCCTCTCCAGACGCTCCGTCTAGATTGGCTTGCAACCTTTTTGAACAAGGAAATTTAATGGATTATGAGACTGTTTTTAACTTTGGAAAAACAGTAGACCTACTCACCATAGAAATTGAAAATGTAAATATTGACGCCTTAGAAGCACTCGAAAAAGAGGGTGTCACTGTATATCCCTCTTCAGATAGCCTAAGAAGTATTGCCAACAAAGGCACCCAAAAACTCTTTTACACAGACCATCAGATCCCAACAGCTCCTTTCAATAGATTTGCCTACAGCTCAGAAATTGAAGACAGTATTGCTCATGGAGGACTGTCTTTCCCTTTTGTGTGGAAGTCTGCACAATTTGGTTATGATGGTCAGGGCGTAAAAGTAGTTAGACAAGCAGCAGACCTAAAAGGGCTACCCAACGTAGCTTGCATTACAGAAAGCCTCATTGATTTCGAGAAAGAGTTGGCCGTAATTGTCTGTAGAAACCCTAGTGGAGAAAGTGTACACTACCCCGTTGTTGAGATGGAATTTCACCCTGAAGCCAATCAGGTAGAATACGTTTTATGTCCTGCAAGAATCACAGATCATTTGGCCCAGAAGGCCATTGAAGTGGCCTTAAAAACATCTGAAGCCTATGGCCATGTAGGTCTTTTGGCTGTTGAAATGTTTTTGACAAAAGAAGGCGATATTTTAGTCAATGAAGTTGCCCCAAGACCACACAATTCAGGACATTACTCTATAGAGGGAAGTTACACAAACCAATACGAACAACACCTCAGGGCCATATTGGACCTTCCTTTGGGAGACACCGCTAGTAAAGTAGCTGCCGTTATGGTCAATCTCGTTGGCGCAGCAGGACACACTGGTGCTGTGGTTTATAAAAACATGAAACACATTTTAAGTCTTGACGGGGTAACACCACATATTTANGGAAAAAAAGAAACCAGGCCTTTTAGAAAAATGGGCCATGTTACTATTGTACATCCAGATATGAAAACTGCAAGAGAAATGGCAGAAACCGTTAAAAAGAGTATTGCCGTAATTAGTGAAAATAAAATATAGGCTGGGAACAATCACCCATTATTTAAAAATAATACTGGGTATTGGAATTAGAAGTCTCAGTTAAAAATAGTTCTAAATAAAAATACATGAAAAAAGTAGCCGTANTCATGGGAAGCACCAGCGACCTTCCTGTAATGCAAGAAGCCATAGACTTTTTAAAATCTTTAAATATAGCGGTCATGGTAGACATTGTTTCTGCCCATAGGACCCCTGAAAAACTATTTAGCTTTAGTAAAAACGCGCACCTTGAGGGTATTGGTGTTATTATAGCGGGTGCCGGTGGTGCAGCACATTTACCTGGAATGGTGGCTTCTTTATCTCCTTTACCAGTGATAGGTGTACCCATTAAAAGCAGCAATTCTATAGACGGCTGGGATTCTGTGCTTTCTATATTACAAATGCCGGGCGNGCCTGTTGGCACCGTGGCACTGAATGGTGCCAAGAATGCGGGCATTCTCGCCGCCCAAATACTCGGGAGCAGTGATCCTGCAATTCTCGATCAAATAATTGCTTATAAGGAAGCCCTTAAAGAAAAAGTGATCGAAGGCGCAAAATCAGTTCAGTCATAAAAAGTAGCGAAGACGCTAAACCAATTCAGTCATAAAGAGCAAGCTGCTCTTGCTTAAAACTGAATATTCACACAAAAACAACAAATCGGTCAATGTCTAAAAATCCCTTATTAGCTTCATTTGAAACGCCTCCATTTCACCTGATTAAAAACGAGCATTACAAACCCGCTTTTGAGACCGCTATAGCCCTTGCCAAAGAGGAGATTACTGCTGTAAAGGAGCAATCAGAAGCACCTTCTTTTGAAAATACCGTGGTAGCACTAGATTATGCAGGACAGACATTGGGAAATATTTCCAGCATATTCTTTAACCTCAATTCAGCAGAAACCTCCCCTGAAATGCAAAAAATTGCACAAGAAGTGTCTCCACTTCTCAGTGCCTTTAGCAATGACCTGAGTTTAGACCCCGACTTATTCAAAAGGGTTAAAGCCGTTTACGAACAGAAAGACAACCTATCTCTAGATACAGAATCTCAAAGATTATTAGACAAATCTTATAAATCTTTTGTTAGGAATGGCGCGCTCTTGGAAGAGGCAGGCCAAAGCACCCTTAGGGAAATAGATAAAAACCTCTCTAGACTTCAGTTGGAATTTGGAGAACACGTCTTGGCAGACACCCAAATATTCTCCCTTCACATTACAGATGAACTTGAATTAGACGGATTACCAGACAGTGTTAAAACGGCTGCAGAAGACCTAGCAAAAAGCAAAGATAAAGAAGGCTGGATCTTCACATTAGATTACCCGAGCTATGTGCCTTTTATGAAGTTTTCTACCCAACGGGGTTTACGTGAAAAAATGCACAAAGCATTTACCAGCAAAGGATTTCAAAAGAACGAAAACAACAACGAGGCCATTGTTTTAGAAATTGTTAGACTCAGACACCAAAGGGCCCAATTACTGGGGTATGAAAACCACGCCCAATATGTCTTAGAAGAAAGAATGGCCAAAAGCCCAGCTGCTGTGCTTAATTTTTCACAAAACATTTTAAACAAAGCCCTACCTGCTGCAAAAGCAGAAATGGAGGCCTTAAAAGCGTACGGCAAAGAACAGTTTGGTTTAGAAAACCTAGAAAAATGGGATGGCCCCTTTGTAGGAGAAAAACTCAGACAAGCGACTTTTAATTTTGAAGAAGAAGTACTCAAGCCCTACCTTCCATTAAATGCCTGCGTAATGGGTATGTTTGACATTGCCCACAAATTATACGGATTAAACTTCAGTGAGGTCAAAGACATACCGGTCTACCACAAAGAGGTGTCTACCTATAAGGTGTATGACAACAAGGGAACTTTTGTATCCTATTTTTACACAGACTTTCACCCAAGACCCGGAAAAAGGGGGGGCGCATGGATGACCTCCTTTAGATCACAGTATAAAAAAGACGGCCAGGACTTCAGGCCACAAATAGCCATAGTATGTAATTTTAGCTCTGCTACTTCCAAGACGCCTGCATTACTTACTTTTCAAGAACTCACCACCCTATTTCACGAGTTTGGCCACGCCTTACATGGCATGCTTGCCAACACCACTTTCCCAAGTCTTTCAGGGACGTCCGTATCTTGGGATTTTGTTGAACTTCCCAGCCAACTCATGGAAAACTGGTGTTATGAAAAAGAAGCCTTATCACTTTTTGCAAAACACTATAAAGACCACACTTTAATTCCTATGGAATTGGTCCAAAAAATAAAAGAACAAGCTACCTTCTTAGAGGGAATGGCCACTTTGAGACAACTGAGTTTTGGGTTATTAGATATGGCCTGGCACAGCAGTAATCCAATGGAAATAACAGATGTTGCTGCTTTTGAAAATGATGCATTTAAAGGAACAGACCTATACCCTTCTCAGCCTGGAAGTTGTATGAGTACCGCTTTTTCTCATATTTTCCAAGGGGGCTATGCAGCAGGATACTACAGCTATAAGTGGGCAGAGGTATTAGATGCAGACGCCTTTGAAAAATTTAAAGAAGCAGGTATTTTTAATGCAACAGTAGCAGCAGACTTTAAAGAATTTGTGCTCTCTAAGGGAGGTTCAGAAGATCCTATGGTATTGTACAAAAAATTCAGGGGCAGCGAACCAAAGCCTGAGGCACTTCTCAAAAGAGCGGGTTTATTGAATTAAGCAAAGTATAGAAGCGTTAATAGAGTAACAAGCAGGTTTATTGAATCAAGCAAAGTGCTAGGGTATTTTTGAAGTAAGGATCAAGCCTATTGTATGAAGCTTAGAAGTTGTGTTTTTTAAACCACCACAGCTACTGCGTCTTTTCATAAGCCTTATAGCCGCCTTTAAGGTTCACAACCCTTTTATAACCAAGACTGTCTAGTCTGGAAGCTGCCATTGCGGAACGCTTACCACTACGACAGTACACATAAATCTTATTGCGTTTGCCTATGCTGTCAAAAGCCTTATTAAAGTCAGCAGACAACCAATCTATATTAACCGCATGAGGCAGGTGGCCTTCCTTAAATTCTGCAGGGGTCCTGACATCTATTAGCAGGCTACGCTTGTTTATTTTGGTTGCAGCCTCAGACATATCTCTGTCTTTATGCTGTGCAAAAGCATAAAAACTACATAAGAATAATAGGCTAAAAAGGACTTTTTTCATAGATATGAGGCTTTTTCCATTGGGGAAATTTTAAATGAGTTAGCCTTTGCCAAAACACTTATTGTTTTATAAAATTACAAAAACGATTCAAAAGCCCACCAAAGAAAGGCAAACAAAATGGGAATTCCCTCTACCCAAAAATCGGTAAAATAGCTACTTGAATGCTTGCCAGAATAGAAAATCCCTATGATCAGCAGCAGCGTAATCATTAGAGAAACCCCCACTATTTGTATAGGCCATTTCAATATTGCCCCAGCAAATAAATGGCCTCCTAAAAAAAGGAGCGACCAAAAAATCCCAATGTATTTGGTCTTTTGCAACCCATAGCGCTGTGGGAGTGTGGCCAATTGAGGAGTGTCTTCCAGATAGTCTCTTAGCTCAAAAGGAACCATTAAGGCCAGGACTAAGAAAAAATGAGATAGAAACAAGCCTAAAACACCCACGAACCCAAAAGNATCTGATGAATTAGTAAGCTGTAAAACCATTTTAACCCCCAATGTAGACAGTGGCAATACCACAGTCGCCAGGGCCCAAACAATAGCAACAATATAAATTTTCATGCCTTTTATAGCCCTAAGGTTTTTTTGGGCTGGAAATATAGGCAGCCCGTAAAGGGCCGTAAAAACAACTAACATTAGTAATACCAAATAAGCCAATGGGTTTAAATACAGCATCCCGTATAAGCCGAGCGCTCCACAAAAAAAACTCACTATTTGCATGGGCATAAAGGACTTATGGGTCACTTTCAAATAAAAGGGACCGCCCAAGCCATATTTGATAAAATTATAGCCCATAACAGTTCCCGAAAACAACACAACCCCCAAAGCATTAGACCATAAAATGTTTAAGCCTTTAGCACCCACATAACTGAGGGATACCACGGCAAAAGCCACGTGGACACTGGCCTTTAAATAAAAATCAAAAAATCTTCTCAAACCGCGCATTCCACAAAAGTAAACAAACTGTTTATAAGCCCTCAAATTGGTTAAAAAGTTTAGTGAAGACTTGTATAAAAGGCAGTATAATTATTCTTTTTATTAGTAATTTTGTGCAGCTTTTTATAGATCTAATATAACGATTTCGCTTATGAAAACAGATGTTTTTGCATTACGCCACATTGGCATACAAGAAGAAGAACAATCCCAAATGTTAAAAACAGTTGGTGTAGAGAGTTTAGACCAGCTTATTCTGGAAACTATTCCTGCAGACATTCGTCTTAAAAAAGCGTTGGATTTAGCACCAGCCATGAGCGAACACGACTACCTTTCTCATATTGAAATACTGTCTCAAAAGAATAAGGTATTCAAAACTTATATAGGCCAAGGATACCACCAGAGCATTACCCCTTCTGTAATCAAAAGAAATATTTTAGAAAATCCGGGATGGTACACTGCCTATACACCATACCAAGCAGAAATTGCACAAGGTAGGTTAGAAGCATTAATCAATTTCCAGACCATGGTGTGTGAATTGACCGGAATGGATCTNGCCAACGCCTCTCTATTAGATGAGAGNACCGCAGCAGCAGAAGCCATGACCATGCTCTATGATGTAAGAACGAGAGACCAGAAAAAACAGGAGGCCATGTCCTTTTTTGTTTCAGAAGATATTTTACCACAAACCCTATCCTTATTAGAAACTAGGGCAACGCCACTAGGCATTCAATTAGAGGTTGGCCCAATAGATGCATTTGCATTTGAGCCCCATTTTTATGGTGCCATAGTACAGTATCCTGGTAAAAACGGTGCGATTGGTGCTGTAGACCAGTTCATGGAGAAAGCCAAAGCAACAGAAATAAAAGTGGCTTTTGCAGCAGACATATTAAGTTTAACCATGCTTACAGCGCCCGGAGAATTGGGTGCCAACGCTTTGGAATTCCTTTAGGATATGGAGGACCACACGCCGCATTTTTTGCCACAAGAGAAGATTATAAAAGAAGTATTCCTGGAAGAATCATTGGGCTTACAAAAGATACTGACGGATTGCCAGCCTACCGAATGGCGCTGCAAACCAGAGAGCAACACATTAAAAGAGACAAAGCGACTTCTAACATTTGTACCGCACAAGTACTTTTAGCTGTAATGGCTGGAATGTACGCGGTGTACCACGGACCTCAAGGCTTGTTATATATTGCTCAGGGCGTGCACCACAAGACAGTTGCAGTGTCCAAGGCACTAGAAAGCTTGGGCTATACCCAGCAGAACAAAAATTATTTTGACACCCTTTTGATATCGGCGCCAGCCAAAGAAATTAAAGCATTAGCAGAAGCCCATAAAGTCAATTTCCATTACGTTGGAACAGATCAGGTAGGGATTTCTATTAACGAGGCCACTTCCGTGGCCGATGCACAAGAGATTGTAGCTATTTTTGCTGCCGCTAAAGGACAGACTCCACCGACTATCTCGATAGATAACGAAACAAAAGTGCCCCAGCACTTGGCGAGAAAAACAGCTTTTCTAAGCCAGAAAATATTTAACAGCTACCACTCTGAAACGGCACTAATGCGTTATATAAAACAATTAGAGCGCAAGGATTTGGCTTTAAATCACTCCATGATTTCTTTGGGCTCATGTACCATGAAACTCAACGCGGCCTCAGAAATGCTACCCCTTTCATGGGCACAATGGGGCAGCATACATCCTTTTGTACCTGTTGAACAAGCAGCTGGTTACCATGAAGTATTACAGCAATTAGAATTACAACTCAACGAAATTACAGGCTTTGCTGGCACCTCGCTACAACCAAACTCTGGAGCACAAGGAGAATATGCAGGACTAATGACTATTAGAGCATACCACGCTTCTAGGGGAGAAAGTCACAGGAATATATGCCTCATACCTGCGTCTGCCCACGGCACAAATCCAGCCTCTGCAGTGATGGCGGGAATGAAGGTTGTGGTCACAAAAACAGATGAAAAAGGAAATATAGACGTAGAAGACCTCAGAGAAAAAGCCATTGCCCACAGTAGTGAATTGGCAGCACTCATGGTCACCTATCCTTCTACCCACGGAGTATTTGAATCTTCTATTAGAGAAATTACAGGACTCATTCACGAGCATGGAGGACAAGTGTATATGGATGGAGCTAATATGAATGCACAAGTTGGATTGACCAATCCAGCGACTATTGGCGCAGACGTGTGCCACTTAAACTTGCACAAAACTTTTGCTATCCCTCACGGAGGAGGAGGACCTGGTGTAGGACCTATATGTGTGGCGCCTCAATTGGTGCCATTCTTACCGACCAATCCAATTATAGCTACCGGCGGTGACCAAGCCATTACTGCTATATCTGCAGCACCATGGGGTTCTGCCCTAGCCTGCCTTATTTCATATGGCTATATTAAAATGTTGGGAGAAGCCGGATTGACCCATGCTACTAAAATTGCTATTTTAAATGCCAACTATATTAAGGCCAGATTGAATGGCTCTTTTGAAGTGCTTTACACAGGTGAGCAAGGAAGGGCTGCCCATGAAATGATTATAGATTGCAGACCGTTTAAAGATCATGGGATAGAGGTAACTGATATAGCCAAAAGACTCATGGACTACGGATTCCATGCCCCAACAGTATCTTTCCCTGTGGCAGGTACTATGATGATTGAACCTACTGAAAGTGAAGATTTACCAGAATTAGACCGTTTCTGTGACGCTATGATATCTATTAGAAAAGAAATAGATGCCACTCACATAGACAGGCCTAATAACCCCCTCAAAAATGCGCCGCATACTCAAGCCATGCTTACTGGGGACCAATGGGATTTCCCTTACAGTAGACAACAAGCTGCTTTCCCTTTACCATATGTGTCCGACAACAAGTTCTGGCCAACAGTGAGAAGGGTAGACGACGCTTATGGAGACAGAAACCTGATCTGTACCTGTACGCCCATTGAAGCATATGCAGAGGCTTAATTAATTCTGAACATCGTATATTTTAGGTGTTGACGCTTTACATAGGTTACATTTTTTTTATCTTGTGATAAATTATGTAACCTATGAAAGTGAGTATTAAGGGAAGCGGTAGCTATATTCCGCCTCTAATGACCCCAAATGAAGCTTTTGATTCACATGAATTTCTTCAAGAAAATGGCCTGTCCTTTGAACAGGAAAATGGGGTAATCATTGAAAAGTTCAAAGCCATTACTGGTATTGAAAATCGCAGGTATGCCCCAGATCACTTAAACAACTCTGATTTAGGCTTTTTAGCGGCTCAAGAGGCTATTACAGACGCTAAAATTGACCCTGAGACCATTGACTACATTATTTTTGGCCATAATTTTGGAGACGTTTCTGCTCCAGGGGAACAAGGAGATACTTTGCCTTCGTTGGCCTCTAGGGTAAAACACTTGCTGCGTATTAAAAATCCTTCTTGTGTGGCCTATGACATACTATTTGGCTGCCCTGGCTGGGTAGAAGGAGTAATTCAAGCCCAGGCATTTATGAAAGCTGGAATGGCTAAAAGATGCCTAGTGATTGGCGCAGAAACCCTCTCAAGAGTGTTGGATCCTCATGACAGAGACTCTATGATTTATGCAGACGGTGCTGGAGCAACAATCCTTGACATAGAGGACCCTCAAGGCGGAAGCATTCTATCGCACGCCTCAGAAACCCACTCTTTTGAAGAAGCCCATTTCTTATTTTTTGGCTGCTCTTATAAACAAGACGCGCCTAAAAATGAGAAATACATAAAAATGTACGGTCGCAAAATTTATGAATTTGCGGTGACCCATGTCCCCGTAGCCATGCAGAAATGTTTGGACGCTAGTGGGTACAATATTGGAGATCTCAAGAAGATTTTCATTCACCAAGCCAATGAAAAAATGGACGCTGCTATTGTAAAGCGTTTTTACAGACAGTATAAAACCCCTGTCCCTGAAGGTATTATGCCCATGAATATTCATGAATTTGGAAACAGCTCTGTAGCGACCGTTCCAACACTTTTTGACATGGTCAAGCGCGGTCAATTAGAGGGACACGAGATTAAAAAAGGAGACATAGTCATGTTTGCCAGTGTGGGAGCGGGAATGAACATTAACGCATTTGTATATAAGGTATAATAAAGGAGATAGAAATTAACTGTTTTTAGCATCGAAAATTATTTAAGTCCCGAATACTTTTTAAGCGACGATGATTATTTAAGTCCCGAATACTTTTTAAGCTCCCAAAATTTTATAAGCGCCGAATACTTTTTAAGTCCCGAATACTTTTTACAGCTATTAAAAGAAATGGCAGCTACTTATTCCTTTAATTTGTCTTATGTACAAAAAATACTTTCCAGAAAAGAGGTATAAAATAACCCTAGCTTTTTTACAAGAGCATATTTCAACCCAGGAAACCATTCTGGACTTAGGGATAGAAAATCCATTGAGTGAACAAATGCGAGCGCTTGGTTACCCTGTAAAAAACACTTCAGGAGAAGATTTAGATATTGACCAAAGTGCTTTAATTAAAGCCGACGCTTCAGTGGTGACAGCCTTTGAAATCTTTGAACACCTCTTAAACCCCTTTCAGGTGCTTCAACAAATTAAATCTAAAAAAATAGTCATCAGTGTACCGCTAAGGCTTTGGTTTGCCACTGCATACAGGAGTAAGACAGACCCTTGGGACAGGCATTACCACGAATTTGAAAGCTGGCAGCTGGACTGGCTCTTAGAAAAAACAGGCTGGGAAATTAAAGCGGCTAAACGCTGGACCAATCCGACAAAAAAAATAGGGATTAGACCCCTTTTAAGGTGGTTTACCCCACGGTATTATATGGTGTATGCAGAAAAAAAATCTTAGTACAGACATGAAGGTATGTATTGTTATTCCCGCACATAATGAAGGGACATTTTTAACAGGTTGTCTCGAGTCTATTTGCCTTCAAACCTTGGCTCCCAAACGGGTTATTGTCGTGAATGATCATTCTTCAGACAACACTTACGAAATAGCACAGGGATTTGCTGAAAAACATCCAT
>JGI26081J50195_1001190_pt1 | contig 10496 bp, 10 predicted proteins | sample SaaInl74LU_5_DNA_FD_50195 | JGI IMG/M metagenome (IMG submission 50195) | reverse complement strand
GTGAAAGTGACTTTGATTGAGCCTCGGGAAACGTTCTTGGACTTTATTGATAAGACGTTGATCCAGGAATTTACGTATGAGATCCGTGAAAACGGTGTTGAATTAAGGCTGGGTTCAGCGGTGGCTAAAATCGAAGATTGCGACAGCCATGTGGAAGTTGCGCTTGAAAATGGCCGTCATGTGCGCGCAGAAATGCTGCTCTTTGCAGCCGGACGCATGGGGGCGACGCAGCGCTTGGGGCTGGACGCCGCTGGGCTCAAGACTGATCACCGCGGACGGTTGAGTGTGGATCGTAAGAGCTATCAAACAGATGTGCCGCATATCTATGCGGTGGGGGACGTGATTGGTCATCCGTCGCTGGCCTCAACCAGTTTGCAGCAGGGGCGCGTGGCGGCCTGTCATGCGCTGGACACCCCAAGCCTGCCGGAAAGCCCATGGTTTCCTTATGGGATCTATTCCGTGCCGGAAATCTCGACTTGCGGCATGAGCGAAGAGGAGACTCAATCGCGCGGCATTCCCTATGAAGTCGGCATTGCGCGGTTTCGTGAAACCTCGCGCGGGCATATCATGGGGCTGGAGCATGGGATGTTAAAAATGCTGTTTTCGCTCAAAACCCGCCGGGTTTTGGGGGTGCAAATCGTTGGCGAAGGGGCAACCGAGCTGATCCATATCGCGCAAGCGGTGCTGAACCTGAAGGGCACGGTTGATTACTTTGTGCAAAATACCTTCAATTATCCGACATTGGCGGAGGCTTACAAAATCGCGGGGCTGGACGCGTTTAACCGGATGCCCATTCCTGAAGAGTTGAAAGCCAGCAAAAGGCAGAGCTCGTGATTTATGTGGATGCGGATGCCTGCCCGGTCAAGGCTGAGGTGGAGCAGGTGGCCACGCGTCACAAGGTCTCTGTGAAGCTTGTTTGCAATGGTGGTATTCGCCCCTCTGCCAACCCGCTTGTTGAATTGGTGGTTGTGGATGCCGGGCCAGATGTGGCTGATATGTGGATCGCAGAGCGGGCAGGGCCCGGTGATGTTGTGATCACCACAGATATTCCCTTGGCCGCCAAAGCTGTTGAGGCCGGAGCGCAGGTGCTCAAGCCCAATGGCGAGCCATTGACCCAGGCCAATATTGGCAACGCACTGGCCACGCGCGACCTCATGTATGATCTACGCGCCGCTGATCCTTTTCGCCAGGGAGGCGGGAAAGGATTTGCAAAATCTGATCGCTCGCGGTTTCTCAATGCGTTGGACCAGGCCTTGCGGCGCTGAGCGCTTTGGATTTCGACAGGCCTTTCGCGTCATCGGCCGGGTCGTATTTGGATCAGACCTGTAACCAAACCCGGCGTAGCGGTGAGGCATGGGACAGACAAAAACGCCAATCGGTGCGCTTTGGGCGCTCCTCGCTTCTTTGATATTTTCGGTCAATGATATGTTGATCAAATTTCTGTCCGATGGTTATGCACTGCATCAAATCGTGTTCACCCGCTCGCTGACGGGCGTCTTGCTGTTGATGATCGTCATTGTTCCCTTAACCGGCGGCTATGGCGCGCTGCGCACGCAAAAGCTTGGGCTGCATCTGATCCGCGCGCTTTTTGTGGTGGCGGCCAATCTGTTTTTCTATATGGCGCTGGCGGATTTGCCCCTGGCGATTGTCGTGGCGATCTTTTTTATTGCCCCGTTTTTAATCACGATTTTCTCGGTTATTTTCCTTGGGGAGGCCGTGGGTAAATGGCGCTGGTTGGCGGTTGTGGTGGGGCTCATCGGCGTCTTGCTCATCGTGCGGCCGGGCACGGAAGCCTTTACCCTGACAACGATACTGCCCGCCCTGGCGGCGCTGTGCTATGCGGCCTTTCATATTTTAACCCGCAAAATCGGTCAGACCGAGACTTTGATTTCACTGACTTTCTATGTCCCGCTGGTGTTTTTGGCCGTGACGACGGTGATCGGCTTGACCCTTGGGCAGGGTGGTTTTGCAGGTGGTGGGCATCCTTCGGTCGAATTTTTGCTGCGCGCGTGGCAATGGCCCAGTTGGGCGGACTTATCCATCATGGTATTTATCGGCGTTGGGGTCACCGTTGGCGGCGCGGCGATTAGCCAAGCCTATAGGGTGGCAGAGGCGGCGCTTGTGGCGCCTTTTGAATATACAGGCCTGATCTATGCCACGGCATTTGGCTATCTGCTCTTTGCGGAATGGCCAGATTCTTATGAATGGGCCGGGATGAGCCTTGTCTTGATCTCGGGCTTGGTCACAGTCTGGCGCGAGCGGGTGAATGCCCGCCCAAGGGTTGCGCCGCCCAATTCTCCACGTTAGCACTTGTGCAAAGTGAGGAGATCTTATGACCGTAGAGGCCGTTGTTTTTGATATTGGAAATGTGCTGCTGGAATGGCATCCGGAGCGCTATTTTGACCGCACCATCGGCCCTGAACGCCGCAAAGCGATGTTTGCCGATGTAGATCTGCATGCAATGAACGATCGCATTGATTTGGGCGAAGGGTTCAAAGATGTGATCTATGCCACGGCAGAAGCCTACCCCGCTTGGCGCGCGGAAATCCGCGATTGGTACGACAATTGGATAGAGCTGGCAGCACCGCCGATTGATCATTCTGTGCGTTTGCTGCGGGCGCTGAAAACTGCGGGCGTGCCGGTTTTTACTCTGACCAATTTCGGAGTGGAAAGCTTTGCCTATGCGCAAAGCCACTATGATTTTTTGACTGAATTTGATCGTGAATATGTCTCGGGCCGTATGCGGGTCATCAAACCCGATCCGATGATTTACCAGATGTTGGAGCAAGATTGCGGCGTGCCGCCCGAGCAGTTGCTCTTTGCCGATGACCGCGCTGACAATATCGCCATGGCGGCAAGCCGCGGTTGGCAAACCCATCACTTTATCACGCCTCAGGGGTGGGCTGACTGTTTGGTGGCCGCGGGGCTGTTGGCGCCGGAGCAGGCCCAGTGACCCCCGCGATGATTCCCTTTGACGCCGGCCAAGAGCGTCTGGACTGGCTGGATTTGGTCGCCGCTTTGAAGAGGGGGCATCAGGCACCAAAGGCAGAAATTGAGGATCTGTTTTTATATCGCGGATCCGACACGCTCTTGAGCCGCTCGGCTTGGATTGATGGCATGGGTCTTTTGACCAAAACCGCCACGGTTTTCCCGAACAACCCCAAGAGCGGCCAGCCGATGATCGGCGGCGGTGTGATGTTGTTTGATGATGCCACAGGGGCGCTTGCGGCGGTGATTGATTTTCACCTGATCACCAAATGGAAAACCGCCGGCGACAGTTTGATGGCGGCGCTGGCGCTGGCCCCGGCGGGGGCGCGGGAGATATTGATTGTCGGTGCCGGCACGGTTGGGCGCTCTTTGGTGGAGGCCTTTGGCGCCGGATTTCCTGAGGCCCGGTTCAGCATCTGGAACCGGAGCCCCAAGGCGGCGGAGGTTTTTGCGCAAGAGACAGGTGCGCAGGTGGTGCGCGATCTGCAAAGCGCCGTTGCAGCTGCCGATATTATTTTAACCTGCACCATGACCACGGCTCCGATCATTCAGGGGGACTGGCTGCGTCCGGGGCAACATCTTAATATGATTGGTGCTTATAGGCCGGATATGCGTGAAGCGGATGATGCGGCTTTGCAAAAATCTAAGCTCTTCGTGGACAGCTATGACACCACATTGGGGCATATTGGCGAGCTGAAAATTCCCTTAGAGAGCGGCGCAATTGACCGCAGTCATCTGCGGGCGGATTACTATGATCTGGAGGCCTTTCAGGCCGGTCCGGATGACATCACAGTGTTCAAAAACGGCGGTGGCGCGCATTTAGACCTGATGACCGCGCGCTATGTTTTGGACCAATGGCCCGCGCGGGCCGGAGCCGCCGCGCTAGACAAGACCGGCAATGCGCGCGCGGGCCGAGTTTGACCGGGGCTGCCACAGGTCACGATCAATCGCCTCTTGAAGGCGCTGGGCAATCTCACGCAGGGCGGGCGCATTGGCCTCAGCGATGAAGTCTCGGGTGTCGTCATCCTCTAAAAAGGCCGCTTCAACTGCGTCAAAATGGTGGGATTTGACAGCACCGGTGGTTGCGGCGAAGGCGAACATGTAATCGACGGTTGCGGCAATCTCAAAGGCGCCTTTATAGCCGTGGCGCTTCACCCCATCGATCCATTTGGGATTGAGAACGCGCGACCGGATCACGCGCGCCATCTCATCGTCTAAGCTGCGGATGAGGGGCCGTTCCGGGCGAGAGTGGTCATTGTGGTAAATCGGTCGGGCTTGCCCTTGCAGGCTTTGCACCGCCGCGGCCGCCCCGCCTTCGAATTGGTAGTAATCATCGCTGTCGAGCAGATCATGCTCGCGATTGTCTTGGTTTTGCACAATCGCCTCCACCTGACCCAGCCGCGTTTCGAAACCGCTGCGGTCGCGCGCGCCTTGGCGGCCTTTGCCATAGGCGTAGCTTCCCCATTCCAAATAGGCCTCGCCAAAGTCTGCTTGGCTGTCCCAAATGCGCTCATCAATCAATGCCTGCAGTCCCGCGCCGTAGGCACCGGGTTTTGAGCCATAGACCCTGGCGCCAGCCCCATTGGCTTTGGCCGGATTGACCTCCTCAGATTCATCAAGGGCCAAAACCGCCCGTGCGGCGCTGTCCACAAGATCTATCAAACCGGGAAAGGCATCGCGGAAAAATCCAGAAATGCGCAATGTGACATCGACCCTTGGCCGTCCGAGGGTGCTGGCCGGGATCACCTCAAAGCCGGTGACCCTCCGATTGGCGCTGTCCCATTTCGGTTTGACACCCATAAGGGCCAGACATTGCGCAATATCATCGCCGCCCGTGCGCATATTGGCCGTGCCCCAAGCCGTGAGCAACAGGGCGCGTGGCCAATCGCCATGGTCTTGTAGGTGTTTGTCAATCAGCAGATTGGCCGATTTCCATCCCAAGGCCCAGGCCGTGGGCGTGGGCACGGCACGGCTGTCCACGGAGTAGAAATTTCGTCCTGTGGGCAACACATCGAGCCGCCCGCGTGTTGGCGCGCCTGAGGGGGCGGGGGGGACGAATTTCCCATCCAGCGCCGTGAGCAATCCCTGCGCTTCCATCGGACCGCAAGCCGCCACGGTGGGAGAGATCGCCTGGCGGATATGATCCATAACCTGCGCCGATTGGGTGCCGGGCGCGTCGCGCGTGCCGTCCATGAGCGCCTGCGCCAAGAGCTCCAGCCGTTCAACCGTGTCGCCGGTGGTGCGCCAAATGTCCGCGCTGATATCAGACAGAGGGCCAAGCTTGTCGCCCTGCCAAGCTGCGGCGAGATCGCAATCCAACGGGTCAAAACCCAAAGCAAGGTCGCCTGCCATGGCCCGCAGCAAGGAGGCATCCGCGCCCAGCCCAGAGCCGCGGGGAATGCGCGCCAGGGCGATGGTCAGATCCCGCAGCTGCACCCCTTCGGGGGTTTGGCCAAAAATATGCAACCCGTCGCGAATTTGCGCCTCTTTCAGCTCGCAGAGATAGGCATCGAGTTTGGCCAGATCTCCGGCTTCATGACCCTCAAAACCGATATCTTTGTCCAAGCCGCTGGTGGCGGTGAGGGTGAGAATCTCGCGTCTGAGGTGTTCAATGCGCCGCGGATCTATTCCGGCAGCTTCATAGTATTCATCAACCAAAGCTTCGAGGTCTCGCAGCGGGCCATAGGTTTCCGCGCGGGTCAGGGGTGGGGTGAGGTGATCGATGATCACCGCCTGCGCGCGCCGCTTGGCCTGGGTGCCTTCGCCGGGATCGTTGACGATGAAAGGGTAGATATGCGGCATGGGTCCCAAAATTGCCTCGGGCAGGCAGCTGTCACTTAGAGCCAAAGCCTTGCCCGGCAGCCATTCAAGATTGCCATGTTTGCCCATATGCACAATCGCTTGGGCTTTTTGGTGATGCCTGATCCAGAAATAGAAGGCCAAATAGTTGTGCGGCGGGATAAGATCGGGGGAATGATAGGTTTCCACCGGATCAATATTGTAACCGCGCGCCGGCTGCAGGCCCAAAGTGATCTTTCCGAAACGCAAAATTGAGAGCTTAAACCCGCCCTCCTTTGGGTCGAAAAATGGATCATTTTCAGCTGCGCCCCAACGCTCTTCAAGCCGCGCGCGCAGCTCATAAGGCAGGGTCTGATAGTGATCCATGTAATCGGCGATTGGCAAAAGCACGCCACCTGTGCGCGTGGCCCGATCGGTCAGCCAATTGGTTGGACCGGCCATGATTTGCGCCATCAATTCCGCGCTTGTCTCGGGCGCATTGCCCACGCCATACCCAGCCTCTTGCAAAAGGGCGAGTGTATGAACCGCGGAGGCGGGGGTATCGAGCCCCACCCCATTGGCCAGGCGGCCATCTTTATTGGGGTAATTGGCTAGAATCAGCGCGACTTGGCGTTGCGCCGGTGCGCATCTGCGCAGCTGGGCCCAATTGGCCGCGAGGGCTGCGACAAAGGTGACGCGATCTCCGCGGGCTTTATAGGTCGCAATCGGGCATTCGGTAGCCTCATCGAAAAAGGCCTCGCCCTTAAAGCTGATTGCGCGCGACAGAATGCGGCCATCCACCTCAGGCAGAGCCACATTCATCGCGATGTCGCGGGCAGAGAGGCCGTTGTCGCCTTCCTCCCAACTGGCCTCGGTGCTGGCTGCCAGCACGACTTGCAGCACAGGCGCTTGGCGGGCTGAGGCGGCGGTGAGCGGGTTATTGGGGCTGCTGTCCCCATGCGGGTTACCAACGGCAAATGAGGTGCAGTTCAAGATCACCTCGGGTGGGGCCGCTTGGAAGAGTTGATCCAAAGTGGCCACAGAAATCGGATCTTTGAGGGAAGCGACGAAGATCGGCAAGGGGTTCAGCCCGGCCTGCAGCAAGGCTTTGACCATCCGGTTGATCGGGTTGAGCCCAGCCCCCTGCACCAAGGCGCGATAGAAAATCACGGGAACAACGGGTGCATCCTTTGTCCAATGGGCGCGCGCGGCAGATAGATCCGAAATGCCAGCCCCTGGCCAATAGACCCCGGCGCGCAGCAGCGGTTCGGCCGCCTGTGGCATGGGGGTTTGCGCAATCATATGCTGGCAATAGCCAAGGAAGTTGACCGCGTTTTTCGGCCCGCCTTCCACCAAATAGGCCCAAAGCGCATCGTAGTCTTGATCACAGACAGTCGAAAACAAGCGCAGATCAGGGTCAGGTTTGTCATCTCCGGGAAGGGCGGCAAAGGCCACGCCCGCATCGGCCAGTCGCGCGGCATATTGTTCGAAGCCATATTTCCAATAACTCGCCCCGCCAAGCACCCGGGCCACCACCAATTTTGCCCGTGAGGCGCAGGCGTCAATATGCAAATCAACCGACATCGGATGTTGCAAGTGCATCATGCTGGCCAGGCGCAACCCCGGGGGATCTGTCATGTCCGCGCGGGCCGACGATAGGGCGGCCAGCTCCGTATCGGCCGCAGAGATGAACACGACATCCGCGGGGCTTTGACCAAGGTCAACGGGCTCTTGACCTTCATCTACAGATCCGGGGGTGGCGGCCAAAAGATGCATTATGCGGTTCCGTCTTGCTCAAGGCCTGCGAATGGGGCATCAGCAGCGCTGAGGCCTGGGGCCGATGTAAAGGATAGACTATGGATTATAAAGACGCCGGCGCCATTAAGAAAGGCAGCAACAAGCCGCGGCATAGCGAGCATAATGCGAAAGGCAGTCGTAAAAACCCCTTTGGCAAAAGCGAAGGGAAGGCCGAGCTTTTGGCGCGGATGAAAGCGGCTGCGAAAGCCCGTCAAAACGCCTCTTAAACTCATAGGGTTTTGGTCATGAAGATGCTGCTGTCATTGGCGGTGTAATCGCCAAATGGACCGCAGGTTGTAAAACCGTGCCGCGCATAGAGGCGCAGGGCGGCCTGCAGCGAATTTCCGGTTTCAAGCTTTAACGCGCTGAGCCCTTGCTCGACGGCCAGATCCTGCAGCGCGCGTAAAAGGGCATCGGCCACCCCTTGGGCCCTTGCGCTTGATCTACAAACATAGATTTGATCTCCCCATAGCCAGGTTTGACGGCCAAGGCGCCGGTGCCAAGCACCTTGTCACCCCGGCGTGCGGTGTGAAAATAGACGTCGGGCATACAGAGCTCTTCAATGGACAGAAAGCTGTTGTCCTCTGGCGGAAAGAGCGATTGCATAAGCGCGTGACTGGCCTGCAACAATGCGGTGGCCTGCGGTTCTTTGGGATCACTGCGCTCGATCATGATCATGATTTAGTGCACCGCAGCGCAGGATCGCAACGCCGCTTCAATTGCAGCATGATCCAAACCTGCCTGGCCGATCACGACCAGGCGCGTGGCGCGCGCGCCATCACCGAAGGGTTGATCAAAATAGGTCTCCACCCGTGGCCCGACCGCTTGCAAAGTCAGACGCATAGGTTTGCCTGAGACAGCCGCGAAGCCTTTGAGCCGCAAAATATCATGGGCGCCTATGATCGCGCTGACCTGGTCTGAAAAGGCCTTGGGATCTGTGATCTCGCCCAGGGTCACGACAAAGCTTTCAAAGGCATCGTGGTCATGATCGTGGTGGTGATCATGGTCATGGTCATCGTGATCATCGTCGCCATGGTCATCGTCGTGATCATGATGGTGATGGTGCAGCTCATGGCGGGCCTCAAGATCGCTCTCCGCGCCAATACCCTGTCCCAGCAGCACATCAACCGGCAATTTACCCATGGAGGTTGTCACCACTTGCACGCCGGCGCGCGAGGAGCCGTTGAGAGTATTGACCAAAGCTTGGGCCTCGGCCTCCTCGAGCAGGTCGGTTTTGTTCACCACAATCATATCGGCGCAGGCGATTTGATCTTCGAAAAGCTCCGATAGGGGCGTTTCATGGTCCAGATTTTCATCCAACTGGCGTTGCGCATCAACCGCGGCGACCGAATGGGCAAATCGCCCCTCAGTGACGGCTTTGCCATCGACCACAGTCACAACCCCGTCGACCGTCACCTGTGTCGAAATGCCCGGCCAGTTGAAGGCCCGCACAAGAGGTTGCGGCAGGGCCAGACCGCTGGTCTCTATCACGATATGATCGGGCTTATCTTCCCGGGCCAAAAGCTTTTCCATTGTTGGGATGAAGTCATCGGCGACCGTGCAACAGATGCAGCCATTGGACAGCTCCATCACGTCTTCTTCGCGGCAGGTTTCATCACCGCAGCCCTTCAATATATCGCCATCCACGCCAAGATCGCCAAACTCATTGATGATCAGGGCGATCCTGCGGCCTTGTGCATTTTGCAACATATGGCGGATGAGGGTGGTTTTACCTGCGCCAAGAAAGCCGGTAATGATTGTTGCGGGGATTTTCGAGACCATGTCAGTATTCCTTGTGATCGGGCTTGGAGTGCTTTACGCCGAATAGATGTCAGCCAAAAGGGGCGATTTTGAAAGATCGTGTGACCATATGTGATACCTGTGCGGAGCCCGGCGAGACGGCGCCCGGCGCCAAATGGGCGATAGCGCTTCGCAAAGCGGCACAGGACTGCGGTTTGGAGGTCGAGATTGTGACCTGCTCTTGTCTTAACATGTGTCAGTCTCCCGTGGCCTTTGCGCTGCAAGGGGCGCAGAAGGCAACCTACCTCTTTTCTGGTGCCGATCCTGCGCAGGATACCCAAGATATGCTGGGCCTGCTCAAGCTATACGCAGATGCGCCGGAGGGCTGGATCACCGAAGCGGAGGCCGCAGGGCGTTTGCGTCTTTGCCTGCGGGGCCGGGTTCCAAGGNTCTAGCCGCCCTCTAAGTTTCCAAACGCGNCAGAGTGGCTGCCACNACATAGCCCAGCATGACCCATCCCGCTGCGGCGGCTCCCAAACTCAGCGTTGCAAATTCGGCAGCCAGCTCAGGTGGTGCCACACCGAAAAACATGTCGAGATGTGGCGCTCCCAAAAGCTGCGGGATCGCTATCAAGATTGCGCCCGCGAGCGGCAGATAGCTGCGGCCGAAGGCGATCAAACCAAGCCCCGTGGCGCTGGCCAGGATCGTGCTGATCCACCACAATTGCCGTTGTCCCACTTCAGCTGCGATGGTGCCCGGTAACTCAGGAGGCAGGCCGATCGCTGGCGCCAGTTGCACTGCGATAAAGCCACAGAGCCCCCAGATCAAACCCTGTCGGGCAGAGGTCGTGATACCTTTGAGCGCCGCGAAGCTGATCAGCGCGGCCAGCAACAGCCCGTAGCCTGTGTAGGTCACGATGTTAAAGGCCACTGTCATGGAATGGCGGGTCCAATCACCGCCCAAAGAGGGCGCACCCCGGTCGCTCTGAGGGGATCCGTCCGTGCTAAAATGCACGCGCGCTCCGGTCTCATAGAGTTCACCTTCCAAAAGCACCGGAATCACGAATGTGAACTGAAGCACTGAGGCCAATAACCCAGCGGCGATGCCGGCGCAGATCGCGCTGACAAACAGGTTTTTCACCATGAGATCAGCTTAATGGCAGGGAAACGCCATGGCATGGCGTCCGTCATGGG
>JGI26081J50195_1001171_pt1 | contig 10592 bp, 9 predicted proteins | sample SaaInl74LU_5_DNA_FD_50195 | JGI IMG/M metagenome (IMG submission 50195) | reverse complement strand
CACCAAAAGAAAAAGAAGAAGATATTTTTGGTATTTTACCTAAAGAGCGAAATGCGCAATATGACATGTTAGAAATTATAAAGCGTTTGGTAGATAATTCAGAATTTGAACAATATAAAGAAGGTTATGGACAAACCATTTTAACAGGTTATGCCAGAATTGATGGTTGGGCTGTTGGTATAGTTGCTAATCAGCGTAAATTAGTAAAAACTACAGCATCTAAAACCAAACCTACAGAAATGCAATTTGGTGGCGTAATTTATAACGATTCTGCAGACAAAGCAACACGTTTTATTGCCAATTGTAACCAGAAAAAAATTCCTTTAGTGTTTTTACAAGATGTAACTGGCTTTATGGTTGGTAGTAAATCCGAACATGGAGGAATTATTAAAGATGGTGCAAAAATGGTGAATGCTGTTAGTAATTCTGTTGTGCCTAAATTTACTGTTGTTATTGGTAATTCTTATGGAGCAGGTAATTATGCCATGTGTGGTAAAGCTTATGACCCAAGGCTAATTGTTGCTTGGCCAAGTGCTGAGCTAGCTGTTATGAGTGGTAATTCTGCTGCAAAAGTTTTATTACAAATAGAAACCGCCTCACTTAAAAAGAAAGGCACAGCAATTACTCCTGAAAAAGAAGCTGAATTATTTGATAAAATAAAATCTAGGTATGATAAGCAAATATCACCTTATTATGCTGCAGCAAGAATATGGACAGATGCAGTTATCAATCCTTTAGATACCAGAACTTGGATTTCTATGGGAATTGAAGCAGCCAACCATGCTCCTATAGAAAAGAAATTTAATTTAGGAGTTTTACAAGTTTAAAATTTACTTAGTGTTATGAAAAAGAAATTCCCCTTAGTTTTACTAATTTTTATAGGCTTTACTTTTAGTTTAAATAGCCAAAAAATTGAAAGAAAAACTAGAAAAAGAGTCTACCTAAAAATTTCTGATTACAAGAAAAAATACCCTAACAAACCTATTGAATTTGTAAAAGGAAATTACCAAATTTTTGAAAACGACACTCTTATTTTAATTGATAATGAAGAGTTTTTAAATAGAATTTCTGTTCCTTACGAAGAAAAAGATTCTACATTTTTAGAAATTTATAAAGATGTGGTTTACATGAAGTACATCAAACCTCAAGCAAAATTTAAAACTAAAATGAAGCTTTGGAAAGATGAAATCAAAATATTTTTTCCAAAAAAAACAGATAAGAAAATAAAAAAATCTTTAATTAAATTTAGTAAAACTTTAAGCAAAGAAGTTGATTCTTTAAAAATTAGCGTGGTAAAAAACATAGAATACTCTAATTACATCATTTATCAATTAGATGATAAAAATAATTTTAAATACGAACCTAAAATTAAAGATTCTATTATTGGTTATTACACGTATTGGAATAATAAAGGAGAATTAAACAACTGTCGTTTACAAATAGACTTGAGAAAATATAAAAGTCTAGATAAAGCAATCGAACTTGCTAAAAATAATTTTTTTAGAAGTCTAGGCTATTTTAGCAGTACTAGATTATTAGACAAAGAAGCTTTACTTTCTTACAAGTATGCATCAAATAAAAAAATAACAGAAATAGATTTAGAAATACTAAAGTATCATTACTCTTATGGTATATGTAAATTTACAGATTTAAAGACATTTGAAGAAAATCATAAAAGAGCTAAAGCAACATTAAAAAAAGGCCATAAAGCCATGTTTTCTCATCATTATTAATTTACTATAATTTAATTATGACCAAAATCACTTTTGGCCATTTTTTTATCACTTATTTTTGCATAAAATTCAACACAAATGAGTAAGTCAATTTACATTACAACCATAGAATCTGATAGTGGAAAATCTTTAATATCTCTAGGTATTTTAAGAATGATGCTTACAAAATCTTCTAAGGTTGGCTATTTTAGACCNATCATCAACAAAAAAAANAATCAGGTAGACAATCATATAAATACAGCCATTTCATTTTTTGATTTAGACTTAAAACATAATGATTGTTATGCTTATGAACAACATGAAATAGTTGAATTGTTAAGTGAGGGTAAAGAAGATGATGTTATACACAACATCATAAAAAAATATAAAGAGTTAGAAGAAAAATACGATTATGTTTTAGTAGAAGGAACAGATTTTTCTGGTGAAGGAGGGTTTACAGAAGTAGATGTAAACTTAATGGTTGCTAAAAATTTAGGTATCCCTGTGTTAATTGTTGGTGCTGGTAATGGTAAAAAGAAAAAAGATTTTATCAATACCATGCAAATTACGTATAACTCATTTATTAGCAAAGAAGTAGATGTTATTGGGCTTATTGCCAATAAAATTGAAAATGACGAAATAGATTATGTTAGAGAAGAATTGATTAAATCTATTCCAACATCAATACAGATAGATGTAATTCCGAAAATAAACTTATTAGCTTATCCAACAGTAAAAGAAGTTGTAGATACTTTAGAAGGTAAGGTTTTATTTGGAGAACAATTTTTAAACAATTCAATAGGTAGTTATAGTACTGGTGCAATGCAGTTAAGAAATTACTTAACTCGTATTAAAGAAAATGCATTGGTAATAACTCCAGGAGATAGAGCAGATATTATCTTAGGTGCATTACAAGCTAACGCTTCTAGCAATTATCCAAAAATTTCAGGAATCATTTTAACAGGTAATTTAATTCCTGAAGATTCTATATTAAAATTAATAGAAGGTGTACAATCTACCATACCAATTATTTCAGTTGATGGTGGCACATTTGGAGTTTCTAACAGAATTGGAGCAGTAAAACCAAAAATTTACGCAAATAACAATCAAAAAATAGTTTTAGCCTTAGATACTTTTGACAAGTATGTAAACCAAGAAGGCTTAACTAACATATTTACCAATTTTAATTCTGATAAAATAACCCCTAGTATGTTTCAATACAACTTGTTGCAAAAAGCAAGGCTTCATAGAAAACATATTGTATTACCAGAAGGAAATGACGAAAGAATTATTAAAGCAGCAGCTCGTTTACAATTGTTAGATATTGTAGATTTAACACTTTTAGGTCATAAAAAAGACATTCAAACAAAAGCAAATCAACTAGGTGTTCAGATTGATTTTAATAAAATTAAGGTTTTAAACCCAGAAGATTCTCAGTATAATTCATCCTTTGGAAAAAGCTTATTTGAAGCTAGAAAACACAAAGGGATGACAGAAACCACAGCTTATGATTTAACCAGAGATGTTTCTTACTTTGGAACGTTAATGATTTACAATGGTTTAGCAGATGGTATGGTTTCTGGTGCTGTTCATACAACTATGCACACTATTAAACCAGCCTTACAAATTATAAAAACAAAACCTGGGGTATCTGTTGTATCATCTGTATTTTTTATGTGTTTATCAGATCGCGTTTCTGTTATGGGAGATTGTGCAGTAAACCCAAACCCAAATGCAGAACAATTAGCAGAAATTGCTTTATCTTCTGCTGCTTCTGCTGCTGCTTTTGGTGTAGACCCAAAAGTGGCCATGTTATCTTATTCTTCTGGAACTTCTGGAAAAGGAGAAGAGGTAGAAAAAGTAAGAAGAGCTACAGAAATTGTAAAAACAAAAAATCCTGATTTAAAGATAGAAGGACCTATACAATATGATGCAGCAGTAGATATGTCTGTTGCTAAAACTAAAATGCCAGATTCTGAAGTTGCAGGTCAAGCTTCTGTATTAATTTTCCCAGATTTAAATACAGGTAACAATACATATAAAGCCATACAAAGAGAAACTGGAGCCTTAGCTATTGGACCTATGTTGCAAGGTTTAAACAAACCTGTTAACGATTTAAGTAGAGGTTGTACTGTAGATGATATTTTTAATACTGTATTAATCACAGCAATTCAAGCAAATCAAAATTAATATGAAAATTTTAGTATTAAATGCAGGTTCTTCGTCATTAAAATATCAGGTGATAGAAATGCCTTCTCAACAAGTAAAATGTGTAGGATTAATAGAAAGAATTGGTTTTACTGATGCTATTTTTACTCATGAAAAAAATGATGATAAATCTACTGAAGTCTTACCCATAGTAACACATAAAGATGGATTAAAAAAAATAAGTAAGACTTTACTTGACCATAAATTAGGCGTTTTACAAACAGTTGATGAGATAAAAGCAGTAGGACATAGAGTGGTTCATGGAGGAAGTAAATTTGCAAAACCAACTATAGTTACTCAAGAAGTTAAAGACAGTATTCGTAGTTTATTTGATTTAGCTCCTTTGCATAATCCTGCAAACTTAACAGGTATAGAAATAGCAGAAACTATATTTACATCAGCAAAACAAATTGCCATTTTTGATACTGCATTTCATCAAACTATGCCAAAAGTAGCTTATCAATATGCAATAAAAAATGAGTATTTAAAAGAACAGCATATCAGAGCTTATGGTTTTCATGGCACCAGTCATAAATATGTTTCTGAAAAAGCTATTGAGTTTTTAGGAAAAGAAAAGGCAAAAAAAATAATTACCATTCATTTAGGAAATGGTTGCAGCATGTCTGCCATTAAAGAAGGAAAAAGTATTGAAAACTCTCTTGGATTTGGACCTATGAATGGTTTAGTTATGGGAACTAGATCTGGAGATATAGACCAATCTGTTATTTTCTTTTTCATGAAAAAATTAAATAAAACTGCAGAAGAAGTTGCCAACTTATTAAATAAAGAATCTGGCATGTTAGGCTTAACTGGTTATTCTGATTTAAGAGAAATTTCTGAAAAAGCAGCACATGGAGACATAAACTGTACACATGCATTAGCATTATCTGCCTATAGAATTAAAAAATACATAGGTGCATATACCAGTATTTTAAATGGTTTAGATGCTATTGTTTTTACAGCAGGAATTGGAGAGAATTCAGCATTAATGAGAAAACTTGCCTGTACAGATTTAGATTTTTTAGGTATAGATTTAGATGATGAGAAAAACGAAATACGCGCTTCAGAAATAAGAGAAATACAATCTAAAAACGCTAAGGTAAAAGTTTTGGTTATCCCAACAAACGAAGAAATTGAGATTGCCAAACAATCGTATCAATTGCTAAATGAATTAAATTTATAAATCAGAAATTTTAAAATTGTAAAACTTATTACTAATTTTTACATTTGTGAGCATTTAAAAAAAGTCAACAGAAATGGGTAGAGCATTTGAGTTTAGGAAAGCAAGAAAGATGAAACGTTGGTCAGCAATGGCAAAAACCTTTACTAGAATTGGTAAAGATATTGTAATGGCTGTAAAAGAAGGTGGTCCAAATCCTGATACAAACTCACGTTTAAGAGCTGTTATACAGAATGCGAAGGCTGCAAACATGCCAAAAGACAATGTAGAGAGAGCGATTAAAAAAGCATCAGATAAAGATACTGCTAACTACAAAGAAACCTTGTTTGAAGGTTATGCACCACATGGTATAGCTATTATTGTAGAAACAGCTACAGACAACAATAACAGAACAGTGGCTAATGTTAGAGCTGCATTTAATAAATGTGATGGTAATTTAGGTACTTCTGGTTCTGTAGTTTTTATGTTTGATCATACCTGTAATTTTACTTTAAAGAAAGATAATATCGAAGATTTAGAAATGCTAGAACTAGAGTTAATAGATTTTGAAGTAGAAGAAGTATTTGATGATGAAGAAGGTGTTATTATCTATGCTCCTTTTGAACAATTTGGCGCTTTGCAAAGCTATTTTGAAGAACATAATATCGAGATTTTATCTTCAGGTTTCGAAAGAATACCTACAACTACCACTAAATTAACAGAAGAACAACAAGAAGATGTAAACAAGCTTCTAGAACGTTTAGAAGATGATGATGATGTACAAAACGTCTATCATTCTATGGAAGAATAAAAAAAATCCCAAACTTAAGTTTGGGATTTTTTTTATGGACAATAATTACATTTTAAAAACGANTATCTCCATCTAACATATCTCCTAAACCTCCTAAAACAGAACCTTCTCCTCTACTACCATTACCAGTTTTTGGAGCCATAGCTAACACTCTTCCTGCTAATCTACTAAATGGTAAAGATTGTACATAAACGGTTCCTGGGCCTTTTAAAGTAGCAAAGAATAAACCTTCTCCTCCAAAAANGGTATTTCTTATACCACNTACAAATTCTATGTCGTAATCTACATCTTGCGTAAAACCAACTATGCAACCTGTATCTACTTTTAAAACTTCGCCAGGTTGTAATACTTTTTTTGCCATAGTTCCTCCAGCATGAATAAATCCTAAACCATCACCTTCCATTTTCTGCATAATAAACCCTTCACCTCCAAATAAACCTCTTCCTAATTTTTTAGAAAATTCAATTCCAATAGAAACCCCTTTTGCTGCACAAAGAAAGGCATCTTTTTGGCAAATAAACTTACCACCAAACTCAGTTAAGTCAATAGGAATTATTTTACCTGGATAAGGAGATGCAAACGAAATTTGTTTTTTTCCTAAACCATCGTTTGTAAAAACAGTCATAAATAAACTTTCTCCTGTAAGAATTCTTTTACCTGCAGAAAATATTTTACCCAAAATACCTTTTTCTTGATTTGAACCATCTCCAAAAATAGTATTCATTTTAATTTGGTCATCCATCATCATAAAAGTACCAGCTTCTGCAACTACTCCTTCTTGCGGATCTAATTCAATTTCTACAAATTGCATTTCTTCTCCAAAAATCTTGTAATCTATTTCGTGTGCATTCATATTTTTTATTTTACCTAATTAGTTAAACTAAATTTGAAAATGTTACAAAATAAAAATAAAAAAAGTCGTGATAAAAAAACCACGACTTAAGTCAAATTGTATTACGTAATAATCATCCCCCAACTTTTATTACATAAATTTTTCAATTTATCTTCCAAATATAAAAATGTTTTTTTAATTGTAAAATTACAACTACCACAATTCTATTATAAAGCAAAAAAAAAGCTTATACTAATACCATTAAGTAAATCAAATATGGAGTTTAATTTTTTAAAAGGTAGCTAGTTTTATAAAAAAAAGAAAGAGTGATATTTACACTTACTTTACTTTTAAACTCCATTGAAATTTAAAACTAGACACTTTAATATTGTCTGCGTTTATACCTTCTGAAAGTAGTGTAATGACTTGCCCTTCTCCTGTTTNTATTGAACGCTGTATGGCTTCTCTAATTTGACTACCTCCTTTGCATGTAAATAAAATCTTACCTGTAGCTTTTTTAAAAAAATCTCCTTCTTGGTGAGTAACTAACATAGATACATTGCGTTTCGATTTTTCTATTTCTTGCATTACTAAAACACCTGTACTCATTTCTGCAGCCATACCTTGTGCAGCCCAAAACATACTTTTAAAAGGATTTTGATTTATCCATTTATGCTTAATAAAAACTTCGCAAGTAGTCTCATTTAGTTTTTTTACACGCATACCAGANAACCAAGCTAATGGTAATTTAAAAAACATGAAANCATTAATTTTCTTAGGTGTAATCTTCATTAGTCCTTTATTTTATTGGCAATTTAAGACTTTTTAAACAAACTTTTACAAGAAGATATATGTTAATAAAATGTTAAATAAAGGTACTATGTATTGCATAATACCTTCTTAAANATATATATTTGCATAAGAAAGTATTATATCANCCAATAATTATGAAACAAAATAGAGAAAACACTAACGCTTTTTTAATTCATATTTCTGCATTTGCAGGCTTTATGTTTCCTTTTGGCAACATCATTACGCCTTTAATTGCATGGCAAACCTTAAAAGACAGAAGTTTGTTTTTAGATGAACAAGGTAAAGAAGCTGTAAATTTTAATATTAGTTATACACTATATGTATTTTTAATATCTATCATATTTGTGCCTTTTGCTTTGGGTTCTATATTTAGCAGACACAATAATTTTTTAAATAGTAGAAATTTTAATTTAAGTTTCGATTTAGATTTTCCGAATCTTTTTGGCTTTATAGGTTTGGGTTCTGTTGCAGGTATTATTTATGTTATTGGTATTGCACTAGTAATAATTGCAAGCTTAAAAGCTAAAGAAGGAGAAAATTACAAATACCCACTTACAATAAAATTTATAAAATAAATGACAATATATGAAGATTGAAAACACAAAAGCACAAATGCGAAAAGGTGTTTTAGAATTCTGCATTTTATCTATCTTAAAANATGGAGATGCATACACTTCTGAAATATTATCGACATTAAAAGGTGCTGAAATGATTGTGGTAGAAGGCACCATTTACCCATTACTAACTCGTTTAAAAAACGCAGGTTTATTAACCTATAGATGGGAAGAATCGACTTCTGGACCACCAAGAAAATATTACGTTTTAACAGAAAACGGAGGTATGTTTTTAAAAGAATTAAGTAAAACATGGAGCAATTTAGTAAATGCAGTAGACCAAGTAACTAGTAAAAAATCAACTACAAATGAATAAGACTATAAACATAAATTTAGGCGGATTTTTCTTCCATATAGACGAAACTGCTTATCAAAAACTAAAAAGATATTTAGAATCTATTTCTAGATCTTTGAGTGATGATCCTCAAGGAAAAAATGAGATTATTGCTGACATAGAAGCTAGAATTAGCGAACTTTTATCTGAAAAAATCACAGATGCAAGACAAGTGGTAAACGAAGGTGATATAGAAGATATTATTAGAATTATGGGGCAGCCAGAAGACTATGCTGAAGCAGAAGAGTCTTATGACCAATCTTCATATTCGTATCAAAGAAACAGCTCTTCAGGAAAAAAATTATTTAGAGATGGAGATGATAAATTTCTTGGTGGTGTAGCATCAGGTATTGCACACTATTTAGATATAGATACCATTTGGATTCGTTTAGGGCTTTTAGCTTTATTTATTTTTGGAGGCTTTGGAGTATTACTTTACATTATTCTTTGGATTCTTTTACCAGAAGCTAAAACTACTGCAGAAAAATTACAAATGCAGGGTGAGCCTGTTAATATAGACAATATAGAACGTAAAATTAGAGAAGAGTTTTCTAACGTTTCTGAAAACGTAAGAGATGTTGCTAATAAAGCATCTGAAAAAATTAAAGAAGGTGCTAATGAGTTTTCTGAAAAAATGACAGAAACTTTTTCGGGAAAGACAAAAAAAAATAACGGAGCAAGTGACTTTTTTGACACTATTGGAAAAATAATCTTAGCGATATTTAAGATCATTGGTAAGTTTATCGGAATCATTATCATATTTGTTTCTGCTGCTGTTATTTTATCTCTAATTATTGGAGGGTTTTCTGTAGGTAGTTTAGAATGGTTAAATGTAGATGGCGAGTTTTTACAGTATCCACCATTCTTTTATGAGTCGGTTTTACCAAAATGGTTATTAACGCTATTTGTATTTTTATTAGTTGGTATTCCTTTCTTAGTCTTATTTATACTAGGGTTAAGAATATTATCTAGCAATGTTCAAAAAATAAACAAACCTACATCTTTAACATTATTAGGTATTTGGTTAGTTTCTTTGTTAGGTTTGATTTTTACAGGATTAGAGTTTGGCACATCGCATACTGTGTATGGCCAATCTTCTCAAAAAAATACCNTAAATGTTGTTGCTAATGATACTTTACAACTTAAAATGATAAANGATGACAATTTATATTATCGTCATAATTTAAGAAGAACTACTTCTAAAGAAGAAGTTGAAGTTGAAGGTAAAAAAATGACTTATGGAAGCTACATTAAAGTAGATGTTAGAAAAAGTAATGCGAATGAAAACTACTTTATTATTCAAAAAGAGTCTAGAGGTAAAAACAAATCGAATGCAAATAAAAATGCCGAAAACATTAAATACAATTTTAAAATAGAAGATAACACTATTGTTTTAGATGCCTATTATTTATCTGAATTTAAAAACATCTGGAAAGATGAAGAAGTAAATATCATTTTTTATGTAACAGAAGGTGTCTATGTTTATTTTGATAACAGTATTCGTAATTTCTTATACAATATAGATAATTCAGAAGACATTTATGATAAAGACATGGCTAACCATTATTTTATTATGACAGACGATACTTTAGAATGTACAGATTGTAAAGAAGAAAAGATTGAAGAGAAAAAAGAAGTGAGTGAGGTTATTATAAATGAGTCAACTACAATTTTAGAAGATAAAACAGAAATTGATATTTAGTAACAACTCAGTATAAAAAATCGACAATTCAGTAACCAAACTTTTAAAATTGGCGTCTTATTAAAGACATTTGAACCATAAAAAATAAATCCGAATGAAATCAACAACTAAAAAACTTCTTGCTTTACTTTTTGTTTCAGTTTTAATGAGCTCTTGTAACGTTAATATGTTTAACAGAGTAAATGGAAANAGAAATGTTGTCACTGCAGATAGAAGTACGTCTCAAAAATTCACAAAAATTAAGGTGAGNACTGGTTTAGACTTGTATTTATCTCAAGGAACTAAAAACAAAGTAACCTTAGAAGCAGATGAAAATTTACACGACATTATTATTACAGAAGTTAATGATGGTGTATTAAAAATTTATTCAGAAAAGAGTATTTGGCAAGCAAAAGCTAGAAAAGTGT
>JGI26081J50195_1001170_pt1 | contig 10597 bp, 8 predicted proteins | sample SaaInl74LU_5_DNA_FD_50195 | JGI IMG/M metagenome (IMG submission 50195) | reverse complement strand
TGCTTCTTGGCCAATGACCATTATTGATAGAAATGCAAATAAAATTGTCATTAGAATAGATTTTATTTTCATAAAATTTATTTTTAGTTGTGATAACTGCACTTCAATATTGGACCCGAAACCCGTAAATATCACAAAATCAACACTTTAAAAAGTTTCGTCAAAGTAAGAATGTCCCATTATGATACTAGAATTCCCATTTTGGGAAACGCGATTAGTTTAAATCAATTTTGGGTGGAATATGAATGTTAATTGAAAAAGCGCATTTGTTCATTTATAGATAAATAAATTGTTTAATAATTGCTCTCGCACAGTATTAATTGCTAAATTATTATCAAAAATACTGCATGGAAACTCTACAGATCATCATTGCCGAAGATGACAATTGGTATTCAGAATTCTTAGAATATCATTTGACTTTAGTTCATAAGCACACTATTCAAAAAGTAAAAACTGCCGCGGATTTATTCAAGCAATTGAGACTAAGACCAGACATCATTACCTTAGACTATAATCTACCCGACCTCAAAGGGGACGAAGTTTTAGAACGTATTAAAAGAGAATCACCAAATACCGAAGTTATTCTTGTTTCCGGTCAAAATGATATTGAAACAGCACTAAACTTAATTCAAAAAGGTGCTTTTGATTATATCGTTAAAAATGACGATGCAAAGAATAGAGTAAATACAGTGATCAATAATGTTTTACAACGAAGAAAACTTCAGACTAGAATTGAAGAGCTTGAAGATGAAGTCGAAACAAAATACGATCTAGGCAAATCTATTATCGGCAATAGCAAAGGTTTAAAGAATGTATTTAAGTACATCGACAAGGCAATTAACAGCTCTATTAACGTTTCCATTACTGGTGAAACTGGAACGGGTAAAGAAGTTGTTGCTAAAGCTATTCATTTCAAATCCAAAAGAGCTAAAGAACCATTCGTTGCTATAAATCTTTCAGCGATTCCCGAGTCGTTACTTGAAAGCGAATTATTCGGTTATAACAAAGGTGCTTTCACTGGCGCTGATAAAAATCGAATTGGAAAATTTGAAGAGGCAAAATCAGGAACAATCTTTCTAGATGAAATTGGAGAAATTAGTCTTTCTTCCCAGGTGAAAATTCTTCGTGTTCTTCAAGAAAGAAAAATTACTCGATTAGGGAGTAATGAATCCAAAAATATCAATTGTCGAATAATTTGTGCAACACACCAAAATTTGACAGCACTAGTTAACAAAGGTCTATTCAGAGAAGATCTTTACTACAGGCTCATAGGATTACCTATACACTTACCGAAATTGAAGGATCGAGAAAATGACATAGCACTTCTAGCTAAACACTTCACAGAACTCTATTGTAAAGAAAACAAATTGATTTGCAAATCGATAAATCAGAAATCTATCGAGAAATTAATGGCTTATAGTTTTCCTGGAAATGTGCGAGAGCTTAAATCAATAATTGATTTGGCCTGCGTAATGAGTGATGATGACACAATTTCAGCAGACGATATTATATTTAATCAAGCACGAAGTTTAGATGATATCATTGAAAGTGATATGACGCTAAAAGAGATCAACGAGAATATAATATTACGCCTTCTGGACAATTACAACAACAATGTTTTTAAAGTGGCAGAAAAGCTAAACATTGGGAAATCGACAATTTACAGATTGTTAAACGAAACCAAACGCGAAATTGATTTAAACTAATAATAGTGATATGAAAGGAATCGTATTTACGGAATTTATTGAAATGGTAGAGTCAGAATTCAGTATGAAAATGGCTGATGACATCATTACTCAAAGTAATCTTGTTTCTAATGGAGTTTATACTTCCATTGGGACTTATAATCACACTGAGATTTTTGAATTAGTGAACGAACTTAGCTTGGCTACAGGAATTGAATCTGTTCAGTTATTTAAGGTTTACGGTGAACATCTATTTGGACGATTTAGCGTGAATTACAGTGGATTCTTTGAAAAAATCCAAGATCCATTAACATTCCTTGAGATGGTGGATTCGTATATTCATAAAGAGGTACTCAAATTATATCCAGATGCACAATTACCATCCTTTGTCTCCAACAGAGTTAGTGGAAAGGAGTTAGAGATGGTTTACACCTCAAAAAGAGAAATGTCAGATTTCGCACATGGTTTAATCCTTGGCTGTTTTAAACATTTTGAAAAAACACCTGAGATAACAATCAATAAAATTAGCGCATCTAAAGTTGCATTTAACATTAAGCAAATTGACTGANAAAGATCAATATGAACGAATCATTGAACGTGAACGGTTGGCAAGAAAAGAAGCTGAACGAATCATGGAAGATAAAAGTCGTGAACTTTATGCTGCGAACCAAAGACTAAGTTTGTTAAACACCAACCTTGAAATTGAAGTATCAAAAAGAACACTGGAAATTCAAGAAAGTGAAGCACAGCTGAATGTACTCTTCGATGAACACCCCTTTCCTATTATTGTCTATGACCTTTTGGAATTTAAGATCATTGCTATTAATAAAACTGCACTTGTCAAATATAAATTTTCAAGAACAGAATTTCTAAAGAAGAGAATCATTGACCTGCATCCAACTCATGAACTAAAGANATTAAAAGATCATCTTAATTCAATCGAGAAATATGATGGTGTGACTNAAGAATGGACGCACATTAATGCAGATGGCAACNCATTCGATGTAATTGTTAAAGGAAGTTCAATTGTCTACAATAATCAGAAAGCACGATTGGCNGTTGTAGAAGATATAACAAAAAAAAAGAAAGNAGAAAANGAACGANACGAGCAGAATAGAAAATANCAAGACTTAATTGAATCTTCNTCTGACATAATCTATCGAATTAATACAGATGGAATTTTTACTTATGTAAATCCAACCACAATTAAATTGTCAGGATATACTTCCGAAGAGCTTTTATCAATGTCCTTCACAGATCTTGTTGCACCAAAATATAAACAACGAGTGATCAATTTCTATAAATTTCAATTAGATAATAATATAGAAACTACATACATCGAGTTTCCAATCCAAATAAAAGATGGAAGTGAAATTTGGCTTGGACAAAATGTTGAGCCTTCAGGGTATAATCTAAATGGAGTACTAATATTTAATGCTACTGCACGAGATATAACAGATCGAAAAAGACTGGAAAAGGCTCTCTTGCGTAGTGAAGAAAAGTATAGGTCGATTATCGAAAATATGGAGTTGGGACTAATGGAGGTTGATCCTGAGGGAGTTATCATTAAAGCATATCCCAAGTTTTGTGAATTATCTGGTTATAAAGCTGAAGAATTGGAAGGACAAAAAGGCGCTCTTTTNTTACTCGATGAAGAAGNAAGAGAGTTTTATAAAAAGCAATTAGCAGATAGATCCCATGGAAAATCTAATGTATATGAAATTCAACTGATAAAAAAAGATGGAACAAAAAGATGGGTTTTAGTAAGTGGTGCCCCTTTCTACGATGAGTACAACCGTGTTAAAGGTTCTTTTGGTATTCACCTTGATATAACAGAACGAAAGGAACTTGAGTCTGAATTAAAAATTGCCAAAGAAAAAGCTGAGGGTTCATTAAAATCTAAAGAGTTATTCTTAGCCAATATTAGTCATGAGATTAGAACTCCATTAAACGCAATTATAGGAATTACTGAATTAATGAACCTTTCTACGACTGAACCGGAGAGTATTAAGCAATTGAATCATATTGGGCAAGCCGGTAAAGGATTACTTTCTTTAATTAACGAACTTCTCCTACTTTCCAAGATGGATGCATACAAAGAAAAACTAGAGCTTAAAGAGACTAACCTTCACTCTTTTCTAAAGCAGAACTTTGAATTGTTTGAAAATCAGGTTCATCATAAACCAATAAATTATGTAGCTGAAATAAATCTAAATGAATCAGTATACTATTGGCTTGACCCCATAAAACTTGGACAGATTATTCAAAACATCCTTAGCAATGCCATTAAATTCACAAACCAGGGCGAGGTAAAGCTTAGAGCAAATATTCTTAATAACTCTTATGATAATGATTTAATTCAATTTACAATTAATGATACTGGAATTGGCATTCCACCAGATAATATCGATACTATTTTTGACATTTTTGAACAGGCAAGCAACAATGAATCAGGAACATTTAGAGGTACAGGTTTAGGGCTTCCAATTGTAAAAAAGCTGCTTGAACTTATGGATGGTGAAATCAATGTGGTTTCAGAAAATGGCACTACATCCTTTGAATTTTTCCTGAATCTTAAAAGGTCAATCAATTCAGATACGACAGATTCTTTCAACACTAATAAGGAATCATTTAAAGACTTCAAAGGAGTAAAAGTCTTAGTTGCAGAAGATAATAAGGTAAATCAGTTTTTGATTGAAGGTTACTTGAAGCATTTAAATGTCGAATTTAATATTGTCAACAATGGTNAAGAGGCTATTAACTACCTCAAAAACAACAAGGTAGACGCGGTNTTAATGGATATGCGAATGCCAGTTATGAATGGGCTAGAAGCAACTAAAATTATCCGCGATGATTTAGANATGAATACCCTTCCTATTCTTGCCTTAACCGCCAACGCCTATANTACTCATCAGAAAGAATGCAAGGATGCTGGAATGAACGATTTTTTAGCAAAGCCATTTAATATAGCTCAATTGCAAAACATCCTGATTAAAAATCTGAACTTTGATTCAAATGAGAGAACTCCTTCCCTTTCGTCTCGTGATGAAGTCAACCTGCCAAATAGCTTTCAAATGAAGCTTGATCGTATTTTTATTGAAGACACTGAAGTTCGAATAATTGAACTTGAGCAAGCTGCATCCATTGGTAACAAACAGGTGTTAAAAGACATTTGCCATTCAATCAGACCTTCTTTACTTCACCTTAAACAGACGGAAATTATAGAATTAACTGATCATATTGAATTTAGATCGTCTGATATTATCGGTAAAACTGACAAGTTAATAGTCAAACTTAAAGAACTCATTAATAAGATGAAATCTGATCTTTCTGATATTCCGATTTGAGAAAACAATTCCCAAATTGAGACTGTTGACTTAGTTGTAGTGCCTTGTAAACCCTCGCAGAAGGTATAATTGACTTATTGGAATGGCTTTTGAAATAGTCAAGGAACAAAGAACGAATGCTATGAACACTTCAATTAAAATTTTCATTCTTGACGATAATCGTTATTTCGGAACGATGGTAAAACACGTCTTGACAAAACAAAATAGAGAGATAACTTATTTCCAGACAGAAATGGAATTTATTCGAAAACTATCTGATAATCCGGACGTGATTATTCTCGATCATAAGCTAGAACATTGCACAGGATTGGAGATACTCGAAGTGATAAAAAGAAAGTGCGGGAACAAAACAAATGTAATTTATTTTTCAGCACAAGAATATTTAAATGTTACACTAAAGTCATTGAGAAATGGCGCTATAGAGTATGTCGAAAAAGGTTTGACTCCANTANTTAGACAACGTAATAAAAAAGTTAGCAGTGCACACAAACAATTTTCTCGATCCTATAAATCTTGAAGCCTATAGATCAGATTCGAAAGTTTACAATTTAAATGTGTGAGATTGGATCAGTTTTCAGACATCTCACTCATGCTTTTTAGAATGAAAATCTTAAAACTAAGCGCTCCTTCTTCCCTATTCCTTCCGATAGCTATCGGAACCGCAAGCTCCATAAGAACAAGAAATCCTGTGAAGACTGAAGCCTAATTTTTCAAAATCGAAAGGCTTCTGGTATCTTGTCTTTCGAATGGATTGAAGCAATTTATTGGCGCTGTTTAGACTCTCAAAAATTACCAGTCATATAACGAATCATGTCTGTTCCTTTCACTTTTTCTGTAGATAAATCGCTGATGCCGTGAAAGTGCTCCGTTGATTTCTCCTCAGATAAAGCTACCAACTGAACCCGATACACCAAATCGACTTGATTCGTAGCCATTTCTAGCGGTTTTGTTTCACCTCTCGCAAAAGCTGCCAATTGATCTTTGTTGATGTCGATTAAAATAGCACTATTGATGCTCACTCGGTAATCTAGGTTGATATTGAGTTCCAAGGAAATCGTGGATTCATAAACGGAATCTATTCTACCGATTGGCATATACTCTTCTGGATTGAAGTTTCGAGTAGTTACTTCAATCGTCTCTACTTTGGTACCTGCATCAAACTGTTACACAATCAAATCTTCGGATTGCGAAAATGAGAGTGATACCACAAGAATTGCAAAGGATGTTATTGCTAATTTCATACATTCAAGNTTTCAGATAGAAGCGTGCGTTATTCAATGANTCCTTGCGTTAACATAGCTTGGANTTACACTTATTAGCGTCAATGAACTCAGTGCAAATTAAGGCTTGTCCTTAATGGATAAACTGGACATTCCCAACTCAGTATTCAGAGTATTTTCTTCTTCATGACTCCAAACATATCCCGTCTCATTATTACTTACAGGAGAGGCCGGTCGATTGAAAGCAATCGGGGCAGCCTTTTCTTTCGCTTGCGCAATGACATCTTCACTCGAAATACGGATCAAGTCTGTGTTATTTACAAGCAGCGAATAGTTTAGCTTTGGATTTAATTCAAGCATTATGACCGAATCTTCAATGCATTCAATTTCCCCAATTTCATTTGAGCAAAATGATTGTCCTTCGTCCACAGACACTCGTACCGAAATCACCTTTGTTTTCGTTACAACCTGATAGTGAATCAATCCATCAGATTGAGAAAAAATCGTTGAGGCCAAAAGGATAAATAAAGAAGTTATTAAAGTTTTCATAAGCCTAAATTTTAAATTCAAAACAGTATTTATCACTGCGAATACTTAGGACAAGGTATGACGGAACCTTTGCTTTGAAAAGTGAGGATTTCCCAACGGAGCAAAACGATTTCCCACGTTACATGAACGTGTCATAGGTTATTTTACAAAAGAAAATGGATTGTATTTACAGAATCGAGTATTGAGAAGGCACCTAAAAAAACAACTCAATAAAAAAGCGATAAATACATGGTAATCAATCGTTAAACTAATTAAAAAACAGTAATAAACTAACCCCGTTTCTGTTTCTTATGATACGTCTTGTCACCTCTAGTTTGCGCTTTTTTGTATTTTTTGGCAAGCTTACGTTTGTAACTTCCTCCTTCGTTTACCTTACTATTCTTCGCCTTTTTCTCATGAGTAGCCCCGCCTCCTTTTGGCATCTGCTTAAGGTTTCGGCTATGATCCTTGGACATTTCATCCTCCGGCCTTTCTTCAGGTATTAAATCCGTCGAAATTTTGACTTCCTTCGGGAATTCGATCACTGGAATAGTATATTGCATCAGTGCTTCGATCTCCTTCTTTAATTCTTGTTCCTTTTCTGTGTAAAAAAGCAACGAGCTCCCTTCCTTCTCTGCACGCCCCGTTCTACCAATGCGGTGCATATAATTCTCTGGGTATGCGGGCGTATCAAAATTGATTACATGCGTCACCTGGTCGAAATCCAAGCCGCGTGTCATAACATCAGTTGAAACGAGAATTCTATTCACACCTGAGTCAAAATCTTGAATCGAACGAATTCTATAATTCTGTGATTTATTTGAATGTACAATGCAAATTTCGCCTTGGAATTCTTCCTCCAAAGCAGTAAATACACGATCTGCACCCCGTTTGTTAGAAACAAAAACAAGCACTTTCTGGTATTCCGTCTTATTTTTCAGGAGGTGTGCAAGGAGGTTGACTTTGGTGTAAAAATTTTCAACAGGATAGCAGCTTTGACTGATATTCTCCAGCGGAGTTCCACTTACAGCAATTGAAATTTTCACAGGAGCGGCAAAGAATNANTTTATCAAGTCATTCACATGATTTGTCATCGTTGCAGAGTACATAATATTCTGCCTGTTCTCAGGAATCATCTCCATAATCCTTGTCAACTGAGGCAAAAATCCTAAGTCCAGCATCACATCGACTTCATCTATCACTAACTTTTTAATTCCCTTTAACGAAACCGCTTTGTCGAGCACCAAATCATAAAGTCTACCGGGAGTTGCCACAATGATGTCTGCCCCATTCTCCAAGGCCTGATGCTGCCGTTTTGGGTTGACACCTCCGTAGACAGGAATCACTCGAAAGGACATGTACTTTACCAAGCGTTCAATCTCTTCTGCAACCTGAAGCACAAGCTCTTTCGTTGGCACCATGATCAAAACTCGCGGATTCATTTGTTTGGAAAAAACGAGCTCTTCTAAGATTGGCAAAGAATAGGCAATCGTCTTCCCTGTTCCTGTTTGTGCAATACCCAAAACATCTTTCCCCGATAAAATCACGGAAAATGATTGCTCCTGTATCGGCGTGGGCTTTTCAAAGCCTAAATCATTAATGGCATTGTTTAACGCTTTTTTTAATTGAAAGTCTTTNAAAGAGTCCATGGGAAAATTTTGAACAAAGATAATACATCTAAATACTTTAGAGTGGCTCTAAAAGCATCTCTTTAAGCTCCATTTTGTCTAGGCTTAATCAACAAATCGCGAAAGTAACGCTCGCAAAACACGCGTGTCGTCTACTTTATCGCGAATCAACTGACCGCTAGTGTCGACTTGAAAATCTTTAATCGGAATTTGAATGAAAGTCTTTCCTTTTTCCTCGAGAACACTTTTCTTGCGATTGAAATATTTTTTTCTTTGCTCAGCTCTGGAAACTCCACTGACAGTGACTTTTTCCTCTTTTGACTTGATCGCAGATTTTTTATGCTCTGGATGCTCCACCAATTCCAAGGCGAGATTCAAATCTTCGTAAAATAAGTCGATCGGTAATTTAGTTCGTGTCTTTCCATTCTGATGCAGATCGCCCTGAAGGAATTCAAAAGTGTGTTTTCTGGAACCCTTTTGATTTAAAAGCTCATCGATCAGTTCCAAAATATAATTCTCATCACTATCTGCGCGCTCTTCCGCTCTTTTTTCCTTTGCATTCGGTTCAACTGACACATGATTGGATACGAACTGTGCGTTTTCCCGTAAAAAATACCAATAAGTATCGTGTCCAAAGCGCTCTGGATAAACCCTTGGAATTAATGATAACTCGTCATTTTCATCGAGCGTTTTCAATTCCTGTCTTAACGGCAAGCCATTCTTTCGATCACGGTCAAAAACACCAGCATCTATGAGCGATGGCATCAATTTCTTCGCTGGGAAGAAATCAAGATCTGGATTTGATTCAAAATAAGAATCAACCGCTTCATTGATCTTACTGTAGATTTTATTGGAATATTTTGACAAAGGCTGGAATATAAGTAGAATAATTAAACGGCAAAGTTAGTCAAATTAAAGGCGCTTAATTCTTTTTGAAGATTTTCAGAAAAACAAACTATTTGAAGTTGAAGTCACAACCCCAAATGAGTGGGCATTGAAAAGAGGAGTGAAAAATGAAAAATTGGCTCCAAAGCAGTAAGAAAATATGTAACCGTCAAACGCAGTTATACCAATGGAAAAAGACGATATTCTTAAACTATTAGAAATTTGATTCTCCAAGAAATTCATATTTATTTCAATGAAAGTCAATTAGATCGACTCAATTACAAAATCGTTTTACGTCGAGAGCCTAACAAAAAAAAGGCTATCCGTGATTATTTCAACAAAACATGGTTTTATAGCAAAATAAGACCGAAATTAGCTGCTACTAATCTTTTGAAAAAATAATTATGATTACAAAACTACGAACACTGCGGACGGGAATCTTTCTCTTTTGCGTCTCAATGGCTAGTCTGGGCCTTGCACAGACAACTTACACGTTTACGAACGGAACCGCTACCGGAAATGTCGGCCCTACGCAACCAATGATGGATGCTGAGTATTCAGGAACAACACTTGATGGTGCAGTAACTGTTACTGGCGGGATTCAATTCTGGACAGTTCCTGTTACAGGTCCTTATTCAATCGAGGCTTTCGGTGGACAAGGTTACGGTGATTATGGAGGACGTGGAGCTCANATTTATGGTGAATTCACCCTTACAGCTGGAACAGTGCTTAAAGTTTTAGTTGGACAGCAAGCTGGACCGTACTTAAACTTCCCAGCTACAACTTACAATCACCAATTTGGTGGAGGTGGTGGATCATTCATCACTGACAACGCAAATACCCCATTGGTGATTGCTGGTGGTGGTGGTGGAAATCACGGAACTAGTTTCCTAGCACAATGCGACGGTCAAATTACGGAGGCGGGAGCTTCTGGTTTGAACGGATCAATTATTGGTACTGGTGGTACTGGTGGTAATGGTGGACTTCAAGCAAGCAGCGCCGATGGTGGTGGTGGCTTACTTACCAATGGTACTGGTGGTGCACCAGGACAAGCATTCGTTAACGGTGGACTAGGTGGTATCGATGAAGGTACTGGTGGTTTCGGCTGTGGCGGTGGAACAAGTAGTTGGAATAACTATCGCGGTGGCGGTGGTGGTGGTTACAGCGGCGGTGGCGGCAGTAACAACGGTGGTTCTTGCTGCCCTGCTGGTGGTGGAGGAGGTTCCTTCAACGCTGGTGCGAATCCATTAGCATTTGCTGGTGTTCAGTTAGGTGACGGACTTGTTGTTATCACATACCTTTGT
>JGI26081J50195_1001169_pt1 | contig 10600 bp, 9 predicted proteins | sample SaaInl74LU_5_DNA_FD_50195 | JGI IMG/M metagenome (IMG submission 50195) | reverse complement strand
CGATCTTGCTGAGCTTAACCTTCTCGATCTCACCGAATTTACTGAAGTCCACAGCCGGGATTGCAGGAATACCGGAACCACCGGTCACTGTACCGCCAGCGGGCGCTTCGGCCAGTTTCTTCAGCGCGCCCTTAACGTACGCCTGAACATCCTCTTTTACGATGCGACCCTTGCGACCAGAACCGCTAACCAACGTCAGATCGACACCGAACTCACGTGCGATTGCACGCACGGCAGGACCCGCATGAACTGAACGATTCTTCTGCTCAAGTGCAACCAGATCAGTGCTCGCTGCCGGCTTAGCAGCCGGAGCCGGAGCCGGAGCTGATTGAGCAGGAGCTGATGGAGCTGATGGAGCTGAAGCTGGAGCCGCTGCCGCAGGCGCCGCCGCTGGTGCTGCACCTACCACTTCAAGCTCGAGCAATAGGTCACCTTCGTTGACCTTATCGCCCTCTTTGATCTTCATCGACTTAACCACACCGCCCTTAGGCGCCGGTACTTCCATTGAAGCTTTGTCTGTCTCCAGCGCAATCAGGCTATCGCCCTCTGCGATCGTGTCGCCATCCTTCACCAGAACTTCGATAACGTCGACATCGGTCGCGCCACTCAGATCTGGAACAAGGACATTTTCGACACCACCAGACACCGGCGCTGCTGCAGCAGCTGGAGCAGGGTCAGCAACAGGTGCCGCAGCAGCTGGAGCTTCGGCAGGCGCAGCACCAGCCACTTCCAGATCCAGCAACAGATCACCTTCGTTAACCTTACCGCCCTCACTGATGTGAACCGCTTTCACCACACCGCCCTTCGGCGCTGGCACTTCCATTGAGGCCTTATCGGTCTCCAGTGCAATCAGGCTATCGCCCTCTGCAATGGTATCGCCTGCCTTTACGAGGACTTCGATAACGTCGACATCTTCAGCACCACTAAGATCTGGTACCAGCACCTGCTCGACAGCAGAAGCTGCAGGCGCAGTTGCCGGTGCCGCTGCTGGTGCAGGCGCTTCAGCAGCTGCAGGAGTAGCCTCGGCTGCAGGCTCAGCAGCCGGTGCAGCAGCACCGCCAACCTCAAGCTCCATCAGCAGATCGCCTTCGTTAACCTGATCGCCCTCTTTCACAGCGATTGAAACAATTGTACCCGCCTGTTCAGCCGGTACTTCCATAGAGGCCTTGTCGGTCTCCAGTGCAATAATGCTGTCACCCTCGGCTACAACGTCACCTGGTTTCACCAGAACTTCGATTACGTCGACGTTCTCAGCTCCACTCAGATCCGGGATGCTAACTTTAATTGTGCTCACAAAAATTCTCCTTTCGGGTTGTGACTAGTTAGCCGAATCAGAGCGTCCAAGGCGCTGCTTTTTCGGGGTTAATGTTGAACTTCGCAATTGCCTGAGCAACAACGGAAGCCTTGACCTTGCCCTCTTCCTGCAGAGCTTTGAGTGCTGCAACCGCCACATAGTGACGATCGACTTCGAAGAAGTTACGCAGTTTGGTGCGTGTATCCGAACGGCCGAAACCATCGGTACCCAACACCTTGTAGCGACGTGGAATGTACTCACGTAGCTGATCTGCATACATGCGCATGTAGTCAGTTGACGCAATTACCGGACCCTCGTGACCTTTCAGGCACTGCTCCAGGTAAGACTCGCGAGGCTGATCTTCTGGGTGCAGCAGGTTCCAGCGAGAGACTTCCATCGCATCGCGCTTAAGTTCGTTGATAGAGGTGGTGCTCCATACATCGGACTCAACACCAAACTCTTCACGCAGAATTTCAGCACCGGCTTCCACTTCACGCAGAATAGAGCCACAGCCGAAGAGCTGTACTTTAAGGTCAGCTTTTTTGCCTTCTTTCAGCAGGTACATACCCTTAACGATCCCCTCTTCTGCGCCCTTAGGCATCTCTGGGTGCTGGTAGTTCTCGTTAAGTGTGGTGATGTAGTAGAACTTGTTCTCCTGCTCCTGATACATGCGACGCATACCGTCCTGTACGATCACAGCAACTTCGTAGCCGTAAGTCGGATCATAAGAGACACAGTTTGGAATCATCTGCGCCATCAGGTGGCTGTGGCCATCCTGGTGCTGCAAACCTTCACCGTTGAGCGTAGTACGACCAGAGGTTGCACCGATCAGGAAGCCACGTGCTTGCGAATCACCCGCAGCCCAAGTCAGGTCCATTACACGTTGGAAGCCGAACATTGAGTAGAAGATGTAGAACGGCACCATGGTGCAGTTGTTGTTGGAGTACGAGGTCGCACAGGCGAGCCATGCAGAGAATGCACCCGACTCGTTGATACCCTCTTCGAGGATCTGACCGTCTTTGGACTCTTTGTAGAACATGATCTGATCAGCATCGACCGGCGTGTACTTCTGACCGCCTGATGAGTAGATACCGAGCTGACGGAACATACCTTCCATACCGAAAGTACGTGCTTCATCAGGAACGATTGGCACTACACGCTCGCCCATCTGTTTATCTTTAACGATCACACTCAGCACACGGTTAAGCGCCATCTGCGTAGAGAGGCTACGCTCACCGCTTGATTTGAGCTGACCTGCAAAGGCTTCAAGCGCAGGCGTATCGAGTTTTTCACACTCAGTACGACGCACTGGGTAGAAGCCGCCGAGACGCTTACGCGCTTCGAACATGTACTTCATCTCTGGTGAGTCAGGTGACGGGCGGTAGTACGGCACCTCTTTGAGCTTGTCGTCTTCAACAGGAATGTTAAAGCGATCACGGAAATCTTTAAGATCATCCACACCCACTTTCTTCATGGAGTGGGTGTCGTTTTTCGCTTCGCCAGACTTACCTGTGCCGTAACCTTTCACAGTCTGAGCCAGGATCACTGTCGGCTGACCTTTGTGCTCTACAGCCGCTTTAAATGCAGCGTAGACTTTGTATGGGTCATGGCCGCCACGGTTGAGGTTCATAATGTCGTCATCCGACATGTCCTTAACCATCTCGAGCAACTCAGGGTATTTACCGAAGAAGTGCTCGCGGGTGTATGCACCACCGTTGGCCTTCATATTCTGAAGCTCGCCGTCAACCACTTCGTCCATGCGCTTCTGCAACAGACCTTGAGTGTCGCGTTCAAACAGTGGATCCCAGTGACGACCCCAGAGACATTTAATAACGTTCCAGCCCGCACCGCGGAATACGCCTTCGAGCTCCTGAACGATTTTACCGTTACCACGCACAGGGCCATCAAGGCGCTGCAGGTTACAGTTGATTACAAAGATCAGGTTCTCGAGGCCTTCACGACCTGCTAGCGAGATAGCACCGAGTGACTCAGGCTCGTCACACTCACCATCACCGAGGAATGCCCATACCTTGCGATCACCACGCTTAACGAGGTCACGCGCAGAAAGGTAACGCATTACGTGAGCCTGGTAGATTGCCTGAATCGGCCCCAAACCCATAGATACCGTTGGGAACTGCCAGAAGTCAGGCATCAACCAAGGGTGTGGGTAAGATGAAAGTCCGTTGCCATCAACTTCGCGGCGGAAGTTATCCAACTGCTCTTCGGTCAAACGGCCTTCGAGGTAGGCGCGAGCGTAGATACCCGGAGAGATGTGGCCCTGGAAGAAGACCATATCCGCATCCTGCTCACCCTCGTTACCACGGAAGAAGTGGTTGAAACCGATATCATAAAGGGTCGCTGAAGAGGAGAATGAGGAGATATGACCGCCAAGGCCCTCATCATTGTCGTTGGCGCGCATAACCATTGCCATCGCATTCCAACGGACAAATGAGCGGATACGGCGCTCCATGAATAGATCGCCAGGAAGCGGCGGTTCGTCTTTCGGGGAGATAGTATTTTTATACGGGGTAGTCAAAACGGAGCTGTTGTCTACGCCCAGCTCAGCCGCTTTGTGGCCAAGTTTGGAAAGGATGTACTTCGCGCGCTCGTTACCGTCGCTTTTGGCGACAGATTCGAGTGCTTGCAACCATTCGTCCGTTTCAATCGGATCGATATCGTTAGTTAAGTCTTGCACCAGCAATCTCCCTTATGCGCCGAGATCATCGGCGACCAGTCTGAGTTCGTTGAATCTTTTCTTTCGGGCGCTACAGCGCCTCTTATGATGAGAATAAGTAGTAGCGACACTACACCCGACTCAAACTTTAGTCCAGAAAAAAGAGGAAAATTTGCGACAATGTTAAAAAAATTGCGCCATAACTGTAGTTTTACTACGTGGGAAAATAAGCTTACTGCTCTGAGTTATTAAAATTCGCTGCTAGTGAGTTGATAGCTGCTCTAGACGCTGCAACAGCGCCGTGATGGAAGCCGGATATTGCCCCTGCTGCGTGCTTGAGAGCTTCTCGACAAACTCAGAAAGGTCAGCCCTCACCCCAGGCTCCATCTCCATCAAACGCTCAAGTGCCAGCGGTGAATCCTGCTTGACCGCGACACGTGGACAGTGGCCTGCCTGATGCTCGACGACCCCCTCGGCGATTAACTGCAGTATGGCTCGCTTGATGCTCGCCCGTGAAACATCATAATCCTGAGCTAGGGCACGCTCGCTCGGTAGACGTTCGCCCGGCTCTTTACTCTGTAGAACAGTACGGATCTCTTCTACTAATCTGCTGTGCTCTTCCACCTTATTACTCCCGTAGTTTGAAACCGACCAAGCTTCCCACTTGAAACTGTATAGCGTACCCTGCGCCGCTAATTCTAAACGTCAACCGAGGCAGAGCACTCGCTAATGTCCAACCCTCCCGAGCTGTATCCACTCTTAGAGCGCGTCTTCCTGACGGTCTTTCCGCTTGCAGTGATTGTGCTTATCGCTTTCATATACGCACGAAAGTACGAAACGGATATGCGGATTCCCAACCGGCTCAATATGGATATCTTTCTGCCGGCACTGATATTCGCCGTTATGGCTTCTGAGAGTTTTGACCTCTCCACCTACTCAATGCTGTCTGCAGGCGCTCTGGTCACCGTACTCGGTTCGGGCTTGATCGCTCTACCAATCGCGCGAGCGCTAGGTTTGGGCGCCAAAACCTTTGTGCCGCCGATGATGTTTAACAACTGCGGCAATCTCGGCCTTCCACTGGCTCTGCTCGCTTTTGGTGAGTTAGGTCTCGCTGCAATGATGGCGATGTTCTTGATCAGCAACACCCTACATTTCACCCTAGGTTCTTATATTGTCAGCGGATCTGCCTCGCCACGTAAGATCCTACTAAACCCGATGATTATGGCGACGATACTGGGACTGGCATGGAACCTTTTAGGATTGCCCTTCCCTGAATTTATCCAAGTTCCGCTGCGCATGCTTGGAGATATCGCGATTCCGCTGATGCTGTTTGCACTCGGAGTACGCATGAGGGGTATCGATCTATCGAACTGGAAGATGGGTGCTTATGGCGCAGTGCTTTCGCCGTTGACCAGCCTAATATTCGCAATCCCTTTTGCAATCATTTTTGACCTCTCAACGGAGTTCACGGCTTACCTGATACTCTTCTCCGCCATGCCACCAGCCGTACTGAACTATCTTGTTGCAGAGCGTTACAACCTCGAGCCGCTTGCGGTCGCTTCGATTGTGATGATCGGAAATATGGCGAGCCTCATCATCGTTCCGATTACGTTATTTTTTATCATCTGAATCAAAAAAGGGCGGCCTCCTAATCGAGGGCGCCCAAATTTAATTACTGCTGGGATCACTGCTTATTCAGTCGCGAGCAACTCCGGATCTGAAGTCAGCAGAATATAGTCGAGATTTTTCTCTAGCGTAGCCGGTCCAATACCTCGCACAGCGACTAATTCAGAAGGCTCCATAAAGGGGCCAAACTGCTCACGATATTCCACTATCGCTGTCGCTTTGCTCATGCCGACACCGTCAAGCGCATCGGCTAGCTCCGTCGCACTGGCAGAGTTGATATCAACCGGAAAACCGGCAAAAGTCTGGGATGAGGCCGCCAACAATGCGCCGGCAATCAGTTTTGTAACCAGAGAAAAACGAGAAGTAAGAAGTTTCATGATAACTACCTCCATGTAGTCTTAGTGATTCTGCGACACACTCCTTGCGCCGCTAATTTCACTATAGACCAGTCTGAAGCCAGTGCCAGAAATTCAGCAAAGATTCGGTGCCAATCACTTTAACTCAGAGCAGCACTGACCTCTGCCTGAATCGCTGCGGCAGCAGCGGAAGGGTCTACTGCGCCCGTTATTGGGCGACCCACAACCAGATAGGTACTACCTGCAGCTATAGCTTCAGCCGGGGTCATAACACGACGCTGATCACCCTTTTCGGCATTGGCTGGGCGAATCCCAGGNGTGATCAATTCGAACCCATCACCTGCCTGTGTGCGCAACGCAGCAGCCTCTTGCGCCGAGCAGACAACGCCATCTAGGCCAGACCTCTCAGTCAGCGCAGCCAACCGTTTGACCTGCTCAAGAGGATCAATATCCAACCCGATCTCCTGTAGATCAGAGCGCTCCATACTGGTTAGCACAGTAACAGCGATCAATTTAGTGCGCTGATCAGCCGAACTACTCTTCTCCACCGCTTCGCGAGCAGCCTCCATCATGCGACGGCCACCACTCGCGTGGACATTAACCATCCAAACACCCAGTTCTGCTGCAGCCGCACAGGCTTTGGCAACCGTGTTGGGGATATCGTGAAACTTGAGATCGAGAAAGAGTTCAAAACCGAGCCCGTGCAGGGACTCTACGATAGCTGGACCGCATCGAGTGAAGAGCTCTTTGCCCACCTTAACTCGACAGACTTCAGGATCGAGCTGCTGCGCCATCGCCATCGCCTGCTCTGCTGTTGGATAATCCAGAGCCACTAAAATGCGCTTATTGTCGGTCATGGCGGTGCTACTCTCCCTCAAGTCCAAAAATCGGACGAATACTACCCCATTGGCGGCAGCTTGGACACTGCCACACAAGATTGCGGCCAGCAAAACCACACTGACCGCAGCGGTATACAGGCTTAGAGATCTCAAGTTGCTGAGTCAAAGAACGCAGGCTCATCAAGCTCTCACGTGCACTCGAGGAACCATACTCCAAATGCATATCGATTAGGCGATTGAAGCCCTTAACCGAGGGTCTAGATTTGAGCGCCTCTGTAATGAAGAGCCCGGCACTTAAAACCCCCTCACGATCGCGTTTCTGCTCAGCGAGCGCCAACATCGTACTGGTTGCAGGGTGTGCCTCTTGGAGTCGGTTCAAGCAATCGCGAAAGCCCGCCTCATCATCGCAGGCTTCATAAGCACGGCGCAGACCTCGCAAGGTTTCAGGTATGAATTGTGGATCCTGCTGCGCCACCTGTTGCAGCGCATGAATTGAAGCGCGCCACTGTGACTGCTGCTGGAGTATTCGCGCCAGCGTGAGGTTGGCCCGCACACACGCGGCATCCTCCGATAACGCCTGCTCCAGCCTTTGCCGTGCGGCCTCAGCCTCACCCTCGGCCATCAACTGTTCACCGCGCTCACAGTAATAGTGAGACAGCTCGACCTTCAACANTTCACGTTCAGCCGGTGGTAGCTGTTGCGCTACATCCAGAGCGGTCTGCCACTCCGCTTCCTGCTCATAGAGCCGTATCAGCAAGCGTAGAGCACGCACTCGCAGTTTCGAGTCTTTGGCCTCATCCAAAAGGGTATTGAGTGACTCCTCAGAGCGATCAAGCAGACCAAGCGCGTGGTAGTCCAATGCAAGGGCTAAATTAACGCGCTGGCGGTCAAATTGGCTCAGACCGGGCCGGGACAACAACATCTCATGAATGCGAACCGCCCTATCCACATCCCCCTTACGCCGCAAGAGTTTTGCCAGCGCAATATGAGCAGATAGCGTATCGGAGTTCACCTCCAACGCCTCAATAAAGCTCTCGATCGCCTCTTCGGTTCGGTTATCAATCAGATAATCTAGACCACTCAGGTAGGCATCAGGTAGCGCGCTCTTTGTTTGACGCAGTTGCTGCCAACGGGCGACACCCCATCCCGCAGAGACAGCAACCAGGAGTAGGATGAGTAGTAGAAGTGTGTTGTCCATCAACGTTAGAGAGGGCGCTTAGTTTGGCTGTTGCAGTCGCTTAAGCTGCTCTTCCGTTTTCCGCTGTTTACGGTTAGTGCTACTTAGACGCGCGCTCAACATCAACGAGCGGGTGCTGGTCAGGATCATGCCCAGCAGGGTACCGGCCACAAAGAAACCGATGAGCCAGAGTGATAAGCTCGCCTCAGGTAGCTGCAACCAGATCAGGTCGATACTGACTTTATCGGTGTTATGAATCGTGAATAGCACGCCAAGCAATAGCACCAAGAGGCCAACGGCTAGGGTTAAGATCAGTTTAATCGTGCGCACACTGCTACCTGTGGGCTAGGCTTATCGCTCGTGCTTGAGGCTATCGTTAACCTGTTCACGCAGCTCTTTGCCGGGTTTAAAATGGGGAACAAACTTGGCTGGGAGTGACACCGACTCACCGGTTTTAGGATTACGTCCCACACGGGGCGCTCGATAGTGCAAAGAGAAGCTACCAAAGCCGCGAATTTCGATTCGCTCACCCTCAGACAGGGTCTCAGTCATATGCTCCAGCATTATCTTCACGGCCAACTCGACATCTTTGACCGATAACTCAGGGTGTTTATCTATCAGCTGTTCAATCAACTCAGACTTCGTCATGCCCACTCCAGCTATCAGGTAGATAGAGCGGCCTCAACGAGACCGCCCGTCTTTGATGGATCCTATTTTTTGTCCATCTGCTGTTTGATCAGATCACCGATGGTTGTCGGGCCAGCCTCTTCAACACTCTGCTGCTGCACAGCTTCAAGTGCTTCTGACTGCTGCTTAGACTCCAACTGCTTGATCGATAACTGAATCGTGCGGTTGCGACGGTCAACATTACTNATCATCGCCTCAACGCTATCACCCACCTTCAATTCAGCACTCAGATCCTCAGTACGCGCAGTGGAGAATTCAGAGACGCGAAGCACCGCCTCAACGCCCTCAGCTAGCTGCACTGATGCCTGGCGCGCATCAACCGCGGTCACCGTACCGGTAACTACCTGACCTTTAGAGTGAGACTCTGCAAAACCAGAGAAGTCATCACCGGTAAGGGCTTTGATGCTAAGAGAGATACGTTCGCGTTCAGCGTCGACTGACTGCACCACCGCCTCAATCTCTTGGCCTTTCGAGTAGGCCTTCACCGCCTGCTCACCCGGCTCATCCCAAGAGATGTCAGAGAGGTGTACCAAGCCATCGATACCACCATCTAGGCCGATAAAGATACCGAAATCAGTGATCGAGCGAATGGCACCAGTTACTTTTTCGCCTTTGGCATGAGCTGCTGCGAAGCTATCCCAAGGATTGTCCTGACACTGTTTGATACCCAAAGAGATNCGACGGCGTTGCTGATCGATATCGAGAATCTGTACCTCGACCTCATCGCCCACCTGCACCACTTTCGATGGGTGAATATTGCGGTTTGTCCAATCCATCTCAGAGACGTGTACCAGACCTTCTACGCCATCGCCGATCTCAGCAAAGCAGCCGTAGTCGGTTAGATTAGTGACGCGTGCTTTGATGCGTGAGCCCACAGCGAACTGGCTTGTCATTGCAGTCCACGGGTCATCCTGAAGCTGTTTCATACCCAGAGATACGCGCTGGCGTTCAGCGTCATACTTCAGCACTTTAACATCGATCTCATCGCCGACATTGAGCACTTCACTCGGGTGCTTCACGCGCTTCCAGGCGATATCAGTNATGTGCAGCAGACCATCAATGCCACCAAGATCAATAAAGGCACCGTAGTCTGTCAGGTTCTTCACGATACCCTTGAGAACCGCGCCCTCTTCCATCTGCGCAAGCAGCTTCTCGCGATCTTCGCTGTTAGCCTCTTCCAGCACCGCACGGCGAGATACGACAATGTTGTTGCTGCGTTGATCGAGCTTAACGAGTTTGAACTCAAGGGCCTGGTTCTCTAAGTGGGTAGTGTCGCGCAGAGGTCGCACATCAACTAGAGAACCGGGTAGGAAAGCGTTAATACCATTGAGGTCGACGGTCAGGCCACCGCGCACGCGACCACTGATTCGGCCGGTGACGATCTCACCTTTCTCATACGCTGCTTCGAGCACCTGCCAAGCTTCGGCTCGTTTAGCTTTTTCACGCGAGAGTTTAGTTTCGCCGAAGCCATCCTCGAAGGATTCGAGTGCAACACGCACCTCATCTCCGACCTGTACTTCGATCTCACCCGCATCGTTTTTGAACTGTTCCGCTGGGATAGCACCGTCTGACTTCAGACCGGCTGATACCACAACAAAATCGTTCTCGATTGCGATAACCGTTGCGACAACGATCGCACCCGGAGTCATCTCTACTTGTTGCAGGGACTCTTCGAATAGGTCCGCAAAACTCTCGCTCATGTTTTAACCTCAGTCTGGGGCTAACGCACCCCTCTGTGTCGTGCTTCTTCCAATACGGCAGCCAGCACCTCATCGATGGTCATCGAAGTGCTGTCCAACCGAATGGCATCTTCTGCAGGCTTGAGCGGCGAGGCTGAGCGGTTCATATCCCGATCATCACGTGCCCGCAGGTCCTGCAATATATCCTCAAGGCTAGCACCCACTCCCTTATCTATCAACTGCTTATAGCGACGTTGCGCTCGCTCCT
>JGI26081J50195_1001166_pt1 | contig 10607 bp, 9 predicted proteins | sample SaaInl74LU_5_DNA_FD_50195 | JGI IMG/M metagenome (IMG submission 50195) | reverse complement strand
ACAAATACTGCTCTACACACTCATCTTGGCCGCGGCGTGCTTGCTGCCGTTTATGGTTGGCATGAGCGGTTGGCTCTACCTCTTTGCGGCGGTGGTGTTGTCTATCGGGTTTACGGGCTATGCGGTGGCTTTGATGCGTCACTACTCAGATGCACTGGCGCGTAAGACGTTTAAGTTTTCACTGATTCATTTATCTGTGTTGTTTGCAGCCCTGCTAATTGACCACTATATGGTGTGATGGTGCGCTGCGCCTCACAGAGAAGGTACGACATGTATTTATGCGGTTTAAAGAATAAGCTCGCGGTGAGCGTGCGCCGCATGGGTGCGGTGGCCGTCGTGGCCGTTGGTGCTTTGTTGCTCAGCGCATGCGCAGATGATGGCCCGCCCTTCGTTGGCATTGACGTGACGGGTGCGAATTACGCCAATGCGTTCACGCTCACTGACCACAATGGCGTCGAACGCTCGCTGGGTGATTTTGCAGGCAAGGTGGTGGTTATTTTCTTTGGTTACACGCAATGTCCAGACGTCTGTCCATCGTCCATGACGGAGATGGCTGAAGCCAAGCGGCTACTGGGCGCGGATGGCGACCGGTTTCAAGGGCTGTTTCTGAGTGTGGACCCAGAGCGAGATACGCCAGAGATCATGCGGGCCTACGTGTCGCACTTTGATGACAGCTTCTTGGCGTTGTATACGCAGCCCGGTGCGCTGCAACAGTTGGCCAAGGACTTCAAGATTTACTTCAAGAAGGTCCCGGGTCCCACGCCCACGAGCTACACCATGGACCATTCGGCGGGTAGCTACGTGTACGACACCACAGGCCAGCTGCGTTTGTACAACCGATACAACACGGGGGCGGCCGGGTTGGCGTCAGACGTCAAGCGGTTACTGGCTGAGGCGAGCTAATTTTGCGCTGTATCGGCAGCGCTGGTAAAGGAGTCGGCGAAGAAGGCTTCTTCTGGCAGACCCCGTTCGCTCACGAAGTCGCGTTTTGCCGCGTCCACCACGATGGGGGCGCCGCAGACATACGCTTGCATTCCGGACATGTCCGCAATATCTGCAAGCGCCGCAGCATGCACAAAACCGGTGCGACCTGTCCAGTTATCGTCCGCCGTGGCATCAGAGACGACAGGGATATAGCGCACGTTTGGCAAGCGTTCGGCNAGGGCCATCATCCAGTCGTGGAGGTATAGGTCTGCCGGACGACGGCCTCCCCAATAGACGACGATATCGCGGGTAGATTGGGTAAAGTCTATGTGCTCTAGTATGGCCTTGATGGGCGCAAATCCCGTGCCGGAGGCNACGAAAACCATGGGTTTGTCGCTGTCCTCGCGCAGATAAAAGCTGCCGTAAGGCCCCTCTATACGCAGGATATCCTTTTCCTTCATGGTGCTAAACACCGCGTCCGTGAACTTGCCGCCTGGCATGTGGCGAATGTGCAGCTCGATGCCGGGGAGGGTACTTTGTGTGTGCGGCGCATTGGCCATGGAGTAGCTGCGACGATCGCCATCACGCAGCAAAAATTCCACATATTGCCCTGCGCGGTAAACAAAGGGTTCCGTGGCGGGCACTTGTAAGCGCAACAAGGCCACGTCCTCAGAGGGGCGGCTCAGGTGCGCAACGCGCACAGGCATCTTCTTAATCGGCAAGGCCCCTTCGGCGGTCACCTGTTTAGACTCTAAAACCACATCGCTGGTGGGAACCCCACAGCAGGTGAGTACATAGCCTGCCGCCTCTTCTTCGGGAGAGAGTGCCTTGGCTTGGTGTGGACCGTGCACAACGTCACCACTGATCTTTTTGCATTTGCATGAGCCGCATGCGCCGTCTTTACAGCCGTAGGGCATGCCAATACCTTGGCGAATGGCAGCGGCCAAAATCGCCTCATCGGGTTGGGTGGTGAAGGCGCGTTCGCTGGGCTGGACGGTTATATTAAATGTCATACTGATGTGTGTACCGCAGGCTGCGGTAAGCAATGGGAAACGTGGTTGCAACACGTTGTATTGTCGCAAAAAATAGACAAGGGTTTCGCATGGTGGGTATTGGCGCATTGCCAGCACGTTTTCGTCGACCGCGTTTGCTGATCGTCGGTTGTGGCGATGTTGGCCAACGCGTGAGCCGCGTTGTGCCGTCATCTGCGGCGTACGCGTCGTCGGCTTGGCAGGTGATGGCGTTGACCTCCACTCCTGAGCGCGTGCCGGCCTTGCGCGCGATGGGTGTGCGCCCTCTGATCGGTAATTTAGACGACTTGGCCAGCCTACAGCGGTTAGCCGGTGTGGCCACCCATGTCTTGCACCTCGCTCCCCCTAACCCTGATGGCGATGTCGATAGACGTACACGCGCACTGGTGCGCGCGCTGGGTAGGCGCTCACGCCCCATCAAGCTGGTNTACGGGTCGACCACAGGCGTCTATGGNGACTGCGGTGGGGCGTGGGTCAACGAGTGCGCGTCGCTTGCGCCAGGGACAGCACGCGCCCATCGTCGGGTGAGCGCAGAGACATCGATTAAACGGTTTGCACGCTGCTTTGGTGTGCCCTATACCGTGCTGCGGATACCCGGTATCTATGCGCCAGATCGGGCTGGCGGCACACCAAAACAGCGCTTAGAGCGCAAGACCCCGGTGCTTGTGCCAGAGGCTGATGTATTTACCAACCACATTCATGCCGATGATTTGGCCCGCGCGTGTTGGCTGTCGCTTGTGGGGCGCGCGTCCTATGCGGCCGTTAATGTCACCGACGACTCTGACATGCGTATGTCGCAATACATGGACTTTGCGGCAGCCGTGTATCAGCTCGACAAGCCGCCCCGCATGACGCTCGAGCAGATACAGGCGCACTTAACACCGATGGCGCTCAGCTTCATGCAGGAGTCACGCAGGTTGGTGAATACACGCATGAAAACCCGATTAGGCTTGCAACTGCGTTATCCCACGGTACGCGAAGGCCTTACGCAAATACCCCAGCCGTTTCATCCATCGCATCGCTGACGACACCCAAGTGGTGCAGTGTGTCGCCGTAGGTCATTTCCATTTGCGTGAGCCGTTTGAAGTAGTGGCTAACGGCATACTCATCGGTCACACCGATACCGCCGTGCAGCTGCACGCAGGTTTGGCCGACGAAGCGCATGCTCTCACCGAGTTGCACTTTAGCGCGGGAGATCGCTTGACGTCTTTCCGCGGCCGGGGCGTTGAGCTTCAGGGTCGCGTAATAGCTCATGGAGCGTGCGAGTTCTAGCGCCATTTTCACGTCTGCCACCTTGTGTCGCAGGGCTTGGAAACTCGCAATCGCCGAGCGAAACTGTTGTCGGGTGTTCATGTAGTCCACCGTCATGGCCAGCGTCTTCTCCATCACGCCAACGGCTTCTGCTGCCAAGAAGGCAATGCCCATCGCCTCGATCAGCGCAGAGGCCTCAGCGCCAGACGTGGTGAGCAGTTGCGCGGGTGCATTGTCTAGGTGTAGCTCGGCCGCATTGCCGCCATCTTGCGTGCCGTAAGCCTCGCACCGGACACCTGCTGCGTCGCGCGCCACGATAAACAGGGCGGGTTGTCCATCTAACTGAGCATTCACGATGAATGCGTGCGCGCTACCTCCCCCAAGCACCACGTGTTTGCTACCCGTTAAGGTGGCGGAGCCGACCTCGGCTCCCGCGCCTTGTGCAGAGGTGGCTTGCGTTGTGCAGACCGATACGCGGTATCTTCCCCCACGTTCATTGAGGGCAATCGCCAGTCGTTTTTCACCGCTGGCCAGCGCGGGTAGCCACTGCGTTTTGAGCGCACTGCTGGCAAACTGTTGCAAGGTGGCACTCGCCATCCAAGTGAGCGCTATCGGTTCGACGACCAACGCCGCACCTAACTTTTCCATCACAACCATGGCCTCGACGGGGCCCATGTCCATACCGTCAAAGTCACTGTCGGTCACGAGGCCGCATAGCCCCAAGGCGGCCATTTCTTGGTACGCATCGTCGGAAAACCCGCCTGCTTTACTGGTCGCCACACGTCTGTCAAATGGGTAGGCTTTGTCTGCCCAGCGGGCGACGGCATCTGCAAGTTGGACTTGCTCGTCTGAGAAATTGAAATCCATGCTGTGTTTCCTTACGTACTGAGTACCGTTTGGGCAACGATATTGCGCTGTACCTCGTTGCTACCGCCGTAGATGGTGGTTTTACGCATATTGAAGTAGCTGCTCGCAAGCGGGGCATTGCCGACATTCCCACCGGGGAATCCCGATAAGCCAAGCGCTTGGTCGCCTTGCCAGCCAGCCTCCATGGCATCAAAAATAAACGGCAGGGCAGATGGTCCGCCAGCCAGCATCATGAGTTCGGTGTAACGTTGTTGGATCTCGCTACCTCGGATTTTCAGCAGCCCCGCGATGTCTAAATTGCTTTTGCCAGCGGTTTGCGCTGACAGCACGCGCAGTACCATCATCTCTAACGCGACGATATCGATTTCTAGTTTGGCGATTTGGTCACGGAACCGGCTGTCGTCGTAGACACCTTCCGATTTGGCGATGCGCTTCAAGCGCTCAAGCTCACGCTTTGCGCGGTTGACATCGGCGATATTGGTGCGCTCATGCGCGAGCAGATACTTGGCGTAATCCCAGCCTTTGTTTTCCTCGCCAATGAGGTTTTCGGCAGGCACGCTGACATTGTCGAACCACACCTCGTTGACCTCACACTCGCCGTCAAGCAAGCGGATAGGCCGCACGGTGACGCCGGGAGAGGTCATGTCAATGAGCAGAAAGCTGATGCCGGTTTGCGGTTTGCCCGTGGTGTCGGTTCGGACCAAGCAAAAGATCCAATCGCCGAACTGCCCTAAGGTGGTCCACGTTTTTTGTCCGTTCACCACATAGTGGTCGCCGTTGCGCTCTGCGCGCGTCTTCAGTGATGCCAGGTCCGAGCCCGCGCCAGGCTCGCTGTAGCCTTGGCTCCACCAGACCTCGCCGCTGGCGATACCGGGCAGAAAGCGCTGCTGCTGCTCGGTATTGCCGAATGCCATGATCACAGGCGCCACCATGACGGGGCCGAAGGGCACCACGCGCGGCGCCCCTGCTAAAGCGCACTCTTCCTCAAAGAGGTGTTTTTTAATGGCATCCCAGCCGGGGCCACCAAACTGCTCTGGCCAACCGTATCCCAGCCAACCCTTGGTGCCTAATATTTGGGCCCAACGTTGCATGTCATCACGGTGCAGTCGTTGTGCGCCGTGCACCTTGGCTGAAATATCTTTGGGTAGGTTGGCCGTGACCCATTCGCGAACCATTTGGCGAAACGCCTGTTCATCGGCCGTGAAAGCTAAATCCATACAGAAGTCCTTGAGTCTTACTGGGGCAAAATACACCCAATTGCTAACATATCACTCGAAACACGCTTAGGCAATTGTCCGAAAAATTTAAGTTTATGTCTGTCACGAACCCAACGCCACAATCGATCGTTATTCTCATTTCTGGTGGAGGGTCTAACATGCGCGCCATTGTCGAGGCCGCATCGCGTCGCGCTTGGTTGGCGCGCTTTGGCGCGGAGGTGACTGGTGTGGTGAGCAATCAGGCCAATGCCGCTGGCTTAGCGTGGGCGGCCAGCCAGGGTATTGCGACGCGTAGCCTGTCGCATCACGGTTTCGCCTCACGCGAAGCCTTTGACCAAGCGCTAATCGCCGATATTGAGGCGCTAAATGGCGGTCAGCGCCCCGCTTTAGTCGTTTTAGCGGGCTTTATGCGTATTTTGACCCCTGGGTTTGTTGGGCACTTTGAAAATCGGTTGCTGAACATCCATCCCAGCTTGCTACCCGCATTCCCTGGGCTGCACACCCATCAGCGCGCATTGGCGATGGGCTGCCAATTTGCGGGCGCAACCGTCCACCGGGTGACACCGGTGTTGGACGAGGGTGAGATTCTCGCGCAAGCGGTTGTACCCGTCCTACCGGGCGACGATGCCGACCAATTAGCGGCGAGGGTCTTAACCCAAGAGCACCGCATTTACCCCAGAGCCATAGAGGCCTTGCTCGCGCAAGGCGTGCGGACATAGGCGGCCTGCGGCTTGATGGCCTTACAGCGTGGTTTGAAAGACCAGCCCCGCATGCTCGCGCATGGCGTGAAACTTAATTTTTGGCCAGTTAGCCTCTACCGCCCGCAAGGTCGCGCTGTGGTCCACCAGCAAGGTGGGCGCGTCCACGGCGTCGAGTGCGATGCGGTGCGCGTTGGCTTGCATAAAGCGCTTTAGCTCGGTTTCCCCGCCGTCTTCGGGTTCACAGGTGACCCACCGCGCCAGCGAATAGTTGCTATTACCTATGCGCGCTTTGACGCCGTATTCGGCCTGTAATCGGTGCGCAACAACCTCAAATTGCAACTGTCCGACGGCGCCCAGCAGCAAAACAGAACCGGCGATCGGTCGGAAGACCTGAATCGCACCTTCTTCGCCAAGCTGCGTCAAACCCGCACGCAGTTGTTTGGTACGCAGCGGGTCGGCCACCTCTACGGTGCGAATCATTTCCGGTGCAAAGAAGGGGAGCCCGGTGAACTGCAAGGTCTCGCCTTCTGTTAGCGTGTCGCCCAGTTGCAGGACACCGTGATTGGGTATACCAATGATGTCCCCCCCGTAGGCCTCTTCGAGGAGTTCTCGGCGCTGGCTCAAAAAACTCACAACCGTGTTGGGACGGAGTTCTTTGCCCGAGCGCACGACCTTGAGCCGCATGCCACGTTCAAAGTGCCCGCTCACCACACGAACGAATGCGATACGGTCACGGTGTGCCGGGTCCATGTTGGCCTGAATCTTAAAAACAACGCCGGTGAATTTTTTCTCTGTGGGCTCAACGATACGTTGCAGTGTCGAGCGCTCAGAGGGCGGCGGCGCTAAGTCAACGAGGGCGTCCAACACCTCACGCACGCCAAAGTTGTTGACGGCCGAACCGAACAACATCGGGGTTTGCTTACCAGCCAAAAACGCGGCCTGATCAAACACGGGACTTGCACCATCAATGAGTTCCAGCTCGCCCTTTGCATCTGCAAATTCGGCACCAAAACGCGCAGCAGACGTGGCGTTGTCCAAGCCGGACAGCACCTCTTCTTCGCCGCCACGTCGGTTCTCGCCCGCGCTGAACACGCGCATTTGGTCGGTGCGCCGGTCGTAGACGCCATGAAAACGCTTGCCCATACCCACGGGCCACGTAAAGGGAATGACGGTCATACCCAATTCGCGCTCGATCTCATCCATCACATCGAGTGGGGCTTGGACTTCTCTGTCCATTTTGTTAACGAATGTCAGGATAGGCGTATTCCGCGCCCGGCAAACTTGCAATAGCCGTCGCGTCTGTGGCTCTACACCGTTGGCGGCATCAATGACCATCAACGCCGCGTCCACTGCAGTGAGTACGCGGTAGGTGTCCTCTGAGAAATCTTGGTGACCAGGCGTGTCTAGAAGGTTAATCACGCAGTCGCGGTACTCCATTTGCATCACCGAGCTGGCGACAGAGATGCCGCGTTGCTTNTCAATTTCCATCCAGTCGCTCGTGGCGTGTCGCACCGCCTTACGGGCTTTTACGCTCCCGGCAATGTTGATGGCACCCGAGAAAAGCAACAGCTTTTCAGTCAATGTGGTTTTCCCTGCGTCCGGGTGGGAAATGATGGCGAAGGTGCGACGACGACGAACTTGGTGGGCGATTTCAGACATAGGCTCGCATTATCCAGCATGGGACAATAGCGCCATGCATCCAAACGCCATCCTTGACCACGCCGCGCAACTTTTAACGCGGGTTTTAACCTTTTCTCACCCGGCAGATGCCGTGGTGGGTCGCTATTTTCGGGATAACCGAACGCTGGGCCCACGTGAAAGAAACACGATCGCTGAAACCGTCTATGCGGTTATTCGCTTTAAGGCGCGCTTCGAATTACTGGCCCGATCAGGGCCAGGAGGGCGGGAGCGCAAGTTAGCGATCTTGGGGTTTAGTGCGCCGCGCGACTTTCTGTTGGGCGCGCTGAAGCCAGATGAGAAAACCTGGCTGGAGACCTGTGAGCGCGAGGGCGAGGCGGTCATGATGGATATTCACCGACACAACTTACCCCAGTGGATGGTCCCCGCGCTCAAGTCCCAACTCGGTACGGGGTTTGATACCTTGGCGGACACGCTAAATACACCGGCACCGTTGGACATTCGGGTCAATACCTTTAAGTCCAAGCGCGAAGAGATTCAAAAAGCCTTGAAGGGCTTGGGCATCAAGGCGCAAGAAACGCCCTATTCACCCTGGGGCTTGCGTCTAGAGGGCAATCCGTCCCTAGCGAAGGTCAAGGCCTACGAGCAAGGCGCCTTCGAGGTGCAAGACGAGGGCTCACAGCTATTAGCGGGTATCTTGGGTGCCAAGCGGGGTGAGATGGTCGCTGACTTCTGCGCGGGTGCAGGGGGTAAAACGCTGGCGATTGGCGCCATGATGCGGTCTACCGGGCGCTTGTATGCGTTCGACACCTCCGCGCATAGGCTCGATGCCTTAAAGCCGCGGCTCGCACGCAGCGGCCTGAGCAACGTGCAAACGGCCGCGATCGCCCATGAGCGTGATGACCGCATCAAGCGGCTGGCTCAAAAGATGGACCGTGTGCTGGTGGATGCACCTTGTTCGGGTACGGGGACGATTCGCCGTAACCCCGACCTCAAGTGGCGACTGAAAGAGAAAGAGCTCGCCGAGATCACGGCCTTACAAAGTACGATTTTGCGTAGCGCGGCACAGTTGGTGAAGCCCGGGGGGCGTCTGGTCTATGCGACCTGCAGTCTGTTGCCCGATGAAAACGAAGCGATCGCCAACGCGTTTACAGAGGGTTCGGAGGACTTTGAGCTGATGCCTGTTGCCCCCCTGCTACAAACGGTGTTGACCCCTCAAGGGGGGGCTGCCGAGGACGGAGACGCATTGGCGCTTGAGCTATGTCAGGGGAATTTCCTGCGTTTGTGGCCGCATTTGCATCAAACAGATGGCTTCTTCGCCGCGGTCTGGCAGCGTCGCATGTGAGGGGGGTCGTTAGCCCCCTGTCTGACGGGTGAAAGGGCGCTAATAGTGGCTAATGTGGTGTGATGGAATGATGGAATTTCTTGTGTGTAGATGCCTGAAGATGATAGATGGATGGTATTTGGCGTAAAAAGCTGTTTTTTTGTAATTTGATGACTTATTCCCTTCTGGTACATAAAAATCGCTTGCTGATTAGGCGAAAACGCTCTTAGCCCTTAAAATTACGGCCATGAGTAGCCCGAGCGCGAGCTTGTCTGGGTTGCGTATAAAAAAACGCTTTACAAGGATTCTTCATGCTGGATTTCGTTATTGACTGGTTGGCAAACGGTCTAACCCATGCTTCCGGTTGGCAATTGGTNGTGTATACCCTCGTGGTGACCCATCTCACGATTGCTGGCGTGACGGTATATCTACACCGCAATCAGGCGCACCGCGCCCTTGATTTACACGGTATCCCATCGCATTTTTTCCGTTTTTGGCTCTGGCTCACAACGGGTATGGTGACGCGTGAGTGGGTGGCGATTCACCGCAAGCACCACGCCAAGTGCGAAACCGTTGATGACCCGCATAGCCCGGTCACACGTGGCATTGGCACGGTGTTCTTCCGGGGCTCGGAGCTGTACCGTGCAGAGGCCAAAGTGGCCGCTACGATAGAGAAGTTTAGTCATGGCACGCCAAATGACTGGATCGAGCGCAACCTGTACACCCGTTTCAGCGCCTCAGGCGTTGCCTTGATGATGGTCATTAATTTGGCGTTGTTTGGCGTGTTGGGTCTGACGATTTGGGCGATTCAAATGGCGTGGATCCCAATCATGGCGGCCGGCATCATTAACGGAATTGGCCACTACTGGGGTTACCGTAATTTTGAAGCGCCTGATGCCAGCACCAACATTTCACCCGTTGGTATCTTGATCGGTGGCGAAGAGTTGCACAACAACCACCACACTTACCCCACGTCTGCCAAATTTTCAGTTAAGCCCTATGAGTTTGATTTGGGGTGGTTCTATATTCGTGCATTCGAGACACTGGGCTTGGCCAAAGTGCGCAAGGTGCCGCCACAGCTGGTTTTGGGTGATGTCAAAGCAGTCGCCGACGAAGCGACCCTGGAGGCGGTGATTGCCAACCGCTACGAGGTGATGGCTAACTTCGCCAAAGCGTTACGTACCGCTGCGGGTAAAGAGATGTTGCATGCCAAGGAGAAGGGCCATGATTTGGTCAACTTGACAGCCGCTAAGCGTTGGTTGCACCGGGATGCAGAGAAGGTTCCTGCCGACATTCAGCCGACCTTGGTTGAGGTGCGCGCTGCACACCCTGTGTTGGATACCATGACATCCATGCGTGAAGAGTTGCGTCAGGTCTGGAGCAGCACCACCCAGACGCGTGAGCAGCTTGCGGCGGATCTGCAGGCTTGGTGTGCGAAGGCGGAGGCCAGTGGCATCGCCGCGTTGCATGATTTCTCGACGAAATTGCGTCGCGCGAAAGTATAAGCCTTACGACCGTGGCACCCGGCACGCGCTGGGTGCAACCAAAGACCACCCCTGTGCTTTGCGCTCGGGTGGTTTTTTTACGGCTACCGGCGGATCTCAACAAATTACTCNGGCGAAAAAAAACCGCTGAGCACCCAAGGATGCCAGCG
>JGI26081J50195_1001161_pt1 | contig 10626 bp, 9 predicted proteins | sample SaaInl74LU_5_DNA_FD_50195 | JGI IMG/M metagenome (IMG submission 50195) | reverse complement strand
CGTAAGCAGTCCGAAACATTGAAACCTTAAGCCCTGTCGCCTTGCAGCGTCAGGCGGGGTCCGCAGGTACCTGGCAACAGAAACCTGCACCTTCCCCCCTCTCACCCAGCTGGTCTTCACGTCAATCAAGCGTTGCGCATTTGGTATAGACCACCGTCGGAATGACCTGCCCCTTGCGCCGCGGCTGCATGGTCACCCAAAGCGCCCGTGCCGCCTCATGATACATCAATGTCATCTCAACCCCGTTCCAGAGGGTTTCGCCATGAACCTCAGATCGGCTACGATTGTCAGTCAGCCCCACAATGCGATATTCACTGCGTGCCCAATAGACGTCCTTTTTTGTAAGGGTGATATAGGGGGTGAAATAGGTTTCAGCGGTCCTGCGGGATCCCAAAGCCCGCATGGCCTGATCCAGATTGCGCTCGGAACATTTGACGCCTTCATGGGCAACGCCCGCTGCGGGCAGAAAACCCCACAGGCCAAGCACCAAAGCGAACCTGAGAAAAATACTTGATTTCAATGTTCTATCCTTCAAATTTTCTATCAGAATGGTTTTTTAACGAAATACTCAGAAAATATTGACTGAAAATAAAGGCGCGGGCTGCGGTCAAGCTGGATGCGCGCGCGCCACGCGGGGCCGACCGGTCGCCTCCACTGAAATCACCGCCTCAACAAAGATCTCACGCGCTTCAACGCGCGCGCGCTTGATATCGCGATGGCTTGAGACCTGTACCGTGTCGCTGCCGCTCTCCTCGACCTCCGCGCGCGCGATGTCGCACAACCAAGTCTCCAGCGCCAGAACGGCGTCATCCTCGCTGTGGAAATCCTGCGGCCCCTCGGTAAAATATACGCGAAACACCCCTTCGGACGGCGCCGTGATCGTGCCGGATCGGCGCATTGTGATGCGTCCAACGACGGCGCCAATGGCATTGGCCACGGCCGCGTGCTCGGGCAAAATAACGTCGCACTTCAGCGCTGCGCCAACGGCCGGGTAATAGGTGGCCGCCGAGGCTCCAAGTCCGATCACATCCACATCCAAACACGCCTCGATCTTCACCAACCCCGCCGCGCTCCGCAATCCGCGCTGCAACAACTCATGGCTCGCCAAATCCGCCGGCGCGCCACCGTAGGGGTCGCTCTCCTCAGCAAAAGCCGCCGTCAGCAAGGCTTTAGAGGTTTGGGTGGTGAGTTGATCAATAATGATTTTCGCCATATCCTCAGGCTCCCGTGCCAAAGGATCACCGGCTCCCGTGCGTTTGCGCCCCATCAAAGCCAAACCAATCGCAGCCGCATCACGGTTCCAAGCGCTCAACACCCCTAAGACATGGCTGGCATCGGAAGGGGTGACACCGGAAAGTTGAACCAGGCCACGCGCCACCAGGCGTTGAATAGACAGGTATTCGACCCGCGTGGACAAGAGCCGGTCCAATGGATGGGTCTGTGTGCCTATGCGGTCAAATACGGCCTGATCGCGCGCGCTGAGACCGGCGGTGTCACCACCCGGCACCGCGCGCACAAATTGCCCATCATAGTCGCCCGGCATGACCGCGCGCAGCTGCCGATCAAGGGCGGGTAAAACCACCTCTGGCGCCTCATGGGCGATCAAAGAAATGGGCAAGACCCGGCGCGGGCCCAGGGTGACCCCGCCCGCGAGACCCTCAGAGCGAAAATGCACCTCACTGTCCCCACCCAATCCAGTCGTGCGCATGGCCACAGCCTCAACCATCGTGCGATAGGGGCCAACCTGCGCCCCAGCCGGATCAATCAGCGGCTGTCCATCACGCAACAGGGCGATATCCGTGGTGGTGCCCCCAATGTCAGACACCAAAGCATGATCCCGTCCCGTCATCCAACGGGCCCCCACAATGGATGCGGCGGGGCCGCTCAAAATGGTTTCAATGGGCCGCTCCTTGGCCTTTTGCGCAGAAATCAAAGCGCCATCGCCGCGCACAACCATCAGGGGCGCTCTGAGGCCGATCTCGCGCAAAATATCTTCCGCCCGACCAATGAGCTTATGGGTCATGCCGATCAATCGGGCATTCAACACAGCGGTTAAGGCCCGTTTGGGTCCGTTTAGCTTTGAGGACAGGTGATGCGACGCGCTCACAGGGCGGCCTGTGACCTGCCCGATGACCTCGGCGGCCCGCAGCTCATGGGCGGCATTGCGCGTGGCAAATTGCGCAGCCACCGCATAGGCCGATACGCCTTGATCTTGCGCCAACCACTCCCGCAGCGCAGCTTCATCCAGCGGGGCGGCCTGCCCGCCCGCATGATCATGCCCGCCAGCCAAGGTGATCACCGGATCACCCTTTAGCGCCTCCTTCAGCCCATGGCTGTCCAAATCCCGCGGATCAAATCCGATATAGACCAAGCCCACACGGCCCCCTTGCCCCTCAACCAGAGCATTCGTGGCCAGGGTTGTCGACAAAGAGGCCAAGGAAATCTCATGAGGCGCGACATTCGCCTGCGCCAACACGGCCCGCACCGCAGAGCCGATGCCCAGCGCCAAATCGGCGCGTGTGGTCAGAGATTTCGCACTGGCAATCACATCGGTGTCATCACGGATCAGCACCGCATCTGTATAGGTGCCGCCCGTATCAACGCCCAATAATATCGTCATCAGCTTATCTCCCGCACACTCCGGCTCGGTGTAACCCAATTTCTCACCAGATCACGCCATTTTGCGACACATAATCGGCCGAAAACCAAGGGGCAATATTCCAACTTGTAGCGCATAGGCTCTTACGGCATTTTCCCCTCAGTCGAAAAGGAGCGTTCATCCGTGCAAAATCAGGCCACGCCCCAAGTCTCTTTGGCGCAATTCACCGCAGTTGCGGGAAAAATTGGGCTCTTGTCCTTTGGGGGGCCTGCGGCGCAAATCGCCTTGATGCACGATGAGCTGATCGACAAACACGGCTGGATATCACAGCAAGATTTCCTCAGAGCGCTGTCATTTTGCATGCTGCTGCCCGGCCCGGAGGCGATGCAATTGGCCACCTACCTTGGCTGGCGGCTTCATGGGGTGCGTGGCGGATTGATCGGCGGAACCTTGTTCATCCTTCCTGGCGCATGTGTGATTTTTGCTTTGGCTTGGGCNTACGTCAACTTTGGACANACAGGCTGGAGCCAGGCCGCCTTCACAGGCATCAAAGCCTGCGTCATCGTCATCGTCTTCCAAGCCTTGCTCAAAATTTGCACCCGCGCTTTGAGTGCGCCCATGGCCTGGGCCATTGCCGCCAGCAGCTTTTGCGCAATTGCCCTGCTCGGCCTGCCCTATCCTTGGGTGGTTTTGGCCGCGGCGCTTTGGGGCGTGGCTGCGCTCCACAACACCGCACATCCCCCCAGCCAAAGCCAGCCACCCAGACACAGCACTCTGGCCGCCTCCAGCCTCATTGCCGCTCTTTGGGTGCTGCCCATCGCATTGCTTTGGGGCATGAAAGAGGTATTCCTGACCAAAATTGCGCTGCTTTTTTCAACTCTGGCGGTGGTCACCTTTGGCGGGGCCTATGCGGTTTTGGGATATCTGGGGCAAACCGCCGTGACCGATTTGAACTGGCTCACAGCGCCGCAGATGATCGACGCCTTGGGGCTGGCGGAAACCACGCCCGGTCCACTCATCCTTGTCACGCAATTCGTGGGGTTTCTGGCAGGGTTTCAAGCTGGAGGGCTCGGGCGCGCAGTCATCGCCGGCCTGCTGACACTTTGGGTGACTTTCCTTCCATGCTTTTTATGGATTTTCCTCTTTGCCCCCCATCTGGAACGGCTGATGTCCATCGCTTGGTTGGCGCGCGCCCTTGCGGGGATTACAGCCGCGGTGGTCGGGGTGATTGCCAGTCTTTCCATATGGTTTGCCGGGCAAATCTGGTTTACCAGCCAGGTTGAGCGGAGTATTGGCCCGCTGCATTTCTCCCTGCCCGACCCCGGCGCGTTTGACCCGCTTTCCCTCAGCTACTCCGCCCTCGCGGCGCTTCTTTTTCTGTGGCGAAAGTGGGATATTCTTTGGACCCTACCGCTTATGGCACTTGTTGCCATCGGAGTTTCCATCGTTTAAGCGGCCGGCGGACCTTTTGTTTCTGACAAAATACCCTAGAGTGCAGAGCAATCAAATGCGAAAGAATGGGGATAAANATGATCGATTATGGCAACATGATGCATGACGCAATGCGCGGTTTAATCAAGCGCTTGTTGCAAGATATTGCTGACGCGGGCGAATTGCCCGGAGATCATCATTTTTTCATCACATTCGACACGATGTATCCCGGCGTGCTGATCCCTGACTGGCTGATGGATCGCTATCCCGACGAAATGACAATCGTGGTGCAACATTGGTTTGAGAATCTCAATGTCACCGATGAGGGGTTCTCCATCACCCTGAATTTCGGCGATTCGCCCGAGCCGCTCTATATTCCGTTTCTGGCCCTGCGCACCTTTGTGGACCCTTCTGTTGAATTCGGCCTGCGCTTTGAGCGCATCGAAACGGAGGCGCCGGATGCCTCAGAGGCGCCGATGCATGAAAATGCAGAGCCCGATGACGGGATTAGAGAAGAGGCGCAGGTTGTCAGCCTAGACAGCTTTCGAAAACAGTAAGGCGCGCGCGACAGAGCGCATTGCACCCGCAGCGCTGCATGGGTAAACCTTCGCGCAGATAACGAAAGGGCATCCCATGACCACAACACGCGTAGAGACCGACAGCTTCGGCCCGTTAGACGTTCCTTCTGACAAATATTGGGGTGCACAAACCCAAAGATCGCTGATCAATTTTCCGATCGGTTGGGAAAAGCAACCCATCGCCATCGTCCGCGCGCTTGGGGTCATCAAACAGGGCTGTGCGATGGCCAATACAGCCCTTGGCAAACTGCCCGCTGACAAGGGCGAAGCCATCCAAGCGGCGGCGAGCGAAGTCGCAAACGGTCTGCTGGACGATCACTTTCCGCTGGTGGTATGGCAGACCGGCTCTGGCACGCAGTCCAACATGAATGCCAATGAGGTGATTGCCAACCGTGCCATTGAAATGATGGGCGGGGTGATTGGCTCGAAAGATCCGGTGCATCCCAATGATCATTGCAACATGGGCCAATCTTCCAATGACACCTTTCCGACTGCGATGCATATTGCCACAGCGATCACCGCAAGAGATGTGACCCTGCCCGGTCTGCGCGCCTTGCACGCGGCTTTGCAGGCAAAAACCGAAGAGTTTGATGGGATCATCAAGATTGGCCGCACCCATACAATGGATGCCACCCCCCTCACTCTGGCGCAGGAGTTTTCCGGCTACACCCATCAAGTGGCCATGGCCATCGCCCGCGTCGAAGGCGCCCTGCCGCGCATTTATGAGCTGGCGCAGGGCGGCACGGCCGTGGGCACAGGGCTCAACACCCCCGTGGGTTGGGGCGAAATGGTGGCGCAAAACATGGCGCAGATCACCGGTTTGCCCTTTGTCACCGCGCCGAATAAATTCGAAGCCCTCGCCGCTCATGATGCGATGGTCGAGATGTCCGGCGCTCTGAAAACAGCGGCGGTCAGCCTGTTTAAGATCGCCAATGACATCCGTTTGCTCGGCTCCGGTCCGCGCTGTGGATTGGGGGAATTGATGTTGCCAGAGAATGAGCCCGGCAGCTCCATCATGCCCGGCAAGGTCAATCCCACCCAATGCGAAGCTCTGACACAGGTCTGCGCCCATGTGCTGGGCAATGATGCGGCCGTGGGTTTCGCCGGCAGTCAAGGCCACTTTGAGTTGAACGTCTACAAGCCGATGATGGCCTATAACGTCTTGCAATCCATGCAATTGCTCGGCGATGCGGCACAGGCCTTTACCGACAATTGCGTCAATGGCATCACCGCAAACCGCGACCAAATTGACAAGTTGATGCGCGAAAGCCTGATGCTTGTCACCGCTTTGGCCCCTGAAATTGGCTATGACAATGCCACCACCGTGGCCAAAACCGCGCATAAAAACGGCACCACCTTGAAGCAGGAGGCCATCGCCCTTGGCTTTGTCGATGAGGCAACCTTTGACAAGGTCGTGCGCCCTGAGCTGATGATCGGGCCTAAATGAGCCAACCGGTCAATCNCAACAGGTTTCGAAAGGCGAAAGCTCGGGCAGAAAAATCCGCCCGAGCCACGCAAAACGCCGTTAAGTTTGGCCAGAGCAAGGCTGAAAAACACCTGCAAGAGACCAAAAACGCAGCGCAGGTGCAGCATTTGGATCAACACAAGCGTGAACCATGATGCAAAGGCCGAAGAAACGCTCCCTCACCCTTAACGGTCATCGCACCAGCGTCTCGCTGGAGGATGAATTTTGGCAGGAATTTCTGCGAATTGCCCAGGACCAGGGCAAGGCGATCAACGCTTTGGCCGTTGAAATTGACCATGCGCGCGGGGTTGAGATCGGCCTGGCCTCCGCTATCCGCCTGTTTGTGCTGTCGCATGCGCTTGGGCGGCCATTTCCCTAAGATCCAGGCGGCGAATTTTGCCGGTGGCGGTCATCGGCATCTCCTCCAACACCCGCACCCATTTTGGCGCCATATGCGGCGACAATTGCGCAGCGACTTGCCCAATCAAATCCGCTTCGAAGCCCGGCTCTAGCGGTCCATTAACGGTAACATAGGCGCCGATCACATGGCCGCGTGTCGCATCAGGCGCGGCGACAACAGCGGCCATCACCACCTGCGGCGCACGGGCCAAAACGGCTTCAATCTCCGTGGGGCCAATCCGATAGCCGCTTGAGGTGATGACATCATCGTCACGGGCCATGAATTGCACATAGCCCTGTGCATCCATACGCCCCAGATCACCGGTGATCAGATAGGCGCCCAGAAACCGCTCAGCGGTTTTTTGCGGTTGGTTCCAATAGCGCAAAAACATGCTCGGCGTGTCACGATGCACGCAGATTTGCCCAATCTGCCCCTCTTCAACGGCTTGGCCCCTTTCATCTAATATGCGCATATCAAACCCAGGGAAGGCTTGGCCAATCCACCCTTCCCGGGCCACGCCCCAGCTGCGGGCCGAGCCGGCACTGAGGTTGCATTCAGTTTGCCCATAAAGCTCGTTCACCTCCGCGCCCAATGCCTGTTTCGCCCAATCTATGAGCTCGGCAGAGAGCGGCTCGCCTCCCGATGAAATGGATCGCAGCTGTGTATTGGCAGGCACCTCCGCTTGGCGCATCATTTTCAAAGCCGTGGGCGGCAGAAACGCCCGGGTGATCTGGGCATCACGGATCAGATCAAAGGCGGCGCTGGCGGTGAAGCGCTCAAAACGTTTGGCCACCAGCGGCACGCGGAAATAAAAACAAGGGATCGCCATATCCATCAACCCGCCAATCCAAGCCCAATCTGCCGGCGTCCACCCCACATCTTCGGCAGTGGGGAACTGAGAAAATGACAGCTCTATGCAGGGCAAATGACCAAAAAGGAAGCGATGCGCATGCAAAACGCCCTTGGGATCTCCGGTCGTGCCAGAGGTATAGATCATCATGGCAGGGTCTTCCGCTCGGGTTTGGATGGGCCGGTAGCGGGCCTGCTGAGCCTCAATGGCGCTCCAAAGCCCTTCGGCCGCGCCGCTGGCCCCATCGCGCAGGTAGACCATATCCAAATCAGGCAGATCTGGCTGAATTTCACAAATCTTTGGAAATTGCGCTTGCTCGCTGACCAGCAGTTTTGCACCACTGTCTTTCAGACGAAAGCGCAACGCCTCGGGGCCAAACAGCACGAAGAGCGGTAAGGAAACCGCGCCGATCAAATGGGCTGCAAAATGGGCAATCAAAGCCTCTGCGCATTGCGGCAATAAAATCGCCACCCGGTCTCCTGCCTGCACCCCTTGACCTTGCCACACCGCCGCCAATCGCTCAGCGGCCTGCGCCATATCCGCATAGGTCCAGATCCGCGCGTCGCGGCTCAAATCCATCAAGGCCACCGCCTGAGGAAACGCGCGCGCATGGCTCATCAAGCAGGCCTCGGCGATATTGAAAAATTCAGGCACGCGCAGGGGGCTGTCGCGCGGGAAACCTGCATTTTTTATCTGGTAATCGTGGCGCCGATCACGGGCGCTCATTGCAGGCCACCACCGGCGCAGGTTGGGGGCCAAAACAACCGGCTGGGCGAATGAAACATACCTGTGCCTCCAAAAATTGCAGCAGTCCCAAGCCCAGTTGCGCCGCGCCCTGCTGTCGTGAAACAGCTTAGGTCTGAGCCGGCTTTGCTTCAACCAAAATCGCGCTTGTGCTCTGTGTGGCCCAAGGCTACCGTTCGCCCATGACTGCCCCATTGATTGATCCTTTTGCGCGCGCCATCACCTATTTGCGCCTATCCGTCACCGACCGCTGCGATTTTCGCTGCCTGTATTGCATGTCGGAAAACATGACGTTTTTGCCCAAAAAAGATCTTTTGACTCTGGAAGAGCTTGACCGCCTTTGCAGCACCTTTATCGGGATGGGCGTGCGCAAGTTGCGGGTCACAGGCGGCGAGCCTTTGGTGCGGCGCGATATCATGTCGTTTTTCCAATCCATGTCCCGCCATCTGCACAGCGGCGTTTTGGATGAGCTGACCTTAACCACCAATGGCAGCCAATTGCACCGCTTCGCCCCGGAGCTTTATGCGGCCGGTGTGCGGCGGATCAATATCTCCCTCGATACGCTTGATGCCGAGAAATTCGCAAAAATCACCCGCTGGGGCAAATTGCAAAACGTGCTGCGCGGCATTGATGCTGCGCTTGCAGCGGGCTTGAAGGTGAAGCTAAATACGGTGGCTCTGAAAGATTTCAACGAAAATGAACTGTTCGATCTCACAGACTTCTGCGCCGCGCGTGGCATGGATCTCACCTTCATCGAAGTGATGCCTATGGGCGATCTGGGTGCAGAGGATCGTGTGGGGCAATATTGGGCCTTGAGTGACCTGCAAAATCAATTGGCACGGCGCTTTACCCTGACGGAGCTGCCCGACCGCACAGGCGGCCCGGCCCGTTATATACGCCTTGAAGAGAGCGGACAGCGCATTGGCCTGATCACCCCTTTGACCCATAATTTTTGTGAAAGCTGCAACCGTGTGCGCGTCACTTGCACCGGTGAGATCTATACCTGCCTGGGTCAAGAGGGCAGCGCGGATCTTCGCGGGCCCCTGCGCGCCTCTGAAGGCAATCTTGTTTTGGAAGAGGCCATTAGAGCGGCCATTGGGTCAAAACCCAAGGGTCACGATTTCGATTATTCCCGCGGCAATGAAGGCGGCAAGATGTCCCGCCATATGAGCCACACGGGCGGTTAAGCGGTCTGCAAACTGTCCAATAAACGCGTCAGCATCGCCTCTCCGGCGTGAAATTCGGCCAATTCAATATATTCGTCGGGTTGATGGGCCTGTTCGATGGAGCCGGGACCACAGACCACGACCGAAAAACCTTTGGCCTGAAAATGCCCGCCATCGGTGCCATAGGCCACCGTATGGGTTGCATTATCACCGGTTAAGCGCCGCGCCAGGGCCTCAGCTTCGCCCTCAACCTCCGGCACAACGGCGGGGCCGCGCATCACATGCATGTCGAAAAAACTTGCGGGATCGACGGCCTTCATTTCTGCTTCTATCGCAGAGATTTGCGCTTGAATTTTTTCCAACCAATCTTCCGTGCGATCATCGCCCACACAGCGCAAATCAATTGAGAAATAACAATCTTTCGCTGTTATATTATGGGCCGTGCCGCCATTGATGACGCCGACATGCAAGGTTGTGAACGGGGGATCATAGAGCGCCGCCGTGGCCGTCGGAGTCTTGGCTTGGCTCTCAATATTTTGCTGCCGGACCCATTCCACAAAACGCGCAGCGCACATCACGGCCGAAACCCCTTCATGCAGGCGTGAAGAATGCACCTCTTTGCCGCGCACATGAAATTGCAAATCATCACAGCTCTTATGACCGGTCACCACCTGCATTTCGGTCGGCTCCCCCACAATCACAGCCGCAGCCTTGGCGTAGTTGTCCAGAAGGCCCCCCGCCACATCCGGGGCGCCAAGCAGCCCGACCTCCTCATCGCGCGACAGGGCAAATTGCAGCGGGCGTTTGAGGTCAAAAGATTTTGCTTTCACCATGGCCTCCATCGCCAAGGCCACAAATCCTTTCATATCGCAGGTGCCGCGGCCATAGAGGCGGCCATCTTTTTCGACCACCTGCCAAGGATCGGTGCTCCAGTCCTGCCCTTCCACCGGCACAACATCGGAATGGCCCGAAAGCGCCACGCCACCGGCCACATTCGGTCCGACCTGCGCCACCAATCCGGCCTTACTGCCATCCTCACTGGGGTAGACCACGCTCTCAATTCCATGCTGCGCGAAATAGTCCCGCACGAAGTGAATAAGAGGCAAATTCGTATCCGAACTGACCGTTGGGAAAGAGACCAAATGGTCCAACAATTGGCGGGCGCTCAATGTATCTGTCATGCGGGTAATTGGACCTGCATTATTGCACAGGTCAAGAGGCTTTTGGCTCACTGCTGGATATGTTTGCGAATTCGGCGCAGGGCGAGATAGACCGATCCCACGACCAAAGGCACCACTGCGGCGGTCAGAACACTTTTTGACATGCCCATCATACCGGACAAAGGCGTCAGAACATAAAGCGACAGGCCCGTGGCGTAATAGCTTATTGCTAC
>JGI26081J50195_1001153_pt1 | contig 10658 bp, 10 predicted proteins | sample SaaInl74LU_5_DNA_FD_50195 | JGI IMG/M metagenome (IMG submission 50195) | reverse complement strand
TATTGGTTTCACCCATATCGCGAAGATCGCGCATGAGGTGATAAATATCGCGATAGGCTGCCGGTATTTTTAGAGAATCTGCCACCGGTAAGGCGAGGCCGGCGCGCTGCAAGAGGGAGCCAAGCTCTCGAATTTCCGCCATAGGGGTGACACGCGGTGACAAGCCGCCGCGCACATTCGCTTCCGCCACGGANAGAGCGCTGCGCAGTTCCGTGAGGGTCTGACCTCCGAAACACACCCCCATGAAAAGCCCGTCGGCTTGCAACGCGCGGCTGCATTGGACAACTTGGCCTATGGGGTCATTGCAATGATGCAGAGCCATTGCGTGAATGACCAGATCATACTGCCCGGGGCTCAATTCCAGAGTATCCTCATCGTGCACCACTGCTGCGTTGGGAAAGGGGGCAGACCAAACCTGTGGAAAACCGGTGACGATGGCGACGGATTTAAACTGCCTGTTAACCGCAGTCAGTCTTTCTAGGATTTCAGCGCAGGCCAGCTCTTGCAAAAACATGCCTCCAGCGCCGGCGCGCGCACGGGCCTTGGCTTGAGCTGTGGGATCGAAGAGTGCGGGCGCTGTCATGGCTTTGGGGTAAAAGGGAGCTCTGTGGTTTGCAAGGTGTGTTGCAAGTGATTTTCCCCCAACANTGTCCCGGTTGTCGGGTCTTGGTGCAAAATCACCTGCACCTTTGCCCGGAATGTTGGCGCGAGGCGCATTTTATTGCCGGATGCTGCTGTCCAAAATGTGGTGCGCCAATTTTGGGGGATCACAATGATGCGAATAGTCTTTGTGACGACTGTTTAAACACACCGCGCCCCTGGATCAGCGGGCGCGCGGTGTTTTTGTACAATGCCAAAGCGCGCAGTATGATTTTAGNCCTCAAGCGCCAAGATCGGCATGACCTAATCGCGCCTTTTGCCCATTGGATGTTGCGCCGGGGCGCGGAGATTTTTCCATCTTCCCCGGTTCTGATTCCAATTCCTCTGCATTGGCAACGGCAGTGGCGCCGACGGTTTAATCAATCCGCGCTTATTGCGCAGAAGATGGCGCAGATGGCGGGGCTTGAGTGTTGTTTGGATGGGTTGAGGAAGTGTCGCCGCACACCGGAGCTTAAGGATCACACTGCACAGGAACGCCGGAAATTGCTGCATGCCTCCATGGCGATAAACCCGGCGCGGGCTGGATGTGTGGCTGGCCGGGAGGTGGTTTTGGTCGACGATGTGTTTACATCCGGGGCAACTTTTTCAGAAGCTGCGCGGGTCTGTTTGGAAGCGGGTGCGAAAACTGTATCTGTCATTGCATTGGCCCGCGCTGCAAAACCATCGTGATCTTGCTCCATCGTGCCGCGGCATGCTGCGCGTGGCGCGAAGAGAAAAAAATTGCTATAGAGCGTCTGGATCATTTACAGCACAGTCAGTGACCGATGAGTTTCGGCATCATCACAGCCTCCAAACCGCCCAGCGCGCAATAGGTTTGTGATGGCGCGGTGTTCATCTGAAGTGCAGTAATGGCAACGGAGCCAATGGAGTTTAGAGAATGGCGATTGTCGAAATATATACCTCACCGCTTTGTGGTTATTGCCACGCCGCCAAACGGCTTTTGGATGCCAAAGGCGTAACCTTTGCCGAAGTGGATCTTTCGTGCAGCCCGGACCGCCGTTCNGAAATGCAAACGCGGGCCAATGGTCGGCATACGGTCCCGCAGATTTTTATTGATGATGTGCATATTGGCGGTTGTGATGAGCTTTATGCTCTGGACAGGTCNGGCAAATTGGCGGCGATGTTGGCGCCGTGAGAGTTGCGATTGCGCAAATAACTTCTAGCGATCAACCAGCTGAGAATCTTGCAACGGTCTTGAACCTTATGGACCAATCAGCTGGGCAGGATATTTTGTTCCTACCGGAGGTGACAAATTGCGTCTCGCTGGACCGCGCACATCAATTGCAGGTGCTGGAGCCCTATGAGGGGAACAGTTTTATTTTAGCCATTTGCGAGCGGGCGCGGCGCTTGGGGCTTTGGGTTGCGCTTGGCTCTGTGACGGTCAAAACCGAGGGCGACGACGGCCGCTTTGCCAACCGCTCTGTTATGATCAATGCAGAGGGGGAGATTGTCGCATTTTATGATAAAATTCATATGTTTGATGTCACCCTGTCTGACACAGAGCGGTATCACGAGTCCAAGGGATATCGTCCCGGCACAGAGGCGGCGGTTGTGCAGACGCCTTGGGCTGAGTTGGGGCTAAGTATTTGCTATGATCTGCGGTTTGCAGCATTGCATCGTGCCCTCGCGCAGGCGGGGGCTCAAGTCTTGGCGGTGCCATCTGCCTTTGCCCGCCCCACGGGTGAGGCGCATTGGCATGTTTTGCTGCGGGCGCGGGCGATTGAGACAGGGTGTTTTGTNATTTCTGCGGCGCAAACCGGCGTGCATCCAGGATCTGGGCGCAAAACATTCGGGCATAGCTTGATTGTTGGGCCTTGGGGTGAGGTCATTTTGGACGCAGGGCCGGACATTGGATTGCATTTCGCGACATTAGACCTAGGTGACGTGGACAGGGCGCGTGCGCGTGTGGCATCCTTGCAGCATGATCGCCCATTTGCTTTGAAACGGTATCTCAGTCATGACAAAATCGATTGAAACTCTCTCTGTCAGCTTGTTTTCGGAAATTCTGGCTTTGGAGCAATTGTTGCGCAGTCGAATTTCAAAGGGCCTGCCGAAAGGTATGGAGTTGTCGCATTTTTCGGTGCTCAATCATTTGGCGCATGTGGGTGGCGAGCGCACCCCGGCGCAATTGGCCAAAACCTTTAACCTGACGCGTGGCGCGATGACCAACACACTCAATAAGTTGGAATGGGCCGGCTATGTTCATATTCGGCCTGATTGGGATGATGCGCGGCGCAAACAGGTTGTGATCAGCCCCGCTGGGCGGGCAGCGCGAGATCATGCTTTCGCTCAGATTGCCCCTATTTTGACCGCCGCAACAGGGGTTTCGGGGGAGGCTAATATCAAGAGNATTCTACCCATTTTGCGCGAGCTGCGCTTGAGCCTGTCCAGCGAGGCCTAGGCCGGCTTGATGCTCGCGGTGACATAGTTGACGCTGAGATCCTGTGCTGAGATCGACCAGCTCCAGGCCACTTTATTAAAGACAAAACCTTTGCGGTCTACCGGCTTGAGCCCAGCGTTTTCCAGCAGGCCGAAGAGTTCATCTGGGGTGATAAATTTATTCCAATCATGGGTGCCCTTGGGCAACCACCGCATGACCCATTCTGCCCCGATGATGGCAAATAAAAAGCTCTTGGGGTTCCGGTTCAGCGTGGAGCAAATATGCAGCCCGCCTGGGCGCAGCAGCTCTTGGCAGGCGTGCAGATAGGCCGGCGGGCTGGCCACATGTTCGACCACCTCCATATTCAACACCACGTCAAACTGTTCACCGGCATCTGCCAAGGCTTCGGCGGTGATGTGGCGGTAATCAATCTCGAGGCCTGATTGTTCTGCGTGCAATTTTGCCACGGGGATGTTGCCTGCGGCTGCATCCGCACCCACAACAGTTGCGCCAAGACGGGCCATGGGTTCACAGAGCAGCCCGCCGCCGCAGCCAATGTCCAGGATCCGCAAGCCTTTAAATGGAAGATCGGCTGATAAATCGCGGTCAAACTCCATTGAAATTTGCTGGGTGATGTAATCCAAGCGGCACGGGTTGAGCATGTGCAAGGGTTTGAATTTGCCCTCTAAATCCCACCACTCTGCGGCCATCGCTTCAAATTTTGCGACTTCTGCGGGATCGACGGTCGATTGGTTGCCTTGCATTCCCATCTCCATATGGATTTAACATATCAGGCAGGGCAGGACCCAGCCATTGCTTTATATAGGACAGTTATGGACAAAGTCGCAGGTCAAAAACGCGCAGTTCAAGTTCTTTATCCGTCGATTGAGCCTTTCGACCAACGGATTTTGAGCGTGGGCGATGGGCATCACATATATGTGGAGCAATGCGGCAAGCCCGATGGTGTCCCTGTGGTTGTTTTGCATGGCGGCCCTGGTGGCGGGTGCAGCCCGTCGATGCGCCGGTATTTTGACCCCGCAGTTTACCGGGTTATTCTGTTCGATCAGCGCGGCTGTGGGCGGTCCCGGCCGCATGCGGAGGTCGCGCATAACACCACTTGGCATTTGGTGTCTGATATTGAGAAAATANGGGAGGCTTTGGGCATTGAGCGCTGGATGGTCTTTGGCGGCAGTTGGGGCGCCACCCTGGCNTTGATTTATGCGCAGGCCCATGTCTCTTCCGTGCGGCATTTGATTTTGCGTGGCGTGTTCTTGGGCCAGAAATCGGAGCTCGATTGGTTTTATGGAGGCGGCGCTGGGCGGTTCTGGCCAGAAGCCTGGGCGCGATTTGCCGATTTAATCCCCGAGCAAGAGCAAGATGATCTGATCGCGGCCTATGGCGCTCGTCTGTTCAGTGGTGATTTGATGCAAGAGACCCGCTACGCCCGTGCTTGGGCCGGTTGGGAGAATGCCTTAGCGTCGATTGACTCAACTGGACTGTCCGGTGAAACCCCATCGCAATATGCCCGCGCCTTCGCACGGCTTGAGAACCATTATTTTTCAAACCAGTTGTTTTTGAGTCCGAAACAGGCGGTGTTAAACAATATGGACCGGCTGGCTGAGGTTCCCGGTGACATTGTGCAAGGCCGCTATGATATGATCTGTCCGCCTCAAACCGCCTGGCAATTGGCGCAGGCCTGGCCGAAGGCACGATTGCAAATGGTGGGTAAGGCCGGTCACGCCCTGTCTGATGCGCCCATAAGCGCGCAATTGGTGAAAATCATGGATGCTTTGCGCCCATAGCGGGAAACCGTGAATTAGAGACTTTACATATGTTTTTCAGGCGTTACGCTCACTTAAGCACTTTATGAAATTAGGAGATGTCTGGTGGGGTCTATCTTTCAGATCATTCTTCAACGATTGGCACTTGGACTATTAACATTGCTAATTGTTTCGATGGTTATTTTTATTGCCGTGAATGCCCTGCCGGGTGATTTTGCCCAGGCGATTTTGGGGCAGGGGGCAACCGATGAGGCTGTGGCGCAAATCCGTGCGGATTTGGGTTTGGACCAAAACTATTTCATGAGATATTTCTCCTGGCTGGGCAATGTGTTGACCGGCGATCTGGGGATTAGCTTTGCACAGATGAATTTCGCGTCGAATATGGGCGGAGATCAATTGGTGGGTGTGGTGGAGCAAATCGCTCCGCGGTTCAAAGCAACAATGTTTTTGGCTGGTGTTACCGCCATGTTCGCTGTGCCAATCTCGATCACTTTGGGTGTTCTGGCGGCGCTTTATCGCAATTCAATCTTTGATCGGGCGGTGAATATTACCACGCTTTCGTCTATCTCCAGTCCAGAATTTTTCCTTGCTTATATCTTGATTTTGGTGCTGGCGGTGCTCAATCCGATCTTCCCCTCCCTGTCAAATGTCTATGATGGCATGGCGCTGGGCGAAAAACTCAACCGGACCATGCTCCCGGCCTTAACTCTGACCCTAGTGGTGACAGCCCATATGATGCGGATGACCCGCGCGGCGATCATCAACCTTTTGGCCAGTCCCTATATTGAAATGGCTCGCCTCAAAGGCGTAAGCCCCATGCGCGTGATCGTGCGCCATGCGCTGCCGAATGCTTTGGCGCCGATTATCAATGTGATTGCGCTCAACCTCGCGTATCTCATCACCGGTGTTGTGGTGGTTGAGGTGGTGTTTGTATATCCTGGCATCGGTCAACTGTTTGTCGACAGCGTGAAAATCCGCGATATTCCGGTGGTGCAGGCCTGCTGCCTCATCTTTGCCGCTGCCTATATCTTGCTGAATTTGATGGCGGATATTCTATCCATCCTCTCCAACCCAAGATTGAGGCACCCGAAATGAGTTGGTTGATGAATTTGATTTTTCTTCTGATTGCGACGGCCGTTGTCGCCTGGGTGTTTCGTTTTGCTGGTCAAAAACTCTCCGGCTACAAGCCCTTCTTCCGAGATATGCCCTTTGCGGTGGCTTTTGGCTATGTTGCGGGACTGTTGGTGTTGATCGGAGCGGTGAGCTATTACTTCCGACCCGTTGACGTGAACGGCGTGCCGGCCGCTGGGGTGATTTTCTTCCGCTGGGCGGTGCAGGGCTTTATCGGCTTTGCGATTGCGGCCTATCTGTTTCGCCTGTTTGGCCGGACCGTCGGTACCCCTGGGACGCGAAAATTGTTTCGCGCCATGCCGCTGACGGCTGCTTTTGGTGTTTTGGTCATCTTGCTTTACGCGCTTGTATCCATTTTTGCCGGATCGATCGCGCCCCATGGGCAGGAAGAGATTTTTGCCAATGCCAATATCGTGCCCGGAGGGAACCCGATGATGGGGGGCGATCCAAATTTTCCGCTTGGTACGGATCAAATCGGCCGCGACATCTATAGCCGTCTGATCTATGGCGCTCAGAATACCGTGGGTATTGCCTTTGCCACCACATGCCTGGCGTTCTTCGTGGGCGGCTCGCTGGGATTTCTGGCTGCAATTGTTGGGGGATGGTTGGATCAAATCCTGTCACGCACCGTTGATGTCTTGATGGCCATTCCGGCTCTTATTTTTGCACTGCTTTTGATGACAATCGCCAGCGTCTGGTCCAACCAGCTTGGGATTGATCGCACACTCTTTATGATTTTGATCATTGCGATGATTGACAGCACGCGGGTCTACCGTTTGGCGCGCGCGGTGGGGCAAAATATTGTTGTGATGGACTACATCGAAGCGGCCAAGCTGCGCGGAGAGGGTATGGGGTATCTCATTTTTAAAGAGATCCTGCCCAACGCCACAGCACCGCTTTTGGCCGAATTCGGCTTGCGGTTTTGTTTNGTGTTTCTCACCATTGCGTCGCTGTCCTTNTTGGGNGTGGGCATTCAGCCGCCCCTCGCGGATTGGGGAACAATGGTTAAAGATCTGTCGCAATTCATNAATTTTGCTGCATTTGCACCAAATGTGGCCACCGCCCCGCTCTTGGCGGCNGGAGCAATTGCTTTGCTCACTGTTGCGGTGAATTTCGTGGTGGATTGGATGCTGCATAAATCTTCGGGCTTAAAGGATTGAGGTCATGACACAGCAGCTCCTCAAAATACGCGGGTTGAAAATCGAAGGCAAATCCGATGAGGTTTGGAACCCAATTGTGAACGGGATAGATCTTGACCTGAAAAAGGGGGAAGTTCTCGGATTGATCGGTGAATCCGGCGCGGGAAAATCGACGGTCGGTCTGGCCGCGATGGGATTTACCCGCGACGGCTGCCGCATATCTGGCGGTACGGTCGAGTTTGACGGGGTGGATTTGGTGACAGCCTCTGCTGCGGTGAAGCGTAACATGCTTGGCAAGAGAATTGCCTATGTGGCGCAATCTGCTGCGGCCAGTTTCAACCCGGCGCATCGTTTGATTGATCAACACACCGAAGCGCCGACGCAACACAGGCTGCGGCCCAGGGCTGAAAGCGAGTTGGATGGTATAGAGCTTTACCGCCGTCTCCGCCTGCCAAATCCCGATCACATTGGTTTTCGCTATCCGCATCAGGTGTCTGGGGGGCAATTGCAGCGCGCGATGACGGCGATGGCCATGTCGTGTCGACCTGACTTGATCATTTTTGATGAGCCCACCACGGCCCTGGATGTGACCACTCAGATTGAAGTTCTGGCCGCCATTCGTGACATCGTGGAGCAGTTTGATACGGCCGCCATTTATATCACCCATGATCTCGCGGTCGTGGCGCAGATGGCGAATCGAATTAAGGTATTGCTGCGCGGTGATGAGGTGGAAGAGGCAGAGACCCGCGCCATGCTCTCGGCGCCGCGCGAAGACTATACCAAGTCCCTTTGGGCCGTGCGGTCCTTCCAAAGACCCGCAAAACCGGCAATTTCAACCGGGGCAACGCCGATTGTCTCTTTGAAGGACGTCTCAGCGTCTTATGGAAAATCCCCCGTTTTATTTGATGTCGCCTTTGATATCCACGCGGGCCGCACGGTGGCGGTGGTGGGCGAATCTGGATCTGGAAAATCGACGACAGCGCGTTGTATCACCGGGTTATTGCCGCCAAGTCAGGGGCATATTGAGTTTAACGGCGAAGCCTTGCCGTTGGATTATCGCAAGCGCAGCAAGGATCAATTGCGTCAGGTGCAGATGATTTACCAAATGGCCGATACAGCGCTCAATCCGCGCAGCTCGATTGGTGATATTATTGGCCGGCCGGTGCAGTTTTATACTGGCCTCACCGGCTCTGCAAAACGTAAACGGGTTGAGGAATTGTTGGCGCAGATTGAGCTGGAGCCAGGACAATATATTGACCGCCTGCCCAGCGAGCTGTCTGGCGGGCAAAAGCAGCGCATTGGCATTGCCCGCGCCCTTGCCGCAGACCCGCAGTTTATCATTTGCGATGAGGTGACCTCAGCGCTTGATCAACTGGTGGCGGAGGGAATTTTGAAACTTCTTGCTCAGCTGCAAGATGACTTGGGCCTGTCTTATATGTTCATCACCCATGACCTCGCGACCGTGCGTGCGATCAGTGATGAGGTTGTCGTCATGAAAGATGGCAATGTGGTTGAACAGGGGCCCAAAGCCGAGATGTTCCAACCTCCACACCATCCCTATACTGACCTTTTGCTCTCATCTGTGCCTGAAATGGACCCAGATTGGTTAACAAACCTGTTAAATGGCCGTGGAGTGGATAACATCGGTGACGCAGCGGTTGGGAAGATGTAGGATCGAATCACCTCCCCTGCTAAATAGGGGGTGCGGGGCGACCCGCCAAAAAATGAAAGTAACCAGGGAGAAAATGAATGTCTCAATTCAGTAGACGTGGACTTTTGAAAACAGGGGCTGCCGCCGGTGTGATCGCCGCGACGGGTCTGCCAGCGAAGTCTGCCGCAAAACGCGGTGGCAAGCTGCGTATGGGCTTGAATGGTGCGAATACATCTGACAGCTTTGATGGCCGGACGCATTCCGATCAATTCATGATCCACATGGGTCACGGGACCGTATTTGACTGCCTAACAGAGGTCACGGCGGCCGGTGAGCTTGTGGGCGAGCTGGCAGAAAGCTGGGAAGCCAGTTCCGATGCCAAAACATGGACGTTTAACCTGCGCAAGGGCGTGACGTTCCACAACGGCAAACCCTTTGGTGCGGATGACGTTATCGCATCTTTGAATATGCACACTGAGGAAGGCGCGAAATCTGCAGCGCAACCCATTGTGGCTGCGATCACCACCATGAAAAAGATGAACGATCACCAGATCCAGTTCACTTTGGCCGCTGGTAACGCTGATTTCCCATTCTTGCTGTCTGATTATCACATCTTGATGTATCCTGCTGGAATGATCGACGAAGCCATTGCCAAAGGTATTGGCACGGGGCTTTACAAAGTCGTTAGCTTTGATCCGGGCGTGCGCTGTGTGCTCACCCGTGTGGACAGCCATTATAAAGATGGCCGTGCCGGTTGGTTCGATGAGATTGAATGTATCGCGATCAATGATTCCTCCGCGCGGATGAACGCATTGATGACTGGACAGGTGGATGCGGTGAACCGCGTTGACTTCAAGACCGAGCCATTGTTGCGCGCCAATCCAAATATTGAGATTTTTGAAGTGACTGGCAACATGCACTACACATTCCCAATGTTGACCAATCAGGCGCCGTTCGACGATGTCAATGTGCGCAAGGCCCTGAAATATGGCCTGAACCGTCAGGAAATGGTGGATAAAATCTTGCAAGGTCATGGTATGGTTGGCAACGATCACCCGATCGGCCCAGCGAACCAATATCTTGCCACCGATATCCCGCAGCTTGAATTTGATGCCGATAAGGCGAAATTCTATATGAAGGCGGCTGGTTTGACAGAGCTGAATGTGGATCTTTCCGCCTCAGATGCGGCTTTCACCGGAGCGGTTGATGCCTCGCAATTGTATCAAGCCTCTGCGAAAGGCGCTGGGATTAATATTAACGTGGTGCAAGAGCCAGCAGATGGTTATTGGTCTAACGTTTGGCTCAAAAAAGGTTGGTGCGCGTGCTACTGGTCTGGCCGGGCAACCGAAGACTGGATGTTCTCAACAGCCTATGAGAGCGGTGTGCCTTGGAACGATACCCATTGGGAGAACGCCCGTTTCCAAGAGCTGTTGCTGTCAGCCCGTGCGGAGCTGGATAGCAATAAGCGTCGGGCGCAATATACCGAAATGCAAATGCTCCTGTCGCAGGAGGGCGGAACCATTATTCCAATGTTTGCAAATACGGTGGACGCTGCCTCTACAAAACTGGCCCACGGTCCCGATATCGGCAACATCTGGCAAATGGACTCGAGCCGCTTGACCGAGCGTTGGTGGTTTGCCTAAGTCCTTCGGGTTTTAAAGATCAAAGGCCTCGGATTATCCGGGGCCTTTTTGTGTCATATGTGATCGCCAGATCGGTTGTGTCAGTGGTACCATTTTCATGCCGCGTCCTGTGCAATAACCTTTTGAAAGAATCGCTGTTCTGGGATTGAAACCGCCGGGTAAACTCTATAAAGAAAACTTAATAGCGGCGTTTCGGCTTCCACCCCCGAAATTCCACCGGAAAATATCACGGGCCGCGCGCCCGTTTTTTTGTGCCTGAAAGGTGCCTATGAC
>JGI26081J50195_1001147_pt1 | contig 10697 bp, 9 predicted proteins | sample SaaInl74LU_5_DNA_FD_50195 | JGI IMG/M metagenome (IMG submission 50195) | reverse complement strand
CACAGCTCATTCACTGCGTTTTTGCATCTCATGTTGGATGTTGAACAACACATTCGACAGCCGGCCGCCTTCGGTCAGGCTGTCTAGGATGATTTGAGTTCGGCCGCCGGAATTGTCTTGCACGATCCATTGGCGCAGCTGCACCGGGTTGTCGGTGAAAATCAGCTGGATGAACCCATAGTCGGGGTTTTCCGGGTCTTGCAGCGTCACAGCGGTTTGGGACTCGGCCTCAAAATGTGCGACCACCATATTGCGTTGCGCCAAATCCACCTCNCGCTCCAAAACCAGATTCAGCGGGGAATGGCGCAGNGGAAACCGCAGCGGCTCATCGCGGGATTTGGGATCAAAGACAGCCACCTGACCGCCGCCCACCACAACCAAAGTTTTCTCTGGCGGNTCATATTCAAAACGCATACGCCCTGGCCGCCGAATGAACAGCCGCCCGGTCGAGGTTTCCCCCTCATCCGTCATCTGCGAAAACTGAGCCTCTGCCGTGGTCATGGCATTAAAATAGGANGATATTTCATTGAGGCTGATTTTCTCAGCGGCAACGGGGCTGGCAAAAATNATGCAAAGGGCAGAAATGAGTCTCATGTCACAATCCTAGCCTGTTTCCCAAAAGGCGGGAAGCCCGCCCATATCACGATTGCGTCACCGCAGCAGCTGATCAATTGTGCTCTGGCATCAAGATTTCNCTTTTGCCGACGTGATTTGCGGCGCTGACCAANCCATTCTCTTCCATCTGCTCCACAAGCCGCGCGGCTTTGTTATANCCAATCGCCAGTTTTCGCTGGATGTAGCTGGTCGAACATTTGCGATCTTTGGCAACGATTTGCACGGCCGTGTCATAGAGCGCATCTTCCAAATCCGTATTGCCACCGAGACCAAGCACCGCGTCAATATCACTCTCAGCCGCCTCNCTCGGACCCTCCAGAACNCCAGAAAGGTAATCTGGCGGACCGAAGGTTTTGAGATGATTGACCACATCTTCCACTTCTTCATCAGAACANAAGGGGCCATGCACACGTGTGACTTTNCCGCCACCGGCCATGTAAAGCATATCNCCCATGCCTAAAAGCTGCTCAGCGCCCATTTCACCCAAAATGGTCCGGCTGTCGACCTTTGAGGTCACCTGAAATGAGATACGGGTTGGGAAGTTNGCTTTAATTGTTCCGGTAATCACATCCACCGAAGGGCGCTGTGTCGCCATGATNATATGAATGCCGGAGGCCCGTGCCATCTGCGCCAAACGTTGGATACAGGCTTCNATTTCCTTGCCCGCAACCATCATCAAATCCGCCATCTCATCAACCACAACAACGATATAAGGCAGGGTTTCTGGTTTGAATTTTTCGGTCTCAAACAGGGGCTCGCCCGTGCCTTCGTCAAAGCCTGTTTGCACCGTGCGGCTGAACATCTCCCCTTTGGCCTGGGCATCTTTNACGCGGCTGTTGTANCCATCTATATTGCGCACACCCATTTTNGACATCTTGCGATANCGCTCTTCCATCTCCCCGACAGTCCATTTCAAGGCCACCACCGCCTTTTTAGGATCNGTGACNACGGGGCTCAGGAGATGGGGGATGCCGTCGTAAACNCTGAGTTCNAGCATTTTCGGATCAATCATGATCATCCGACATTCTTCGGGCGTCAAGCGATAGAGCAAGGATAGGATCATCGTGTTAATGGCAACAGATTTTCCTGAACCCGTGGTCCCAGCGATCAGCAAATGCGGCATTTTTGCGAGGTTGGCCACAATGGGTTCACCACCGATGTCTTTGCCAAGTGCCAAAGGCAGACGCATATTCGCGTCACCAAAATCTCGTGCTGACAATATTTCACGCAGAACGCACATCTCGCGGCTCTCATTGGGCAGCTCAATCCCAATCACCGAACGGCCGGGCACCGTGCTCACCCGCGCGGAGAGGGCGGACATGGAGCGGGCGATATCATCCGACAGACCAATCACCCGGCTTGCTTTCAACCCGGGGGCTGGCTCCAATTCATACATTGTCACAACCGGACCGGGGCGCACGCTTACGATCTCGCCTTTTACGCCATAATCATCCAANACGCTTTCCAACATGCGCGCATTGCTTTCCAATGCGTCGTCACTCAAGACATGCCGCTCAACGGAAGATGGGCTCATCAACAGGCTTAAAGGCGGCTTTACATAGGTTGGATCCGCCGCCTTGGGCTCCAGATCTAATGTTGGCTGCGCTTCCGCAATCGCTTGGCTGGATGGCTTGATGGCCCGCCGCACGCCATGTTGCACCACCTGCTTATGCGAAGCGGTGAGCGGGGGTTCAGCCAGATATTCAGAGTGCACNGGGGCCGCGGTGTCATCCTCGAGACGCTCGGCGTCATCCTCCATAAATGGCGCTTCAGGCGCCGGGTGCTGCAANATGATCGGCACCGGGCCCGTGGGCCGGCCGGGCTTGGCGGTGACAATTGGAGTTTGCCCCTGNGCGGCCAGAGCCGCTCGCGGATCACGCGCNCGAATGGCCTCGACAATTTTACCACGAATACGATCCTGCATTGGATCTGCCACNCCACCCAATCGGCCCTCAAAAACGGGCTCGGTCTGGAACNGCTCAGGCTCCGGTTCNACCCCGCGCTTCAAAACCCGCGCGAAAAGCGATTTAGACTGCGGCTGCGCGGGAAGAGCAAGACCCACAGCCGCGCTCGGCATCGCGGGCGTGGCTCTGATCACAGATGCACCGCGCGCAGCNTCACTCTGTGACAAAGGATCCATGGNCGGATCACTGCGTTCTGCGGCGCGGCGCTCTTGACGGCTGCGCAGCCCGCTCCAGCCGCGCGCCAAGGCAAAAATCAACCCCAATATCAGCCGACTGCCCAGCAAGCTGAGAGCACGAAAAAAGGTTTTGATTTCGCCGAAGATCAACCCGGTCACATAACCGCCCAGGATCAAGACCAAAGCCCCCAACACCAAAGCCACGATATTTGCGCCCAAGGTCACCGAGCCCGGCAGCAATTGCAAAACCATGAAGAGCACCGTGTCTCCAAACAGGCCGCCCATTGAAAAACTATGGGACCAGCTGCTGATAGGTGTGAGTGTTGCGGCGTAAAGGGCACACAGCGCCCAAAAAATTGGTGCATAGATCAGGCGCATGGCCATGCGCTCCGCACCGGCATGCGCGATCAACCGCAGGCCCCATGCCAAAAATGTCAGCGGAATGCCCCAGCTGCCGAGGCCCATGATCTTGATGAGCGGTGCCGCAACAATGGCGCCAATCTGCCCAAGCCAGTTTTGAATATCCGGTCCACCGGCAGAAATCCAAGCTGAATCCTCGGGTGCATAGCTTGCCAAAGCCAGAGCAAAAGCAACGCCCACTGCCAAAACAAGCAGTCCGAGCGCTTCGACGCCCCGTCTTTCTAAGAAAGCCTGTGTCGCTGCGTCCAAAAACGGATCACGCCCGCGGGTTGGATAAGCCATATGTACCTCAACATCATTTATACAAGCAGTCACGCAATATAGTTAATCCGCGCTGCATTTCTTCTTTTGGAGCCACCAAGGCGACCCGAATATAGCCAGACCCAGGGTTCTGCTCATTTGCGATTTGCCCCAGATATGATCCTGGTAGCACCCGCAACCCCGTTTCGGTCCAAAGTTTTACGGCAGCGGCTTCGTCATCCTCGACGGGCAACCACAAGAAAAACCCGGCTTCTGGCGAATTATAGCACTGAATTCCGGCAAAAATGCGATCCGCCGCCTCAAATTTGTCACAATATAGTTGCCGGTTGGCAACAACATGTTCCTCGTCTGACCATACCTTAGCAGAAACATGCTGGATAGGTCCAGCCACAGGACAGCCCGCATAGGCACGCAGCTGTTTGATTCGTAAGATATTTTTGGGCCCCGAGGCCACAAAGCCCGACCGCAGCCCCGGAAGGTTTGAGCGTTTCGACAACGAATGAAAGGCCACCACACGTTCGGGGTCTGCCCCCATCTGCGCCGCCACCTGCAACGCACCGGGCGGCGGGGCAGCTCGGTAGATCTCACTATAACATTCATCTGCAAAAATTTTGAAATCATAGGTCTCCGCCAGCGTCAGCAGTTGCGACCAATAGGCCTCCGACGCAACCGCGCCTTGCGGATTAGAGGGTGAGCATAGAAAAAAGACCGAGGTTTGGTTGAGCTCTTCGGGCGTCAACGCATCCAAATCCGGTAAAAAACCACTTTCTGCCCGCGCTGGCAAATACACCGATTGCGCCCCAATCGCCATGGCTGCAACGGTGTAAACCTGATAAAATGGATTTGGAATCAATATTTTGGATCCCGTTTCGCCCAGCGCCACCACCGCATTAAACAACCCTTCGCGTGTGCCATTGAGCACCATAACTTGAGTGTCCATGTCCAAATCAATCGCATAGCGACGCTGCAAGAATCCAGTGATCGCCCCGCGCAATTCTGGCGTGCCATTATTGTCTGGATAGCTGTTGAACCCCTCCATTGCCTCAACCAATGTCGGTCCAACCCAATCGGGAAATTTGTGTTTTGGCTCGCCGATGGTCATATTGATGACCGGACCACCCGGTGCCTGACCATCCAACAGATTGCGCAGACGAGGCCAGGTCGCGGTCGGCAAAGCATCAAAACGGGTGGGCATCATAAACTGTCTCCTCTTGCGATTAGGCGTAAGCCAGCCAGACGATCACTGCAAATCAAAACCATCACTAAGCCAAGGCATTTTCCACCGCAGCGCCCAACCGGAGGAGGTGATGCTCTTGCATGGGCGGACAAACCATCATGAGGCCGCATGACGGAACGCCGGTTGGCAGCGTCAGGGCGCAAGCGCCCATTAGGTTGCCAATGCGGGTGTTGCGCAGAGCCAGCAAATTTTCTGCCACATAATAGTCATGATCCCGTGCCAATTTTTCCATATTTGGCGGAAGGATCGGCGAGCTGGGCATCAAAACTGCGTCAAATTCTCGGGTTGNCGCGTAGTAGTCTTGGCGCAGCCGGTCTAATTTTTGCCACGCCGCAACATAATCTGGCGCTGATACATCCGCGCCGCCGCGAAACCGCATCAAGATCTCCTCATACATGAGATCTGGATTGGCCTCGATTGTGTCTTTCCAGGTGCCATAGGCTTCGGCCGCGAATAAAACTCCCGAAAGGGACAAAGCCGCCGCAACCTGCGGAATTTCGACCCGCTCGACCACAGCACCCATCGCGCGCAGACGGTCAATCGCCTGGTCAAATGCGGCGCGCGGTTCTGGGCGCAGCGCGTCTAAAGCCACCGTGTCACAGATCGCCAGGCGTCGCCCCTCCAAGGTGCTGTTGGTCAAATCCGCAGGCTTACGGCCTTCTAGGGCCGCAAGTGCCAAAGCCGCATCCTCCACCGAACGGCACAGCGGACCGACCGTGTCAAAGCGCGCGCAAAGTGGAACCACCCCCGCCAAAGACAAGCGCCCAGTCGTGGTTTTCAGACCCACCAAATCATTCCAAGCGGCCGGNATCCTGACCGAGCCCCCNGTGTCGGACCCAATTGCCAAAGGCGCCAAGCCAAAAGCCACAGAAGCGGCGGCGCCAGAAGAAGACCCTCCCGACACAGCATCATGATCATTCACACAGGGCGGGGTCGCGGTTCGGGGGTTATATCCCAGGCCAGAAAAGGCCAATTCGGACAGATGCGTTTTTCCCAAACAGACCAGCCCCAGCTCGGTTGCGCAGCGCAGCACCTCGCAATCTTCTGCCGGCACGCGATTTTCGAGCAAAACGCTGCCAGCTTCCGTTGCCACATTTGCGCTGTCAAACAGATCCTTCCAAGAGACCGGAACCCCATCAAGCGCAGACTTCCGTTGCCCCAGCCGTGCCCTTTCGGACGATGCCTGCGCCTCAGCCAGCGCCCGGTCACGGGTGACNATGGTGTAAATGCGTGATGTGAAGGGNTGGGTATCTATCGCATCCAGATAGGTCTGCGTCAGATCGACAGGGTCTATATCGCCCTTGGCAATGGCGCGGCCCAAGGCNGCGGCACTCATGGTTAACCATCGTTGCATCTCTGATCCTCCTGCTTGAAAGCCACGCTAACGATGTCGCACCCCCTCGACAATATCCCTTCGCTGCCCCATGTCTTAATCATGGATTATGACGTTATCATCGCGGGCGGCGGGCTCAACGGCCTCACTTTGGCTTTGGCCCTGGACAGCGCAGGCATCACAACCGTGGTGATCGACGCATTTGCGCCGCAGGAGAGTCTGAACCCCAAATTTGATGGGCGCTCCTATGCGCTGTCTGCCGCCAGTCAAAAAATGCTCGACGCTTTGGGACTGTGGGAGGATCTGGCAGGTCACGCCGAGCCCATGCTAGAAATAAAAGTCAGCGATGGCATGGCAGGCGAAACCCCTTCGCCCTTTGTGATGCAATTTGGCGATGACGATTTCAGTCAAGGTCCCATGGGATATATGGTGGAAGATCGTCACCTGCGGGCGTGTCTGGCAGAGGCGGTGCAGGCGTCTGATGTGACCTTCCGGACCGGGCAGAGTGTCACCGGTCAGACCCTCCATTCCACCCATGTCACCGTGACCCTAGCCGGGCATCGCCCGCTCACAGCCGCCGTTTTGGTCGGGGCTGACGGGCGCAGCTCACGCACCGCCAAAATGGCGGGTCTGACGCGCACAGGGTGGGATTACAACCAATCCTCTTTGGTCTGTGCCATTGCTCATGAAAAACCACATCACGGAATTGCCCATCAATATTTCATGCCCTCTGGACCCTTGGCCATTCTGCCCCTGACGCAAAACCGCAGTGGCATTGTCTGGACGGAGCAGCGGCAGGTTGCGCAAAACATTCACAACCTTAGCGATGAGGATTATCTTAACATCCTGCGCCCAAGGTTTGGCGATTTTCTCGGTGAGATTTCTCTGGCGGGCGAGCGGTATGTCTACCCTCTGTCGCTGTCCACAACCCATCGCATGATTGCGGATCGGGTTGCTCTTGTTGGCGATGCTGCCCATGCGGTGCATCCGATTGCCGGACAGGGGCTCAATTCTGGCTTTAAAGATGTGGCTGCTTTGGCCGAGGTGCTCTGCGACACCAAGCGCCGAGGTCAGGATCTCGGAATTCATACCACGCTTGCCGAATACCAAAAATGGCGCGGATTTGATAATGCTCTGCTGTGTACGGCGACCCACAGTTTCAACAGATTATTCTCAAACAACAATCCGATTTTGCGCGGCCTTCGCGATCTTGGCATGGGGCTCGTCAATGCCGCGCCCAAATTGCGAAGAAATTTTGTTGCCACCGCCACAGGTACCGCAGGAGATCCGCCGCGGCTGCTGAGGGGTGAGCCTCTTTAGGGGCTAGGCGTCATCGATTTCGCGGGCTTCACTCACCAACATGATCGGAATCGCTTCGCGAATTGGATAGGCCAAATGTGCAGATTTTGAAATTAATTCCTGAGCGCTGGCATCATAGACCAAAGGCCCGCCCGTCTGCGGGCAAATCAACGCCTCCAACATTTTCCCATCTATGTCACTCATTGTAAGAAATCCTCATCTGCCCCGCCGCGCAGGGCAAATTCAAGCAATGTGGTCAATGTCTCACGCCGGGTGCTGAGACTCGGCGCTTCAAGCAGGGCCTGCTTATCTTCGGGTTCAAACGGGCACAGCATGGATAAAGAGTTGATCAGCAACTCATCATCTGCCTGCTGCATGGTGTCCCAATCGGTTGAGAGCTGCCGATCATCAAAATAGCGTTTCAACGCGGCCATGAAGCTGGCCCTATCGAAGTTTTCGTCTCGTTCAACCTTGCCCAAATCGCGCTCAAAACCGGCCCAAGACACATGGCATCGACGGTAAGGGGTGAAGCCTTCCACCTCATCTTTGATCCGAAACCGGCTCATGCCCGAGAGCGTCACCATGTAGCGGCCGTCTTCAGTTTCCGAAAACTGATTNAGCCGCCCAGCGCAGCCGATCGCATGCAGCCGCGTCTCGCCAGTGCGCGCCTGATAGGGCTGCACCATGCCGATCAATCGGCTTGAGGTTTTCATGCAATCCTCAATCATGCTGAGAAAACGCGGCTCGAAAATATGCAACGGCAGTTTTGCACGCGGCAACAGCAGCGCCCCCGGCAAGGGGAAAACGGGGATCACATCCGGCATATCGAATTTAAANGTCATGACTCTTAGCTAGCTCGGCTTGCGCATCATGCAAATATTAAAGACGACAGTTTACGACGCCCATTCAAAACAATGGGATCATTCGCGGGTAATGCGTCAAAAATGATAAAAAGTTGGGTTTTCGCTGCGGCTTCATTCCAGTCACGATCTCTGCGAAACAGCTCCAAAAGATGATCCACCGCCGCCTGCGTATCCCCCACGGCGTGGAGCGCAATTGCCAAATCAAACCGTGCTTGATGATTGTCACCCTCTGCCTCAACCGCAGCGCGCAATTCCTCCAAAGGTCCTGCACCTGCCGCTTGCTTGGCCAGTTCCAATTGCGCGTAGAGCGCTTCAAGCTCGGCTGCCTTGCTGATATCTGCGGGCGCGCCGTTCAGGGTCGCTTCGGCTTGCTCTAAATCACCCTGTGCAAGATAGCATCGCACCAGGCCGGCATAGGCGCCCACGGTCGAGGGCTCTTCTTGCAAAATCGCAGCGAAGATTTGTGCGGCATCTTTAAAATCGCCATCGGCCAGCATCTCTTGTGCCGCACTCAAAGCATCCGCAAGTCCGCCGTCCGGCGCACCATTGCCCATAGCGGACACGCGATCCACAAAGGCTTGGATTTCTGATCCGGGCACTGCACCTTGAAACCCGTCAACCGGTTTTCCTTGCCAAAACGCATAGACGGTTGGAATGGATTGGATTTGCAACTGACCGGCAATCGCTTGGTTTTCATCCACATTCAGCTTCACCATCTTCACGGCGCCCTTGGCCGCAGTTACAGCAGCTTCCAAAGCCGGGCCCAGAGTTTTGCATGGCCCGCACCATGGCGCCCAAAAGTCCACAATGACCGGCACAGATTGCGATGTTTCGATCACATCTTGCATAAAGCTCTGTTCTGATCCGTCTATAATCAATGCGTCGCCATCGGCTGGCGTGGCGGCAGTGTTCAGTTCCAACATGATAAATTCCTTTAAGGTTAGGCTCTATATGAGTGCCTCAATGGCGTTTGCCAAGAGCCCTTACAGATCAAAGCTGGCAAAAACAGGCGCATGATCGGAGGGTTTCTCCCATCCCCGCGCATCACGCAGCACCCGGCTGGAATGCGCAGCGGCAGAAATATCGGAGGTGGCCCAGATATGGTCCAAGCGGCGCCCTTTGTCCGCTGCATCCCAATCCTTGGCGCGATACGACCACCAGCTGTAGAGCAAGCCGTCGGGAATATCCTGCCGGGTCACATCGACCCAATTGCCTGCGGACATCACCTCATTGAGATGCGCCACCTCTATCGGCGTATGGCTGACGATTTTGAGCAGTTTCTTGTGATCCCAAACGTCGTCTTCGCGNGGGGCAATATTCAAATCGCCCACTAAGATGCAGCGCTGCGGTTTTTGTGCCGCAAAAATATCGCGCAGCTCGGTGAGATAATCGAGTTTTTGTCCGAACTTCTCATTTTGCTCGCGATCCGGCACATCGCCACCGGCAGGCACATAGTGATTGTGGATGATCACCCCATTGGGCAAACGGGCCGCCACATGCCGGGCGTGCCCCAATTGTGCCAGATCCAAACTTCCCGCATCCTCCAGCGGAAATTTGGACAAGATGGCCACGCCATTATAGCCCTTTTGACCACGCGCCACCATGTGGGGATAGCCCAAATCTGCAAAACCCGCTGTTGGGATCAACTCAACTGGACTTTTGCACTCTTGCAAGCACAAAACATCAGGTGCCTGGTCGCGGAGCAGTTGCAAAACAATCGCCTCGCGTAGGCGAACCGAATTAATATTCCAAGTGGCAAGGGTGAAGGCCATGCGCGCAGCTCCGTTCAAGTTTAATCCCGTTTACCTATAGAGCATGAGACCCGGCAACCAACCCGTTTTCATCAAAAACTTTTGCGCAATGGCACATCAGATCGAAAGGGCGTATTCAGAGGCCATGACACGATTGCCAACATATGACCATGAACGCATCCTTCAGGCCCAAGGCTGCCAGGTGATTGCCGGTGTCGATGAAGTTGGACGCGGCCCGATCAGCGGTCCGGTCTTTGCCGCTGCTGTTATTTTGGACCCGAAACATATCCCCATCGGACTGAACGACAGCAAAAAACTCTCCGCCANGAAGCGCGAGGCCTTACTGCAAAGCATCCTGGCTCATGCGGATGTTTCGGTGGCCAGCGCCTCAGAGCGTGAGATTGAGCAGATCAATATTCTGCGGGCTGCGCATCTGGCCATGGAACGCGCTGTGGCAGGGTTGAAGCAAACACCAGATCATGTGCTGGTGGATGGCAATATCATTCCGCGCAATCTTGAAATCCCGGCCACGGCTTTGGTCAAAGGGGACTCTTTATCCGTGTCTATTGCAGCCGCTTCAATTGTGGCAAAAATTAGGCGTGATTTGGTCATGTGTGATTTAGCGCAACAGTTTCCCGGCTATGGATGGGAAAAAAATGCCGGATATCCGACAGCAGAGCATCTAAAAGCCCTCCAAGATTTCGGGGTGACCCCACACCATAGACGAACCTTCAAACCGGTACACAATATCTTGTATCAAGGAAAAAATTTAAACTGC
>JGI26081J50195_1001145_pt1 | contig 10711 bp, 10 predicted proteins | sample SaaInl74LU_5_DNA_FD_50195 | JGI IMG/M metagenome (IMG submission 50195) | reverse complement strand
CAGGGCTCGTTTTAAAGTACCTGAATGGGGAGTGTTTTGTCATTTGTGGTTTCTACAAATACACCCTGCTCGCTTCAACCGAGTTTAATCTGACAGTACCGTCCTGAGCCTAGCTAATACTAATTTCAGAGATGGATGGGTTGCCCTGATTTATCAAATAAATGAAAATTGTCTGCAATTGGGCCCACAGATATTGTCTGCCCTGCGACAAGATTAGTTGTTCCGGATTGTCGAACGGTCAACGGATCTTCGTTGCCAATGTCGATGTAAAGAAAACTATCTGCACCCAGGTTTTCCGAATGGATAAGTTTGCCAGTCCAAGGGCCGTCATCTTGGACCTGGAGGTTTTCAGGGCGAATTCCAACAATATCCGCAGCGTACATAGATGCGTGATCACCCGAAAATATATTCATTTTTGGTGACCCAATAAACTGTGCGACAAACAGAGAATTGGGTGAATGATAAAGTTCTAAAGGGGTACCGACTTGCTGCACGCTTCCGTCTTTTAGAACAACAATCCTGTCAGCCATCGTCATTGCCTCGACCTGATCATGAGTAACGTAGATCATTGTCGTGTCGGCCATGTCTGCACTCAACTTAGATATTTCCAAGCGCATCTTTAATCTAAGTGCAGCATCAAGATTAGATAACGGTTCATCAAATAGGAATACTTTGGGATCACGAACGATGGCCCGTCCAATTGCAACCCTTTGACGTTGGCCACCTGAAAGTTCTTTAGGCAGTCGATCAAGGTAATCATCCAGATGCAACGTTTTAGCCACCCTCTGGACCAAAGCTTGCCGTTCCTTCTTGGGCATCTTTGCTATTTTCAAGGAATATTGCATATTTTCCGACACGGACATGTGCGGGTACAACGCATAAGTTTGAAAAACCATTGCAATGCCACGTTCAGACGCTGGTACGTCCTTCATTTGAATTCCATCAATTTCCAAGTTTCCGGAAGATATCGATTCTAGACCTGCTATACAGCGAAGTAGGGTAGATTTTCCGCAGCCCGAAGGTCCAACAAATACAATAAATTCGCCTGAGTTTATTTCAAGATTTATGTCCTTCAGAACCCTGGTTTCGCCGAAAGATTTATTTAGATTAGTAATTTTCAGTTGGGACATTCTGGCTCCTACCTTACGAACACGGCTTTCTCAGTTTCTCGATTATCAAACATTTGAAATGCTTTTTCGGCTTCCTTTAGGTTGAAAGTATGAGTGGCAAGCCTCTCTAAGTCGATCTTATGCGTATCAATTAGCTTTAAGATTTCTGCATATTCGTGAATGCTAAAATACCATGATCCAAAAACAGTGAGTTGTTTGCGGATCAGATGATCAGAGGTTTTGATAGTCGTTTCTTGATTTTCACCGACCAGAGCAATTTTAGCCATTGGGGCCGCCGCATCCAGCGCCATATTATGGGCTTTTGTACTTCCCGAGCAGTCGATTGCGCCCGAAAGTCCCTCACCCTTTGTGAATTCTTTTATGGCGTCAAGAGTTGATGGGTCGGTGGGGTCCAAGACTAAATCAGCACCCAGCCCGGAAGCAAATTTTCGCCGCTCCTCGACAGGATCCAATGCAAGAACTTTCCCCCCCATCGCCTTTGCAGCGAGTATGCCTGCCGCTCCCATTGGTCCTAAGCCCCAAATTCCAATTTGTGACAGCCCATTGACCCCAACTTTTCGGCAGGCGGAAACGAGTGTCCCAAATGCGTCAGTCGAGATAGCTGCCGCAAGATGAGACATCCCCTTGGGTGTCTTAAGTAAATTTCGAGCAGGTACTTTTAGAAACTCTGCATTGCCGCCATCCATAGTGAAGCCAAGGCATTTCCACTTATGGCAGAGATAGTTGTGGCCGGTCCGGCAGTGATGGCAGACGCCACATCCAACAGCCAAATAGACCGCTACGTTGTCCCCATTTTCGAATTCAGTAACGGCTTCTCCTATCTTGACCACAACGCCAGATGGCTCGTGACCGCAAATGAAATCATCAGAATTACCACCGCTAATTACAGCATTTCCATAGTAAAGCGACAGGTCCGATCGGCAAATGCAACTTGCCTTCATTTCGACCAATACTTCGTCGGGGCCAGGTTCGGGTACAATTGCAATTCGGACGTGGACCTGCTTATTCCCCGGTAAATATACCGCTGTCATTCTTGCCATTTTGTATTTCCTTCTGTCTGATTTTTGCTCACTTGACGGCTCCGGCCGAAAGGCCACGAACGAAAGAGCGTTGCATTGCTAGAAATAACACGACGAGTGGAGCAAATGCGATTAAGCCCGCTGCCGCTATCCCGCCATAATCAACGCCATATCTACCCTGAAGGCTGGCAGCACCGACGGTAATTGGTTTGAGTGTTTCTGTTTGCAGCACGACAAGTGGCAACAGGTACTCCTGCCAAGAAAACAGAAATACAATCAATATTAGAGACATGATTCCAGGGCGAACTACAGGCAGGACAACTCGGATGAAGGTTTCGAACGGTGTAGCGCCGTCCATTGTCGACGCCTCAATAAGTTCATCCGGAACATCTTGCATAACAGTCCGCATCAAGAAGATAGAGAATGGTAGCAAAAGAGCTGCTTGGGGAAGAATGACGCCAATGTGGCTATCGATCATGCCAAGCGTTTGTAGATTTCCGTAAAGAGCTACGATCACGGATGGTGCTGGAACTACGAGGCCCGCGAGAAATAATGCGAACATAGGTTCGCGGCCTCGAAACTTCATTTTGGCAAATGCATATCCTGCTGGTGGAGCACATAGCACCACTAAGATCGTGACGGATGCGGAAATTTTCATTGAATTCATAAAAAATACGGAGAAACCAGAATCGCCCCAAACTCGCGAAAAGTTCTGCCAATTTGGAGGCCAAGGCATAGTTAGGGGACCTGAAAATAGATCTGCTTCACTTCTCATTGCTGCAAGTATCACGAGGTATACAGGCGTGAGCGCATAAATCACAAAAATACCAAGTATCAAGGTTTGAAGCGGTTTTGTAAGTTTTATCATTTTGACCGCAATATCCAGAAGCTGATTGAAGAGATGGAGAGAACGATCGCGAGCAAAACAACTGAGAGAACTGCGGCATAACCAAAGTCACCAACCAAAAAAAACGTCTTGTAGACATGCGTTGTTAATACTTCGGTTGCGTAGCCTGGACCTCCTTGCGTGGTTACCCAAATAAGATCGAAAAACCGCATTGCTTCAATGGCTGCGTACAGGCCAAGAAACAGAGTAGAGTTTTTGAGCAATGGAACTGTGATGTCCCGGAATTTTCGCCACCATTTGGCACCATCGATTTCGGCCGCTTCATAAAGTGACGGATCAATGGATTGGATGGCAGCAAGGTATATCACAACACAGAAACCAAAGAACGTCCAAGCTCCNACAACATTGAGCGATAATAGTGCAGTATTGGATTCAGCTAACCAGGCTCCCGCAAGGCTACCAAGCCCAACACTATCGAGAACAAAATTCAACAGTCCGAAAAGAGGATTGTAAATCCAGCCCCAGATAATTCCTGCAACGACTAGCGGAATTGTACGGGGAATAAAGTAAATCGCGGCCATCCATCTTATAGTTGAACTATTTCGTTCAGCCAAAATAGCAGACAGCAAAAGGCCAGCCATCAATGGAAACGCCAAAGTAAGCGCGACCCAAATGGCGTTGTGGCCTAATGCTGCCCAGAATACTCCGTCACTGCCTAGCCGACTATAGTTATTTAAGCCTACAAATTGACCAATAATACCATTATCCCAGTCAAAAAAACTGTATCCGACCACTTGAAGTATTGGGAGTACCACAAATACCGAATATAGTATTAATGCGGGAAGCAGAAAAAAATAAGCAGTACGAGAAGTCATAAGAAGCTCCGGAATTAGAGGACGGGTACAAGGATATGCACCCGTCTATGTTTGTTATGGCCTCCAGCGTTCNCCGTTAGCAATCGCGAGTTCCCAAGAAGTTTGCATTTTGTTGAGGAACTCGTCGGCAGTTGTTTCGCCTCCGATCAGGAGCTGAAGCTCTGGATATAGAACCTGCGTTACACTTTCCGGAAGTGTGGTATGCAGGTCGTAGAAATTGTTTTCGGTTGTCGAGAGCCCCGCAGTGAAGAACTCTTGGACAACCGGATCAGCTCCCCACTCAGAAAGCTCCTCAGGTGTAGTTCCAATGACCACAGTGTTGGCTTTTTGCACCCAAATCTGTTTGGCTTCATCGCCTAGCAAACAGTTAAGATATGCCGCAGCAGCGTCTTGAGTTTCACTACTTGCAGAAGCAGACAACTGCCATTGTGAGCCTTCACCCCACATTGTTCCTGCTTCAATTCCGTCAACCATTGGAGGCAACATAAAGACGCCAAGATCAATGTCTGTTGCGCCACGGATCATATCTTGCAAAACCCATGTTCCAGTTATGGTCATTGCGGCATTGCCCGATAGAAATAGTGCGTTGGCCTCATCGTATCCAACCCCATTGAACCCACGTGGGAAGTATCCATCGTTAGCCCAAGCTTGAAAGTTTTCTGCAGCCAATTTGAAGGCGTCATTTGTCCAAGGGGTGTCTCCGAATAAAACAGCTTCTTCAGCAGCCTTACCCGCGGTTAACCCAAGAATTAGGCTGAATGTGTTTGTCGCTGGCCAACGGCCTCGATTGCCAAATGACACCGGTACAATTCCGGCGGATTTGAAAGTTTCGGCCGCGGCTTGAAATTCCGCATAAGTCGTTGGGAGACTAATGCCATGTTCAGCGAAGAGTGTCTTGTTATAGTAAACACCCATAAGATCTTGTTCCATGGGAACGCCATAGAGAGAGCCCTCATAGGAGTTGCGCCCCCGATAGAAATCGTTGATGTGGTCCCAACCATACTGTTCATAATATCCATCTAGAGGGGCCAATGCGCCAACTCTTGCATAACCTGCCAAAACTGACGCAGCAGGCCAAGTATAAGCGAGGTCGGGTGTTTTACCGGCTGAAACTGCTAGACGATAGCTATCCCGAATTCCGATGGACGGTGCAATTGTTCGTAAGATTGAAGCACCATCTATTGCTGGCGCGCAGGTTGAAATCAACTCGTCCATGGCCGGTCCAGCAGCAGAGATTCCTGATTGAGAAAATTGGTCCCATTGAGTTACAACCGTCTCCGCTTGAACGGCCGTAACCGTTGAGACGATCGTGATTGCTCTGATTGCAAATTTATTCATGTTTTCCATCCCTTTATTGTTGTCCGGTTTTTGAACCGGTGGCTAAGGTCGATCAAATGATCGATCTTAAATAGTCGTGGGCGCGCCGAGCCATATCGTCGGGCTCCACATTTCGTCGATTAAAACCAATCTCCATTGCCAAATACCCACCGTACTCGACGTCGCGAAGCGCTTGAATTATAGACACATAGTCGACTACTCCACTGCCAGGGGGGCCTCGATCCAAATCGGCTAAATGTATGTGTTTTAACCGCTTTCCGAGCCGGTAAATGTAGTCGGTTGGAACCTCGTTTCGATAGAGCGTGTGAAACGTATCGAACATTGCACCAATGTTTGGTTTGTCCACTTGGTCCATCAGTTCGATAACATCATCGCAACTATCAATTAGGTTGCTATCCGAAGACGTCGGCTCAATCACGATTGTCAGATCCGGCGCAAATTCCGCAATCTCATTGAGAGATTCAGAAGTCCAAGACCAAGCGTCTTTTCTACTTGTGCCAAATATTTGCCAGCCCGCAATATACATCAAAGTTGGAGCACCCCATTCACGGCAAAGATCCGCAACTTTTTTATACTGATCTACGGCAGCTGCGCGTTCCAATGGATTAGCGGACGCGACGTTAAAGCCGGCGCCTCCGCCAGGCGCAGGCAACATAGATGAACACACTATCCCATTGTCATCGAGTGCGCGGCTAACGGATTTAATCGCATCGGATGTAAGGTAATCTGGATAGGCGTGAGGTGCGGCCGCGCCGATTTCGATACCATCATACCCAATCCGGGCAAGTCGACGAATAACCTCCTCAAGTGGATACGCCGGCACCCACACCGGAAAACTAGAATAGACCCATGTGTTGAAAGATAACTTCATTCCCCCCCCTTGACGACAGCCAAAGCTCCGCCTTCGCTGGAAGTTCCCAGCGATTCTCAATTTGAACACAACTCAATACTGTAATTATTTTTAGGCTAACAACCTTGCGGCAAAGCGTCAGCAGCAAAGTTATTCAAAATGAATAAAGCAGACGGTCTACTTGCTCACTCTAATTTTTCACTTCGGTTTTGAGCTGTTTCCAAAGCTTCCTTCAAGGTTTTTTTCCCCATCAATGCGTCGTGCACCTCTTCTCCAGCAATCGTTATTATCGACTTAATTCCTCGAACAGGGGGCCGAGGCCACATTCTCAAAACTCTGTTGCGTGACATGCTGTCAACGACCTGAATCACCGGAGAAACAGATTTCACTTCCGGGTCTGAATTTACGGAATACCGGGTGCTGGCCAAGCTACCATTTGTGACATACAATTTTACCGCTTCAGGAGATGTCAAAGCATTGATCGCTTTTCGGGCACCCTCGATTCGACTTGGTTCAATATTTTTCGGAATAGCTAAAGCATAACCACCAAGTGGGCAAACAGGGGTGCCACTGCGCCCAGTTGGGTGTGCGACGTAACCGGTCGAACCGTACGCCACTGACGAATTGTCGAGCTCGAACAGGTTGGCTAAAAGAGTGTGGCTGTAGGCCATTCCAACATCTCCGCGAGCATATGACCTTGCTCGGTCATACCAGTTCATCCGCAAAACGTTTGGAGGAGAATATGGTAGCAGTCGACACAGAAATTCTAGTGTCTCTTCTGCCTCAACTCGGTGAAAGTTCGCCTTAGGGCGTAGCATTACGTCGTCTGGAAGCCCAAAACCATCAGCGCTCGACGGTAGATCAACAATAGGGCAACCGTGAGCAGCCATTAATGTCATAAACGTGTGCCCCATAGCGGTTCCACGTGCGCCATTCCAAGCGATTCCATAGGGAATATAAGAATTGGACATGATCGCTGATGAAACTTCGAGAAGTTCCAAAGTCGTACGAGGAGGCAATAATTCCAACTCGGAAAAGAGATCTTCTCTGTAGACCAGCATTTCCGCTGTAGTCAAAATTGGAATGCCATATATCTTGCCATCGCGGGTAACATTTTCGATAGCATCTGGGTAAAAATCTGAGTACTTGCCAGCTATGTCAGCGGCAGTCTCGCTAAGAGGTAACAATTGGTTGCTGGCAATTAGATCGCCAAACCAAGGCATGTCGCACGCGATAATGTCAAATTCCGAAACTTTTCTACCAGCGTTGCGGCAAATTTCATCATCTAACTTGTCTATGGACAATGCTTTCAAGCTAATACCTACACCCAAGTTTAGCTCAAACTGTCGTTTCAATGCGTGCATCGCCATGATAGTTGGGTCTGCGTGCATNAGTAATCGTAAACCGCGAGAAAGGCCGACACTTTCAGCTAAGACAGCTAATGGGCCTATTGAGACTTCCTCGATTACGGTATCAGCCAAATGCTGTCCGTCACTTTCAACTCTTTTCCGGCCTGAACGAACTTGGACTTCTGCCATAGTTAAATGCCATCCAGCGAGCAGGTCTGGAGAAGGATGAAGAGAAAAAGTCTTTCCACTCTTTGTTTTGGCGCGCCGCAGGATAGCACCATCACCAATCATTGCTTCAATTGCTCGATAAGCTGTTGAATAGGAAAGCTTCGAAGCGCCCGTCAACGAAGACATTGTAGTAGAACGCCCAAGAAAGTGGTCTGTCAAAAGACCAATCAGAATATCGAGTTTTCTCAGATCGCCTTGCATGCCAAGCAAGTTAGCCAATCTTTGCTCCAATATGGTTAAAAGCTCCATTCTTTCGAGAGCGTCACGATCGTACCCTGGCTTTGCCTTGGCGTCGTTAAGAAGCTCATAGGGGCCTTCTGGATTTGCCTTTTTGCTGGGCTTTCTCATTTTGCGTTTCACTACTCAGCATTAATTTCTGTTACGTAGAATTCGTCTCATCCTGGGACACACAAACAAAATGTATATAAGAACCGGTGCAGCTGTCAAACTAATGAAAACTCGCATCGGATTGCCAGCGCAGCTTAAATCTATGCGCTCATCAATTCACGCCACTCAGCGATAGCAGCGGCACGGTTCAGCTTGAAATTGGTGCGTAAGTAAAGGTGGAGCACCTATGCCCCACCCCTAGTCAACGTAATTCCATTACATTTGAAGATCAGAAACCGAAGTCAGCTTCGGGCTTCCGTTCCGCTTGCTTAGGATTGACGAACTTAATTTGGTTCCTACGTGAACCAGTGGTGAACTTACCATCCTTGACCCAACCAGCTAGCTGCAGGCTCTTGCTCATTCGACGGGTCATTGGGGTAGAGATAGCTTGAGCATCAATGCCGGGAAAGGTGCTGTCAGACAAATGATAACTCGCATCAGATTGCTAGCGCAGCCTGAATCTATGCGCTCAATAATTGACGCCACTCAGTAAGAGCAGCGGCACGGTTCAGTTTGAAATTGTCTCGTGAGTAGAAGTGGCGCTCCTGATTGGATCGACAAAGTGTATCCGTAGATGTATCCTGATACTGATCGTAAACTATATAATTAAATACAAACAACGGGTTAATCTATTTTTATGGCGGACAGACAGGGATTCTAACCTCTTAACCTGACTAATTTTAACTAAACTATGCCTGCCTGTATAAAGTTCAATGAACAAATGAAACACACTTCTTTTGGCAAAACCGTGCATTTGCACCCTAAAATCATGAGTAATCCACCAACCCGCGTTGGCAGCAACACATAGCGGCATTCTCAAAGGCGAGCCCGTAAGCCGCAGCACAGACGGCAACAGACACCACTGCGATCAACTTGCCCCAACGGGCGGTTGCGACCGCTGAGGTTTGAGNCGNTCAAANTCAGCCTGTGATGTTGCAATACTGGTCGCCGTTGGCATGCCGGATATATTTGTAGAAGACGGATCGGGCGGCGAACTTGGTGACTTTGGTATATTAGGCTTGGGCACTGACGCTATCGCCTTGCCCATGCGCGATTTGGGTTTACTCTTAGCTCTGACTTTTCCACTTTTGAGCTTCGTGTCCAGTTTGTTTGTCAGAAAGCTTGCAGTGTTGGCAAAGGTTTTGATGTCATCAACTGCCTGCTCAAGGCTGCCACTGCCCCAGGATTTCTCAATCACATCGATCAGGCGGCGCAATTCCTCACGATCATCCATTGCAATACCCCCTNCCCNGCNCGCTTGGGGCCTGCAAAAGACCACNTCGGAATGATAAGTACTGGCCTNTAAAAAACCGCAGCGCAGATTTTTGGGGCTGTGGAACCCATTTCAGACAGATGCTCATAGCGCCATCCTTTCAGGTGCCCGCCACACAGCCTCCGCTTGCCTGGCTATGGCACTGTCACATAGGGCTTTGAGGTTGATCAGCTTTGCGGCCCAAGCCTTATGCTCCTCAGCATCTGACCCATTTAAACGCGCCGCATAATACCCCAGTTTGTTGGAACAGATTGTCAGTGTCTCAACACTAGGATCAATGCGGTTGTAGCGCAGCACACGGATATAGCCCTCACTGCGCCCAAGCCAGCTGCGACAAAACTCAGGAGTATTCGTGACAATGCCGGTTTGAATCAATTCATCTCTTAAGTGTTCTAGTAATCTTATGCTCATATGCTGCCTCCAATACGCTGCTTGTACTGGTATTTATCTCTATTGAGCGAAGATGCGGTGTTTGTGAGCCGTTTGCTGCGCTGTTCATCAGCTACAGTCGTTTATAAAGGGGTTTTCTTGTCTCGTTGATAAATACATGCGGAGACGAGCAATGACATTTGAACAGCGCAGACAAGAACGGCAGGCATTGGTGCAACACCTAATGGCACAAGACTGGGATGTGTTTGGCACGCTCAAGTTTGTGAACGGCAGAACTATTGGACGTAGCAGCGCTGATAAACTCCTGCGCAGCTACTGGAACCACATTGATCGTATGTTCTTTGGCAAAGCTGCTGAACGCCAGAACATGCGCGTGCCGCGCTGGTGCTTTGCCCACGAAGGCTCAGACCATGAGAACTACCACATCCACTTTGCGCTACAGGCTCCGATCCCTGATGTGGATCACATGTGCTGTACGCTGAACGCTGTATGGGCGCAGCATCACAATCAAACAGCGCCACTGGCTAAGAACTGGATCACGCCAGTCACTGACAGAACAGCTGTGGCCTCCTACCTCACACGGGAATACTGGCGCTTGGGCTCAGACACATTCTTAGACGCTGTGTCCTGGGATGACCGGGCAGCTGCCAATGCGTTCAAAGACTATAATCATCTTAAACAGGCAAACCGACTTTCAAGGGCAGCCAGCCTACTCTGGCTCAAACAGGCACACCGGGCACTAGACCATCAAAAGGCACGATATGAGGCAAACGCAGATCAGTTTGTAATGGAGCGTGGCTAGGCCCCTTCTCGCAAACAATCAGCAGACAATTTAAACAGCACAGATGCCAATGACACAGGTCTTGGCACATCCTTGTTCACGAACAGTTGTTCAAACCACAAAGGTTCAAACGAACACAATAGATCAACAAAGGTTCAAACGAACACACACAAAACGAAGATGGTAAGATATACAGCGTCAGCGGAGCAAACCGTTAGACGCTTTTTTTATGGGCGTGGGTTCG
>JGI26081J50195_1001142_pt1 | contig 10718 bp, 8 predicted proteins | sample SaaInl74LU_5_DNA_FD_50195 | JGI IMG/M metagenome (IMG submission 50195) | reverse complement strand
GCCGGCGGCCAAATATGGCAAAATTGCCAAATTGCGCTCGACCCATAATAATTATCTCACCTTGCCCGTGATCTTTTTGATGCTGTCGAACCATTATCCTTTGTCCTTTGGCACGCCCAATGCTTGGATCATAGCCTGTTTGGTTTTTCTGATCGGCGTGACGATTCGTCATTACTTCAATTCCATGAATGCGCGTAAGGGCCGGCCGAATTGGACGTGGGCGGTCACTGTGATCTTGTTTATTGCCATTGCTTGGCTGTCTTCGGCACCCGGTTTTGACGGAGATGTGGAGCAGGCCGAAGCCGTGCCTTTGACCCGTTACGAGATGCGGTTTGCGGAGGCAGAGGGTTTTGAGCGGTCGCATGAAATTGTGCAGGGCCGCTGCGCCATGTGCCATGCGCGCGCGCCGGCTTGGGATGGGCTGCGCTGGGCACCGAAAGGTGTCTTGCTCGAAACCCGCGCGGATGTGGCGCGCAATGCCCGCGCGATCTATTTGCAAGCGGGGGTGAGCCACGCCATGCCGCCNGCCAATATCACGGATATTCCACAAGAGGATCGCGCGCTTTTGACGGCCTGGTATCGCGCGGGGCAATAGGGGCGACTTCCACTCTTGCAACCGGTTGCAAAAATAGTATCCTAACCCCCGAACGGCTTGCCAAGATGGGGCAGGGTCTTTGCATTTAAATCGGAGTATTTTCTGTGGACACAGCAGATAAAACCATTCGCCTGACCACCGCACAGGCCATCATTCGCTATTTGGCGGCGCAGTATATTGACATTGACGGAGAGAAAACCCGCGTATGTGGCGGGGGTTTTGGCATTTTTGGCCATGGCAATGTGCCTTGTTTGGGAGAGGCCCTATACGACCACCGCGATGTTCTGCCGCTGTATCGCGGACAAAATGAGCAAGGCATGGGGTTCGCGGCGGCGGCCTACGCCAAATATCACCTACGCCAAAAATTCATGTTTTGTACGGCCTCAGCAGGGCCCGGCACGGCCAATCTATTGACCGCAGCGGCCTTGTGCCATGCCAACCGCCTGCCGATGCTGATGCTTTGCGGAGATACGTTTTTGACCCGACTGCCCGATCCAGTGCTGCAACAGCTGGAGCATTTTGGCAATCCGGCGCTTGGGCTCAATGATAGTTTTCAAGCGGTTTGTCGCTATTGGGACCGGATCACCCATCCGGCGCAGGTGATCCAAACCCTGCCGGCGGCTTTGGCGACTTTGCTTGATCCGGCCGATTGCGGCCCGGCGTTTATCGCTCTGCCACAGGATGTGCAGGGTTGGACCTATGATTACCCTCTGTCTTTCTTTGAACCCAAAGTGCACCGCATTCGTCAGCAAATGCCGGATGCGCGCGAGCTTGAGGATGCGATTGCTGCCTTGAAAGCTGCCAAACGCCCGGCGATCATCGCCGGTGGTGGGGTGCAATATGCCAAGGCCGTGGCCGAGCTGACCCAATTTGCAGAAGCTTGCGGCATTCCTGTGATTGAGACCATTGCGGGCCGCGCCAATCTCTTGGCCGATCATCCCCTGAACATTGGGCCGGTTGGGGTGACGGGATCTGATAGCGGCAATTGGCTGGCAGAACGGGCGGATGTCATCCTATCGGTCGGCAGTCGCTTGCAAGACTTCACCACAGGATCATGGACGGCCTTTGCGCAAGATGCGCAATTTATCTCGCTCAACACCGCGCGCCATGATGCGGGCAAGCATCGCGCCCTGCCGTTGGTGGGTGACGCCAAGCTGGGCCTTCGGGCGCTCACCGAGCAAATGGGGGGCTATCGCGCCCCCGGCGCTTGGTTGGACGAAGCGCAAGCCGAGCGCCGCAAATGGGACGCCTATGTGGCGCAGAATGTGAAGCCGGGCAATCGGCCCAATTCCTACGCCCAGGCGATTGGTGTGGTCAACGCGCTCTGCGATCCGCGTGACCGGGTTGTTGCCGCGGCAGGCGGTTTGCCCGCGGAGGTGACGGCGAACTGGCGGACCTTGGATATTGGCACTGTGGATGTGGAATTTGGCTTCAGCTGTATGGGCTATGAAATCGCAGGTGGCTGGGGGGCACGCATCGCGCAAAGTGAGCTTGAACCTGCGCAAGACACCATCGTCTTTACCGGTGATGGCAGCTATATGTTGATGAATTCAGACATTTACTCATCCGTGCTGACGGGCAAGAAATTGATTATTTTGGTGCTCGACAATGGCGGGTTTGCGGTGATCAACAAGCTGCAAAATAACACCGGAAATGAGAGCTTTAACAATCTCATCGCCGATTGCCCAACGATCGACGCCCCCTTTGCCGTTGATTTCACCGCCCATGCGGCGGCCATGGGCGCGATTGCGGAGCGGGTGGCCAACCCTGCTGAATTGGCAGAGGCGTTTAAGCGGGCCAAGGCGGCAGATAAAACCAGCGTGATCGTCATGGATGTGGATGCCTATGAAGGCTGGACGACCGAAGGGCACAGCTGGTGGGAAGTCGGCACGCCCCAGGTCAGCGCCCATTCTTCCGTCCGCGACGCCCATGAAGATTGGGAAAGCGGCCGCAAGAAACAGCGGCGCGGGGTGTAGCTATGCAAAACCTCTTGGCGGGTATCGCTCAGAATAATTTTGTTGTCATTGGTCGCGCGGGGATGGATTTCTTTCCAGATCCGCCCGGAACGAAGACGGAGGAGGCGGAGGTCTTCACCGCCGGTTTAGGAGGGTCCTCGGCCAATATTGCGGCGGGGCTTGTAAAACTTGGCGGCAAGTCGGCTTTGGTGACCTCTGTCAGCGATGACAGCGTTGGGCGCTACTGTGTCAATCAGCTAAAAAATTATGGCGTGGATTGCAGCCATGTCAAAGCGGTTGGCGGTGAATTTCGCAACTCCCTGGCCGTCTATGAAACGCGCGTCAAAGAGCATCAAAGCGTGATCTATCGCAATGGCGCGGCTGATTTTCAGTTTACTGCAGCCGACGCCGAGGCTGTCAATTATGGTGATTTCGGCGCTCTTGTGACAGCGGGAACGGTGTTTGCGGCCGAGCCAAGCCGTTCTGCGGCCTTCCACGCCTTCGATCTGGCCCGCGCGGCCGGGCTGCCGATCATCTTTGATGTGGATTATCGCCCCTACAGCTGGCCATCGCCGCAGGTGGCCGAAGAGGTCTTGTCTCGTGCCGGTGCGCTGTCGGATGTGATTGTGGGCAATGACGAAGAATTTGGCTTCATGGCCGGTGGACTGGACAAAGGTCTGGCCAAGGCGCGCGCTCTGGCGCAGAGCACTGCGAAGATTGTGATCTACAAAATGGGTGAGAAAGGCGCGATTACCTTTGCGGGGGATCAAGAATTGCGCACGGGTATTTACCCGGTCACTGCGTTGAAACCCACAGGGGCAGGGGATAGTTTTATGGCGGGTTTTCTGGCCTCTCTGGCGCAGGGCTTGCCGCTTAAAGATGCGGTTCTGCGCGGCTCTGCCTGTGCNGCTATNGTTGTGGGCAAGCCTGGCTGCGCGCCNGCCATGCCCTTTCCGGCCGATTTAGAAACATTTTTGGCCGCGCACGCCGGTCCCACAGAGGTGAAAGATTAAACCATGCATATAGCCCCTTATGACAATAAAAATTCCCCCATTGTGGATGTGGATGATACCACGGTTCCGCTGAATTATTTCAACATCGTGAAACTGACCAAGGGTCAGGCCTTTGCCTATCAGGTGCCGGGCTATGAGACCTGCATTGTTCCAGCCACGGGCACCATTGATGTCGATGTCGAAGGGTTCAAAACCGCCGGATTGGGCGGGCGTGTTGAAGATGTGTGGGGCGGCGAGCCTGAGGGTGTTTATGTGCCGTCAGGGGCAAAAGTGGAGATGGTGTGTCAGTCGGAGACCGCAGAGGTGTTCATTGCTGGCGCGAAATATGATGAGGTCCTGGATCCTTTTGCGGTGCGCGCCGATGAGATTGACCTGGTGCAATATGGCTCGGATGACACAAAAACCCATCGCAAAATCAAACATATACTTGGCCAAAAGCAGCATGGAAAAGTGGGTCGCCTGCTGGTCAGTGAGCTGTTCACGGTCGGTGCCGGCGGATGGTCGGGCTTTCCAAGCCATAAGCATGACACGGACCGTCTGCCCACAGAGACACGTCATGATGAAACCTATAATTTCCGCTTCAAACCCAATTGGGGCTCGGGCGTGCAGATGCTACAGCGCGAGGACAATAAGCCGGGGGATGCCTATCATATCGTGGATGGCTCAACCATCTGTCTCGACAATGGCTATCACCCCTGCTGCGTTCTGCCGGGGTATGAGATGTATTATTTCACCATCCTCGGCGGGTTGAGCCAGCGTTCGCTCGTGCAATATTTTCAGCCAACCCATGCCTATCAAATCGAAACTATTCCGGGCATCAAAGACATGATCGCGAAATTCAAATGACCCTCGCAACGCTCGCTGAGGTGCTGCAACCGGCCCTAAAGCAGGGCTATGCGGTGGGGGGATTGGTGACCCTAGGTTGGGAAGATATGCGCGCCTATGTGGCGGCGGCTGAGGCGGAGAACTGCCCGGTTATCCTGCAGGCCGGGCCATCGTGCCGGGCGCATACGCCGCTGCCGGTTTTGGGCAAAATGTTTCGGCATTTGGCGGAGGCGGCCTCGGTGCCTGTGGTGGCCCATCTGGATCATGGCTATACCTTTGAAGACTGCAAACTTGCCTTAGACAGCGGTTTTACATCGGTGATGTTCGATGGCTCGCGCAAACCTTTGCAGCAAAATATTGATGAAACCGCCGCAATTGCCGAGATGGCCCATGCGGCAGGCATCTCTTGTGAAGGCGAGATTGGGTTTGTTGGATATTCTGGCGGGGAAAGCTCTAATGGAACCGATCCTGAAGAGGCCGCAAAATTTGCCCGCGAGAGCGGGGCGGATGCCATTGCGATCAGCGTTGGCAATGTGCATTTACAACAAGATAAGGAAGGCGGTCTGGATTTGGAGCGCATTGCTCAGATTGAGGCGCTAACGTCGGTGCCTTTGGTCATTCATGGCGGCTCTGGTGTTCCGGTAGAGCAGCGCCGACATCTGGCGGCAAAGACGTCGATTTGCAAATTCAATATCGGAACCGAATTGCGGATGGCCTTTGGCTCGGCCCTACGCGCCGCGGTTGAGGCTGATCCGGCGCGGTTTGATCGGGTGCAAATCCTATCGGATACGCTTGACCCGGTCCAACGTGCCGCGCAGGAGGTTCTGCGCGCCTTTGGGGCACCGCCGCAGCGTTAAAGCCAGGCGTTAATCCTTTTTTGCGGGCGCTTTTTTAGCCGCAGCGGATTTTTTGGTGGTTGGCTTTTTGGCGGTGGTTTTTTTGGTGGNGGGTTTTTTCTTGGCCGCCGCNTTCTTCTTTTTGGCAGGCGCTTTTTGCGCAATCAGATCCACTGCGAGTTCCATGGTGACCTGGGCNGGCTCAATCTCTTTTGGGATGGTGGCATTCACTTTGCCCCATTTCACATAAGGACCATAGCGCCCATCCATGACATTGACCGGGCCGCCCTCGCTGGGGTGTTCGCCCAACTCATGCAGCGGCTTGGCGGCCGCGCCCCGTCCACTCCGCNCAGCCTTTTTGGCCAATTCTTCCACAGCCCGGTTCATGCCGATGCTCCACACTTCGTCGATATCGCCGATATTGGCGTAGAGCGTGCCGTGTTTCACATAGGGGCCGAAGCGCCCGATTGAAGATTCGATCATCACCCCATCTTCCGGATGCGGGCCAATTTCGCGGGGTAGGGATAAAAGCTGCACGGCCTTCTCAAAGGTCAACTCATCCAAGGACCAGCTTTTCGGAATGGACATCCGCGGTGGCTTGGGGTTTTCCTCCGTGACGGTGCCGCGCTGCACATAGGGGCCGTAGCGCCCATCGCGCAGGCTGATGGGATCCGCGCCATCATGCCCGAGCAGCTGGCCATCGGGACCGATGGCGCTGCTTTCGGTGCCGGGCGGTCCGAATGGGCGGGTAAAGCGGCATTCTGGGTAGTTGGAACAGCCGATAAATGCGCCACCAGATCGGGCTGTGCGCATGGACAAACGCCCATTACCACAGCTTTTGCAGACGCGTGGATCAACCCCGGGCTCTTCCATGGGAAAGAGATGCGGCTCAAGGACATCGTTAATCTTTTCAAGAACTTCAGTGATGGATTGATCCATCGCCTCGTCAATCGCGACCTTGAAGTCCTTCCAGAAACGGCTCAAAACCGTGCGGTATTCGCGATCACCGGCCGAAACGTCATCCAATTCATTTTCCAAATTAGCCGTGAACTCATAGCCGACGTATTGGCGGAAGAAACTGCTCAGGAAAACAGTCACCAAACGCCCCTTATCCTCAGGAATCAGACGGTTCTTCTCTTTGCGCACATAGTCGCGATCTTGGATTGTGGTGACGACCGAGGCATAGGTGGAGGGGCGACCAATGCCCAGCTCTTCCATACGCTTGACCAAGCTGGCCTCGGTGTAGCGCGGTGGTGGCTGGGTATGATGCTGTTCAGGGATGACAGATTTTTTGGCCAGGGGATCGGCGGCGCTGATTTGTGGCAAACGCTTGTCATCTTCGTCAACAACCGTGTCGTCACGCCCTTCCTCATAGACCCGCATGAAGCCATCAAAGAGCATCACTTGCCCGGTGGCGCGCAGACCGACCTGCCCATCGCTTGATTCAATTTCAACCGTGGTGCGCTCCAAACGGGCTGCTGCCATTTGGCTTGCGACCGTACGTTTCCAGATCAGATCATAGAGTTTCTTTTGGTCAGCGTCGGAAATCGATAGGCTGTCAGGGGCTTGGCCCATTTCGGTGGGGCGAATACATTCATGCGCCTCTTGGGCGTTTTTTGCCTTATTTTTATACAGACGCGGTTGCTCCGGCACATATTGCACCCCATAGCGTTCACCGATCACGGCGCGGGCGGCTTGCACCGCTTCTGGCGCCATATCGATCCCATCGGTCCGCATGTAGGTGATCAAGCCAGCCTCATAAAGGCGCTGTGCGGCCGACATGGTTTGCCGGGCGCCCATGCCGAATTTGCGGCTTGCCTCTTGCTGCAGGGTTGAGGTCATGAAGGGGGCCGAGGGGTTGCGATTTGCGGGTTTGGCTTCCACCGACGTGGCGGTCAGATCCCGGCTGCGCACCGCCTGAACCGCCAATTCCGCCTCGGTTTCATTCGCCAGATCAAACTTATCGAGGCGCTTGCCGCCCAGACTGGTCAGCCGCGCGTCAAATTGCTGGCCGCGCGGGGTGCTCAGACTGGCACCGACGGTCCAATATTCACGCGGATTGAATGCCTCAATTTCCATTTCACGGTCAACGATCAGCCGCAGGCAGACCGATTGCACCCGCCCAGCCGATTTCGCCCCCGGCAAGCGACGCCAGAGCACGGGGGAGAGCTTGAAGCCCACAAGGTAATCCAGGGCGCGGCGGGCCAAATAGGCCTCAACCAATTCCATATCCACTTGACGCGGATTCTTCATGGCTTCGGTGACGGCGGTCTTGGTGATGGCGTTGAAGACCACACGGGATACCGGCGTGTCTTTTTTGATCGCGCGGCGCTTGGTGAGCGTCTCTTGCAAATGCCAGCTGATCGCTTCGCCCTCGCGGTCAGGGTCGGTCGCGAGGATCAGCTCATTGTCGTCTTTGAGGGCATCGGCAATGGCCTTGACGTGTTTTTTGCTGGCCGCGCCAACCTCCCAAAGCATCTCAAATTCATTCTCGGGATCCACCGAGCCATCTTTGGGCGGCAAATCACGCACGTGACCGTAAGAGGCAAGAACAGTGAAGCCTGGTCCAAGATATTTGTTTATTGTCTTTGCCTTAGCAGGAGATTCTACAACAACAACAGCCATGGGTGTACCCTGCGAGTTAAGAAAATTCTTGCGTCAAAAAGGGGGTGCAAGAGCAATTTGTCAATGGAGGTTGCACAAAAAAACGAATTTAGTGGTTGTGGATGCGCGCCAAAAGCCCGCCGGGGTGCCGCTCCAGACGACCAGAGAGCTCCAGTTCGGTGATGGCCGGGGCGACATGGGCGGCGGGTTTTTTGAGATCGCGGATCAGCTGATCTTCGGCCAGCGGCGCGGCGCTGAGACGATCTAAAATTTGTTTGTGCAAAGTTTGAACCAGATCCTTGCGTCGGGTTTGATAGGGCTGTGTTTTGCCATGTGGAAGGGGCAAGGTCGCCTGGATTGTTTCGGGGCGCTTTTGTGCGGCCATTGGCGATAGCGGTGGCGGTTGTTGTGTCGCCGGATAGATGGCTTGCAATATGTCATCGACACTGCGCACCAAACAGGCGCCATCGCGGATCAGTACATTGCACCCGGCGGCGCGCGCATCCATGGGATGGCCAGGCACAGCCAGAACCTCGCGCCCTTGCTCGAGCGCTTGCCTTGCGGTGATAAATGTGCCGGATTTCGCCGCCGCCGCCGCCGCCGCCGCCGCCGCCGCCGCCTCCACAATCACAACCGCCTGGCAGAGGCCGGAGATAAGGCGATTGCGTTTGGGAAAGAAACGAGCGGTGGGGTGAAATCCAATGGGCTGTTCAGAAATGCGCGCCCCTTTTTGCAAAATGGACTTGGCAAGCTCGGAATTTTCGGCCGGGTAGATCACATCTAAGCCGCCCGCATGCACGCCAATGGTCCCATGGGGCAGGCTGGCGGCGCGGCAGCATCAATGCCACGGGCCAGACCAGACACGACGATCAAGCCGGCTTCTGCAAGACCTGCGGCCAGACGATGGGCCATGCGCGTGCCCAAGGAGGAGGCATTGCGCGCGCCCACAACGGCCACGCAGGGACGCGTGAGCTGCTCGTGTTGTCCCAAAACCCAAAGAAAGGGCGGGGCATCGGAGATTTCAGCCAAGAGGCGCGGGTAGCCGGCTTCATGCTCAAAAATGAGATCCGCGCCAATTTTCTTGCCGGTGAAATATTCGCGCTGCGCCATATGCTCGCTACACAGCTGATAAGATTTGACGCCCTTGCTGCGGGCCAAGTCGGGCAGGGCTTTCAGGGCTTCGGCAGCCGTGCCATGGGCGGCCATCAGCCGACTGTAGGTGGCCGGCCCGACGCGTGGGGAGCGCAACAATTGCAGCCGCGCGATGCGATCGTCGTCGCTTATGCGGAGCTGGGGTGGAGTTTGGGCGCCACTGGGAGGTTGGGTCATGTCTGATCTCGCTTTTGTCACGGTCAAAAGCTAGGCAGGGCATGGTTAATGTTCGGTGAAAGCGGGCAAAGCGCGGGTGCGATGCGCTTTAAGTCGCCGATCCCCCCACGGTCAATCCACCGATCAGCAAGGATGGCTGCCCCACGCCCACGGGCACCCATTGGCCTTGCTTGCCGCAATTGCCCATGCCGTCGTCGAGCCGCATGTCATTGCCGATAGCGCGAATCTGTTGCAGGGCAGTGGCCCCATCGCCAATCAGCGTGGCGCCTTTGACTGGGGCGCCAACCTTGCCGTTTTTGACCTGATAGGCCTCGGTGCAGGAAAAGACGAATTTCCCGTTGGTGATATCGACCTGACCGCCGCCGAAGCCTACGGCGTAAATGCCGTCTTTCATATCGCAAAGCATATCCTTGGGATCCACATCCCCGCCCAACATATAGGTATTGGTCATGCGCGGCATGGGCGCATGGGCAAAGCTCTGGCGGCGGCCGTTGCCTGTTGGGGCATTGCCGCTGAGCCGCGCGTTTTGTCGGTCCTGCATATAGCCGACCAATATTCCATCTTCGATCAAGGTATTCTTGCCGCTTGGTGTGCCCTCATCGTCAATGCTGATCGATCCGCGGCGGTCTGGTATTGTGCCATCATCCAGGACCGTGACACCTGAGGCCGCGATCCTTTGGCCCATGAGACCTGCGAAGGCAGAAGTGCCTTTGCGGTTGAAATCACCTTCGAGCCCATGGCCAACCGCTTCATGCAATAAGATGCCGGGCCATCCTGCACCCAGGGCCACATCCATGACCCCCGCAGGAGCGGGAATAGCGGCGAGGTTGACCACCGCGATGCGCAGAGCTTCACGCACCAAAGGTTGCCAATGGCTTGGTTCAAGCATGCCACCCAGCCCATAGCGCCCGCCGCCGCCGACATAGCCGGTTTGGCGTTGCCCGTCTTGCTCCACAATAACTGAGACATTCATGCGCACCATTGGGCGGCTGTCGGAAACATCAGGCCCCTCTGCGCGCAAGATGACCACCTCTTGATGGGAGGCTGCGATCGTGGCTGAGACTTGGACCACGCGGCGGTCCAAACCGCGGGCATAAGCATCAATCTCGCGCAGAATATCGATCTTGGCCGGAAAGCTCGAATCGCTGAGGGGGTTGTGATCGCTGTAGAGACGGCGATTGGTGGCGGGCGGCGCGGCGCATAATGGCCCGCCACCTGCCTGAACGGCCAAGCGTACGGTGCCTGCTGCGCGGCGCATGGCCTGTTCGGAAATTTCGGTTGCATGCGCGTAGCCGACCCGCTCGCCCTGGACTGCGCGCAGACCGAAGCCTTCAGAGGCATCAAAACTCGACGTGCGCAGCCGCCCGTCGTCAAAGGACAACACTTCGGACCTAGAGCGCTCTAAAAACAGCTCCCCATCTTCCGCTCCAATCAGGGTTGATTTAAGAATCTCACGGGCCGACTCCCGATCGAGATGGGTCTCAAACGGGCGAAATAGAGAATCAGTCATGAAATTCCTTGCGATATTTTGGCGAAAAGTGGTTTTCGCGGGTGAATTTTG
>JGI26081J50195_1001140_pt1 | contig 10721 bp, 10 predicted proteins | sample SaaInl74LU_5_DNA_FD_50195 | JGI IMG/M metagenome (IMG submission 50195) | reverse complement strand
TATATGAAAAAGAAAATTTTAATATTTTTATTTGTCATAATATGTTTTCATGCTCAATCAATTGAAACAAAAATAATTCATAATATTCAAGACGAAATTATAACTAACATTGATATTAAAAATGAATTTAAATATCTTGTGGCTCTAAATAATTCTTTAAAAGAGTTAGATCAAGAAAAGATATTAAATATTTCTAACGAATCAATAATAAGAGAGAAGATAAAAAAAATAGAAATATCAAAAAATTTTAAAGAAATAAAATTAAATGAAGACTATTCTGAACTTTTACTAAAAAATATTTATTCAAGGTTAAATCTAAAATCAATAAATGAATTTGAAATTTATTTAAAAGATTATGATTTAAAAATAAGTGATATCGAAAAAAAAATTACTATTGATGCTTTGTGGAATGAACTAATTATAAAAAAATATTCATCTAAAGTTGTAATTAATGAGGCTGTATTAAAAGAAGAGCTTCTAAAAAATAACAAAATTGAATCAAAAGAATATCAATTATCTGAAATTATCTTTGAAGTTAAAAACAAAGAAGAGATCGAAAAAAAATATAAAGAAGTTGTTAAAAGCATAAATGAAATAGGTTTTGAAAATAGTGCTGCAACATATAGTTTTTCTGATTCAGCTAAAATTGGTGGTGATATTGGTTGGATCAATGAAAATTCACTTAATAATAATATTAGAAAAAATATAAGCAGCTTAAAAGTGGGAGAATTTACAAAACCTATAATTTTATCAAATGGTATATTAATATTAAAATTAATGGATATAAAAAATTCTGAAACTGCTATTGATATTGAAAATGAATTAAAAAAAGCCATTAACTATGAACGTAACAGGCAGTTGAATCAATATTCAAAAATTTATTATAATAAGATCAAAAAGAATCTAGATTTTAATGGGTAAGGAACCAATAATAATAGTGGGTGGTGAGCCCAACAGTGTTTTTTTAGAAATTTTTTTTAAAAGTTTAAAAACTAATATTTATAAGTCACCCTTAATAATCATTATTTCTAAAAAATTACTTCAAGAACAGATGAAAAAATTAGATTTTTATTTCAAAATAAATGATATTGACAAGGAGTTAAAAGATTTCTCCAAACTAACTAATAAAAAAATTAATTTAATTAATGTTGATTATAAATTTAAAAAATGCTTTGAAAAAATTACTAGTAAGTCAAATAAGTACATAGATGAAACTTTTAAAGTTGCTTTAAATTTTATGAAACAAAATAATTTATCCAAATTTATCAATGGTCCTGTTTCCAAAAAGTCTTTTTTAAAAGGTAAAACTTTAGGTATCACTGAATATCTTGCAAAGAAAACCAAAAAAAAAGATGTTGCAATGTTAATATTTAATAAAAATTTATCTGTTAGTCCTCTTACAACCCATCTTGCTTTAAAAGATGTTCATAAAAAAATAACAAAACAAAAAATATATACTCAAGTTAACCTGATTAATAAATTTTATAAAACAAAATTTAATAAACTACCAAGGATTGCAATAACTGGGNTAAATCCCCACTGTGAAAGTAATTTTCAAAATTCTGAAGANGATAAAGTNATAATTCCAGCTATTAAGAAATTACGATTAAAAAATAATAAAATTAATGGTCCATTTCCAGCTGATACTATCTTTACAAAATTTTTATTAAAGAAATATGATGTAATTATTGGTATGTATCATGATCAAGTACTTTCTCCTATGAAGGCTTTATTTGGTTTTGATGCAATTAATATTACTTTAGGCCTACCATTTACTCGTATTTCTCCAGATCATGGACCAAATTATTCAATGCTGGGTAAAAATTTATCTGATCCAAAAAGCTTAATTCAGGCCTTAAAGTTTTTGGATAAATAAGTGTTCNTAAAAGCAAAAAAAAGCCTTGGNCAAAACTTCTTAATAGATAGAGAAGTGCTTGAAAAAATTGTATCTATAACCGATATTACTAACAAGGAAGTCTTAGAAATTGGACCAGGTAGTGGAAATCTAACGACATATATTTTAAAAAAGAAACCAAAGAAACTCTATGTTGTAGAAAAAGATGATGATTTAGCCATATTACTAAAGGAAAAGTTTGATACGGAAATTAAAATCATCAATGATGATATCTTAAAAGTATCTGAAAGTACTATCTCGGATCAAAAACTATCTGTCTTTGGTAATTTACCTTATAACATTTCAACAGAAATCTTATCTAAATGGATTCTTAATATTGGATCAAATTTTTGGTTCGATAGTCTGGTTTTAATGTTCCAAAAAGAAGTTGCTGATAGAATTATATCTAAATTTAATAACTCTAATTATGGCAGACTATCAATTTTATCTAGCTGGAAATTAAATGTAAAAAAGATATTAGACATTAAACCACAAAGCTTTTCACCAAGACCTAAAATAGATAGTTCTTTACTTTTATTTACTCCCAAAGAAAATTTTTTTAAGTTGAAAGATCCTAAAAACCTTGAAAAAATTACTAGGATATTCTTCAGCCAAAGAAGAAAAATGTTAAAAAAACCCTTTAACCAAGTTTTTGATAATGGAAAAGAAGTTGCAGAAAAATTTGGTATTGATCTTAATCTTAGACCTCAAAACCTTGAGCCAGAAGTATATTTTAAACTTGTAAAAGAATATGAAGACTTAAGAGGTTAGTTTTTCAACATGTTTTCTAATGAAATCTTTATCGTAGTCTTTCGAGCCATTGTTAATTTCGGCATCAATTAAACTGCTAATTTTAGAATAACATTCTTCTAGATTGTCATTAATAATTACGTAATCATAATTAATCCAATGCAAAACATCTCTGCTAAACTCTTTCATGCGTTCTTCTACTATCAGTTTATCTTTCATGTCTCTATTTGATAGTCTTTCAAATAGTATCTCTTTACTAGGAGGTAAAATAAAAAAAGTGATTAATTTATAATTTAATTTTTTATTCTTGATTTGATCAGCTCCTTGCCAATCAATGTCAAATATTACATTTTCACTTTTTTCTAATTTTTCAATAACTGGTGTTCTAGTTGTTCCATAAAGGTGATTAAATACTTTTGCGTACTCTAAGAATTCTTCATTTTTTATTAAATTTTCAAATTTATCATGATCAACAAAGTAGTAATCTTTGTCTGCAATTTCGTTTAGTCTAGGTTTTCTTGTGGTATGAGAAACTGAAATATGAAAATTTTTATTTTTAGAGAGTAGTTTTACTAAGGTTGTTTTACCTGCCCCAGATGGGGATGATAAAATTACCATTATCCCATCTTTTTTTATGGACATTTAATTTCTAGTTTGCTTTTCCTGCTATAAAGTTAACAGCGTCACCTACAGTAAGAATTTTTTCAGCTTCACTATCTGAAATTTCTGAACCAAATTCCTCTTCAAAAGCCATTACTAACTCAACTGTATCTAAACTATCTGCTCCAAGNTCGTCTATGAAGCTTGAATCGTCTAATACTTTAGCTTCATCAATACCTAAGTGATCTGCTACAATTTTTTTAACTTTGCTTGAAATATCTTCTGACATAATGTTCCTTTTTGTTATATTTCGTTATTAGTTCAAAAAGTAGTTTTGTCAACCCAAATACATGCCTCCATTAACATGTAATGTTTCTCCATTAATATAGTCTGACTGATCTGAGCTTAAGAAATTAACTGCATTAGCAATATCTTCAGGTTTACCCAGTCTATTAGATGGAATTTTAGCNATTATTGTTTCTTTAAATTTTTCATCTATTTGATCTGTCATAGCAGTNCTNATAAAGCCTGGGGATATGCAATTAACATTAATATTTTTTTTTGCATATTCAATNGCTAAGCTTTTTGACATTGCAACTATACCTGCCTTAGATGCAGTATAGTTTGCTTGTCCAACATTACCAGTATGNCCAACAACAGAGGTTATATTGATAATTTTTCCAGATTTATTTTTAAGCATTTTTTTAATNGAATATTTACACATTAGAAATGTAGANGTTAAATTAATATTTATNACTTTTGACCACTCTTCTAAGCTCATTCTAATAGTTAAATTATCTTTTGTAATGCCTGCATTATTAACAATACAATCTAAGGATCCACCTAGTTCTTTGGTAGCATTTTCTATAAATTCTTCNATTTTATCATGTTGAGAAATATCAAATTTNAGTATTTTTATATTATTAAATTTTTCTTTTAACTCTTCTAGTTTTTCAATTCTTGTACCAGTAGCTAAAATATTTGCACCATTTTGGTTTAACTTCTCAACTATTGAATTGCCAATTCCACCTGAAGCACCTGTGACTATAATATTTTTATCTTTTAAACTACTCATTGATATTAATTAACTTTATATCCTCTTCTGAATTTATTGCACTAACTTTAACATTTTTGTCAATTCTCTTTATTAATCCAGATAAAACTTTGCCTGGTCCTATTTCAATAAACTCTGTAACACCCTTCTCAATCATTAATAAAACACTCTCACGCCAACGAACACTACTTTCAATTTGCTTAACTAGTAATTCTTTTAGTTCATTCGAATTAGATATTTCTTTTCCTGTTACATTTGAAATAAGGATGTTTTTAGGTTCGTTAAAATTTAATTTTGCTATTTCTTCTTTCATTACAAGTGTTGCATTATTCATCAATTTACAATGAAACGGAGCACTAACTGGTAATTTGATATTTTTAATATTTGAAGCTTTCAAATCAACCATAATTTTCTCCAGGTCTTCAATTTTTCCACTTAAAACGATCTGACCTACAGAATTGTCATTTGCAATAAAGCATTCGTATTCATCTTTATTCTCATCAATAATTTTTTTTATTATTTCAATTTCAGAACCTAAAACTGCAACCATTCCACCCACTCCTTTTGGAACAGAGTTTTGCATCGCATTACCTCTAATTTTTAATATTTTTAAAGTATCTGAAAATGACAATGACCCAGCTGCGGTTAATGCAGAGTACTCTCCTAAAGAATGTCCTGCATAAAATTTTGCTTTATCTAAATCGATTTTAAACTCTTCTTTGATTAACTTAAATATTGAATAACTGAGCAAAAATATTGCTGGCTGTGTATTTTCAGTTAAGTCTAATTCTTCCTTAGGACCATTTAAAATAAGATTTGATAGTGAGAAACCAAGAGTATCATCTGCTTCCTTGAATAGATCTTGAACTAAGCTATATTTGGCATGTAGGTCTTTACCCATTCCTACTAATTGTGAGCCTTGACCTGGAAAAATAACAGAAAACATTTAAATATCTAAAGTTTATTATGGTTTTAAGTGTTGTAATTCAATAATTATAATAGTATATCCTCACTTTTTATTAAAGAACAATTATGAATTTATACGAACACACAATAGTTGCTAGACAAGATACTAGCCCAGCGCAAGTTAAGCAATTAACTGAAAAATATTCTAAAATAGTTGAAAAAAATGAAGGAGAAATAGTACAAACTGAAGATTGGGGTTTGTTAAATTTAGCTTACATTATTAAAAAGAATAAAAAAGGCATCTATATGCACTTTAAGATTAAAGGTCCTGGAAAAATTATTGATGAATTAGAAAAAAATGAAGCAATTGATAAAAATCTTCTAAGATATATGACAGTTAAGGTTAAAAAGTTTAATTTAGAGGCTAAATATTTTTCAAAGAAAGATGAATACGAAAAAAAAGAATATAAAAAAGAATTTAATAGAGATTAATTATGCCATCAAAAAAAAGAGCAGGAAATAAAAAAAAAGGTAGTCAAAGTAATTTTGCAAAACTAAGTATTTTTCAACCTAATAAATACAAATTTAAGAAAACTTGTCCTTTATCTGCTAAGGGTGCTCCAGAAGTTGATTATAAAAACATCAGATTGTTAAAAAAATATATGTCTGAAAATGGTAAAATTTTACCATCAAGAATTACGAATGTTTCACAAAAAAAACAAAGAGAGCTTTCTCTATCTATTAAGAGAGCTAGAAATTTAGCGTTAATTTAAATGAAAGTTATACTTTTAGAAAACTTAAGAAGAATTGGATCTATTGGAGAAATCATAGATGTTAAAAGAGGGTTTGCTAGAAACTTCTTAATATCAAATAAAAAAGCTCTTTATGCCTCAAAAGAAAATATTGCAGAAGTTGAAAAGATTAAATCTGAGCTAAGTAAAAAAGATACTGAAAAGAAAAAAGAAGCTCAAAAAATTTCTGAACAAATTAACAATAAAGAATACGAAATTAAAAAATTAAGTACTGAAAATAAAGAATTGTATGGATCAGTTAAACCAACTGAAATTTCAAAACTGATATTAGAAAATGACAAACTAGATATTAAACCTTCAATGATACAACCAATAACTGAAATTAAATCAATTGGTAAATTTAAGGTTAAAATTATTCTACACTCTGAAGTAGATTCTGAAATTACTATTAATGTAGTTACAGCTGATACTATTCAATAATTATACAATTTTTTCCCCAGCATATATTTGTTATTTTTTTAAATCTGAATTGAGATAAGATTTCTTCATGGAAAATAACCTCAGTCTAGTTAAAGATACTTTTAAAGAACTTCCAAACAATATTGAAGCAGAGCAGGCTGTAATTGGATCTATATTAGTTCAAAATGAAACGTTTGATGAAATAAATACTATTGTTTCTAGTGTTAACTTTTATGACCCAATGCATCAAAGTATTTTTTCAGCAATTGAAAGCCTAATTTACAAAGGGATGCTTGCAAACCCCATAACTTTAAAAAATTATTTTGAAAATGAAAAGGACGAATTAAATGTTCCTGAGTATTTAGTAAAAGTTACAAAATTTTCTACTCCTCCAAGACAAGCAATAGAATATTCAAGAATTATTTATGATATGTTCGTCAGACGTGAATTAATTAAGATATCTGAAAATACTATTGATGCTGCAAAACTAAATGCACTTGATGTTAATGGCCAAAATATAATTGAAAATTCAGAAAGATTATTATTTGATCTTGCTGAAAAAGGTTCTTTCAATTCATCACTTATTAAATTTGATGAAGCGATGAAACAAACTATTGAGATGGCCTCAGCTGCTTATCAAAATGATGAGGGGATCGTTGGTGTACCTACTGGTCTAAGAGACCTAGATGATAGACTGGGTGGGCTTCATAATTCAGATTTAATTATTATTGCAGGTAGACCTTCAATGGGTAAAACTGCTTTAGCAACAAATATAGCTTTTAATGCTGCTCAAAAACTACAAGAAAGTGGAAAGAAATCTGCAGTAGCTTTCTTCTCATTAGAGATGTCTTCTGAACAATTATCAACTAGAATTTTAGCAGAACAATCTAGAATTAAATCAAACGATATAAGACGTGGAAGAATTTCTGATGAGCAATTTGATAAATTTATTGAGACATCAAAGAATATTTCTGAACTTCCTTTGTATATAGACGAAACGCCAGCTATCAGTATCGCTGCTATGAGCAACAGAGCAAGACGTATTAAAAGATTATTTGGTTTAGANTTGATTGTTGTAGATTACATTCAATTGATGAGAGGATCTGGAAATAATAGAGATGGTAGAGTTCAAGAAATTTCTGAAATNACTCAAGGCCTTAAGGCAATGGCAAAAGAACTTAANCTTCCAGTGATAGCTCTATCACAGCTATCAAGAGCGGTAGAACAAAGAGATGATCATAAACCTCAGTTATCAGATTTAAGAGAATCTGGATCAATTGAACAAGATGCTGACGTTGTAATGTTTGTATATAGAGAGGCCTATTACTTAGAGAGAAAAGAACCTAGACCNGCAACTGTTGAGCATGCTGAATGGCAAGCAAAAATGAATGANGTGTCAAATCTAGCAGAGCTTATTATTGGAAAACAAAGACACGGCCCAACGGGTAATGTTATGGTAGAATTTGAAGCAATGTTTACCAAATTTAAAGATACTCAAATTAACTAATATCCAATATATTAGCTGTGAATGCTTTCTCTATTTTATCAAAATATTGTTTTAAAAAATCCTAAATCAATTTTTATATTACTGTTAATTACTCTCTTAAGTTTTGGGTATTTTTCTAAAGATTTTAGACTAGATGCCTCATCTGATACTTTGTTAATTGAAGGGGATCCTGATCTTGAATACTTGAAAGAAGTCACTGAAAGATATGGTTCTAAAGAGTTTTTAATCTTAACTTATTCTCCCAATGAGGGAATGGTTACTGAATCTTCTATTAATAATCTTTTAAGTTTAAAATATAAAATCCAAAGTCTAGATTGGGTTCATAGCGTTATTACACTACTTGATATCCCTTTATTAAATAATTCAGAAGCANCTCTTCAAGAAAGACTAGAAAGTTTTAAAACTTTAAAAGATGAAGGTGTTGATACTGAAAGAGGATTTAATGAAATATTAAATAGTCCAGTTTTTAGAAATTTTGTAATAAGTGAGGATGGTAAAACAAGTGGCATTATTGTTTATATAAAAAAAGATGAACTAAAAGATATTGAAAATAAATCAGCTCAAGAAATTGAAGAATATAAAGATACTTTAAAAAAGAAAAATCATGAAAATATCACCCAAATAAGAGAGGTTATTAAGTCCTATGGAGATGTTGGAAAAATATACTTAGGAGGTATTCCAATGATCACTGATGACATGATGTCATTTATTAAAAGTGATATTATTGTTTTTGGTCTAGGAGTTCTTTTATTTATTATTGCTACTCTGTGGTTTATATTTAGAAAACTAATATGGATTATTGTTCCAATTAGTAGCTGCTTTTTTTCAGTTTTAATTATGACGGGTCTGCTTGGTCTTTTAGGCTGGAAGGTTACCGTTATATCCTCAAACTTTATTGCTTTAATGTTAATTCTAACTATGGCAATGAATATTCATATGAGTACCCGGTTTCTACAATTAAGAGAAGATTTTCCAAATTTAGCTAATTTAAAAATTATTATAATGACAACTAGTAAGATGTTTTGGCCTATTATTTATACAGTTCTTACAACTATATGTGCTTTTCTATCTTTAGTATTTAGTGGCATAAAACCTATTATTGATTTTGGGTGGATGATGACTTTAGGATTAATAACCTCTTTTATAATCACATTTACTTTACTCCCTACTCTATTGAGCTTTATGTCTAACAATAAAGTAAANATTAAAGAAGATACAGATTCTAAAATTACTTCTTTTTTTGGTAAAATTTCTATTAACAATAAAAGTATAATTTTTTTAGTAACAGGTTTGGTTATTNTCTTAAGTGTTGTTGGAATAAGCAANCTTGAAGTTGAAAATAGTTTTATAAATTATTTTAATAAGAATACTGAAATCTATAAAGGCATGAAACTTATTGATGAAAAACTAGGTGGCACGACACCTTTAGAAGTTATATTAAAATTTCCNNAAAATATCATAGNAGAGACTACCGAAGATGACGAATTTGAAANCTGGGATGATGAAGGCAGTAAAGATGATGAAAAATACTGGTTTACAAAAGACAAAATTGAAAAAATTCAAAATGTTCATAATTATTTAGATAATCTTCCTGCAGTTGGAAAGGTTTTATCATTTAGTTCAATTATTGAAGTTGCTACACAGTTAAATAATAANAAGCCCCTTGGAACCTTAGAAATGGGTGTGCTTTATTCAAAAATTCCAGAAACTATAAAAAAAGATATTATNGATCCTTATATATCCATAAAAGATAATGAGGCTAGGATAAGTCTTAGAATTATTGACTCACAGGATGGTTTAAGAAGAAATGATTTAATAAACCAAATAAATTATGACCTTGAAAATGAATTAAAACTTAGCAAAGAAGAGTTTAAACTAGCGGGTGTTTTAATTTTGTTTAATAATTTACTCCAAAGCCTTTTTAAATCTCAAATACTCACATTAGGTTTAGTAATGNTTGGAATTTTTGCAATGTTTATGATTTTATTTAGAAATTTTAAACTATCTCTTATTGGTGTTGTTCCTAATTTTATTGCAGCTTTCTTTATTTTAGGAATTATTGGCCTGCTTGGAATACCCCTTGATATGATGACTATTACTATTGCTGCAATTACAATAGGGATCGCAGTAGATAATAGTATTCACTACATTTATAGGTTTAAAGAAGAGTTTTTAAAAATTAAAGACTATAATAAAACACTAAAAGTTTGTCACTCAACAGTGGGTGTTGCAATCCTCAATACTTCAATAACCATTGTCTTTGGTTTTTCAATTTTAGTTTTCTCTAAATTTATACCAACAATCTATTTTGGTGTGTTTACTGGTTTAGCAATGTTACTTGCAATGATTTCAGTATTAACTTTACTGCCCTCTCTTATTTTAATAAGTAAACCATTCGGAAAATAANATNNTTATGCTTGATGCTTTAAAAGATTTTTATCAAGCGGTGTCTTTAATAGATCTAATATTTCTAATCATTACAATTTTTTCAGTTATCAAGTGTTATAGTAAAGGTTTTGTTTTAAGTTTATTGTCAGCTTCAAAATGGGTATTGGCTTATGTTGTAACTTTACTTCTTTTTCCAAAAGCTAAGCCTTATTTTAAAAATATAATTGATAGTGAATATGTTTTAGATATTGCGCTCGGCATAACTATCTTTATTTTAGTGATCTTTGTTATTCTTATTACAAATAAAGCCATTAGTAAGACGGTAAAATTTGTTGGTCTTGGAAGACTCGATTCCTTATTTGGGTTATTTTTTGGATTTATCCGAAGTTATGTAATCTGCATTTGTTTATT
>JGI26081J50195_1001139_pt1 | contig 10723 bp, 10 predicted proteins | sample SaaInl74LU_5_DNA_FD_50195 | JGI IMG/M metagenome (IMG submission 50195) | reverse complement strand
ATGCTTACTGAATTGGCTATGAAACGTATTAGAGAAGACCAGCAAGGGTTTAACTCTGTGTATATGATGCTAGATTCTGGAGCGAGGGGTTCTAAAGAACAAATCCGTCAGTTAACAGGTATGCGTGGATTAATGGCTAAGCCTAAAAAATCTACTGCAGGTGGTGGAGAAATTATTGAAAATCCAATTCTTTCCAACTTTAAGGAAGGTCTTTCGATTCTTGAATACTTTATCTCTACCCACGGTGCTCGTAAAGGACTCGCCGATACCGCTCTTAAAACGGCCGATGCCGGTTACTTAACTAGAAGATTGGTAGACGTATCTCAAGATGTGATCATTAACACAGAAGATTGTGGTACCCTTCGAGGAATTGAAGTACAATCTTTAAAGAAAAACGAAGAAATTGTAGAGAGTCTTGGAGAGAGAATCTTGGGGCGTGTTTCTTTACATGATGTTTATAATCCACTTACTGAGGAATTATTATTGTCAGCAGGTCAAGAAATCTCTGAAGCAGATGTAAAACGTATTGAAGCTTCTCCAGTGGAGAAAATAGAAGTGCGTTCTCCATTGACTTGTGAGGCAGATAAAGGTATTTGTGGAAAATGTTACGGTAGAAATTTATCTACTAACAAAATGGTTCAAAGAGGTGAAGCAGTTGGTGTAGTTGCCGCTCAATCTATTGGAGAGCCTGGAACTCAGCTTACATTGAGAACCTTCCACGTAGGGGGTATTGCAGGTAACATTTCTGAAGACAACAAATTAGCCGCTAAGTTTGACGGAATTGCAGAAATTGAAGATCTTAGAACCGTTAAAGGTCAAAATGCAGAAGGTGAGGCAACGGAAATTGTTATTTCTAGGACCTCTGAAATTAAGTTAACCGATGCTAAAACTGGAATTGTACTAAGTACAAACAATATTCCTTACGGATCTGTTCTTTCTATTAAGAATGGCGCTAAGATTAAAAAAGGAGATGTGATTTGTTCTTGGGATCCATATAACGGGGTAATTGTTTCTGAATTTACAGGAAAAATTGCTTACGAGAATATAGAGCAAGGAGTTACGTACCAAGTGGAAATTGATGAACAAACAGGTTTCCAAGAAAAAGTAATTTCTGAATCCAGAAACAAAAAGCTCATTCCTACTTTATTGATTAAAAACAATAAAGATGAAGTGTTGCGTTCTTATAACCTTCCAGTAGGATCTCATATCATGGTAGATGATAATGAGAAAATTAGCGAAGGAAAAATCTTAGTTAAGATACCACGTAAATCTGCTAAATCAGGAGATATTACCGGAGGTTTACCAAGAGTTACCGAACTTTTCGAAGCACGTAACCCTTCTAACCCAGCAGTAGTCTCTGAAATTGACGGTGTGGTTTCTTTTGGTAAGATTAAAAGAGGTAACCGCGAAATTATTATAGAGTCTAAATTAGGGGAGGTTAAAAAGTATTTAGTAAAACTTTCTAACCAGATCTTAGTGCAAGAGAATGACTATGTTCGTGCAGGTATGGCACTTTCAGATGGGTCTATTACTCCAGAAGATATTTTAGCTATTAAAGGGCCTTCTGCAGTTTGAGGTAGTAGTACGTCAGATGATGCGTAAAGTTAGGGTTCAAGATCCAGGAGACACCATATTCTTAGAAAACCAATTGATTCACAAAGATGACTTTATCAAAGAAAATGATGGAATATTCGGTAAGAAAGTCGTTGAAGAAGCTGGTGATTCTGAGCACTTAAAAGCAGGTCAGATTGTTACAGCTAGAGAGCTCAGAGATGAGAATTCTTTATTGAAACGAAATGACAAAGCATTGGTAACCGCTAGAGATGCTGTAGCAGCTACTGCTACACCAATCTTGCAAGGTATTACAAGGGCTTCTTTACAGACCAAGTCATTCATTTCAGCGGCTTCCTTCCAGGAAACTACTAAAGTGTTAAACGAAGCAGCAGTAGCTGGTAAAGTAGACGGTTTAGAAGGACTTAAAGAGAATGTAATTGTAGGACACAAAATACCAGCTGGTACTGGAATGCGCGCCTATGAGAGTGTTCTTGTTGGGTCTAAAGAAGAGTACGACGAAATTCTTGCTAGAAAAGAAGCTTTAAAATTTTAATAGGTACGCATGAGCGATAAAGAAAACCAAATTAATATAGAATTAGATGAGAAAACCGCTGAGGGTACCTACTCGAACTTGGCTGTAATTAATCATTCTGTATCTGAATTTGTAGTAGACTTTATTAGCTTAATGCCAGGAGCTCCTAAGGCTAAAGTGAAGAGTAGGGTGATACTCACCCCGCAACACGCTAAAAAATTCTTGAAAGCATTGCAAGACAATGTCACCAAGTTTGAAAGCAGTCATGGAACCATTAAAGATTATGAACAGCCGGGAATACCCATTAACTTTGGGCCTGCCGGTGAAGCTTAACATAAAAAAACCCTACTCCAATGGAGTAGGGTTTTTTATTAGTGGTTGTTTTTAGACAAACAATTATGTAGCTAAGCTTCCGCCTCAGAAGTAAACCTCAATTTAACGGAAGGGTACTTTTGCTGTGTCATTTGAAGGGAGAAGGCAGAATCTGCCAAGAAGACCAACTGACCCCTTTTGTCTTTGGCTAGGAACTTGCTCTTTATTCTGGAGAACTCTTTAAACTCTTCGTTGTTTTTATCGTCAGGAATGACCCAACAAGCTTTGTACACAGGAAAGTTCTCGTAAGAGCATTTGGCTCCGTATTCGTGCTCTAAACGGTATTGAATTACTTCATATTGAAGCGCGCCCACTGTTCCAATAATTTTTCTGCCATTGAGTTCTAAGGTAAACAATTGCGCCACACCCTCATCCATGAGCTGGTCTACTCCTTTATTGAGCTGTTTGGATTTTAGAGGATCTGCATTGTTAATATACCTGAAGTGTTCTGGAGAGAAACTCGGAATACCTTTATAATGAAGGGATTCTCCTTCAGTAAGCGTGTCACCAATTTTAAAGTTTCCAGTATCGTGAAGCCCTACAATATCTCCAGGGTAAGAGATGTCCACAATTTCTTTTTTCTCTGCAAAAAATGCATTTGGACTTGANAATTTCATGTTTTTGTTGTTCCGAACATGCAAATAGGGTTTGTTTCTTTCAAAAGTTCCAGAAACAATTTTAATAAATGCCAGTCTATCCCTATGTTTAGGATCCATATTGGCATGAATTTTAAATACAAATCCAGTCAGGGCTTTTTCAGAGGGTTCTACGATTCTTTCTTCTGCTTTTTTAGGTCTAGGGGTGGGTGCTATGTCTATAAAACAGTCTAAGAGTTCTCTAACCCCAAAATTATTTAAGGCTGAACCAAAAAATACAGGTTGTTGATCCCCTTTTAAATATGCTTCTTTATCAAAAGGAGGATAAACTCCCTGAACGAGTTCAAGATTTTCTCTCAAAGCTTTTGCTTGAGCGCTTCCTACTATTTTCTCTAGTTCAGGACTATTGAGATCGTTAAAAGCCAGNGTGTCTTCAATATTTTTTTTACTGTCTCCGCTAAATAAGTTAATGTTACTTTCGTAAATATTGTAAATCCCTTTAAAGTCATATCCCATACCAATAGGGAAACTCATTGGGGTGACCGTTAACCCTAGTTTTTGCTCTACTTCATCTAATAAATCAAAGGCATCTTTTCCTTCCCTATCTAATTTGTTGATAAATACCAGCATAGGAATATTTCTCATTCTACAAACAGACACTAGTTTTTCTGTTTGTTCCTCTACCCCTTTGGCCACATCAATAACCACAATAACACTGTCAACTGCAGTGAGGGTTCTAAAGGTATCTTCAGCAAAATCTTTGTGTCCAGGGGTGTCTAAAATATTAATCTTTTTATCCCTGTAAATAAAAGCCAACACAGAAGTGGCTACAGAAATCCCTCTCTGCCTTTCAATTTCCATAAAATCACTGGTAGCGCCTTTCTTGATTTTATTGTTCTTTACGGCACCCGCTTCTTGAATTGCACCCCCAAAGAGTAATAATTTCTCTGTTAGGGTAGTTTTACCTGCATCTGGATGGGAAATAATTCCAAAGGTCCTCCTCTTGCTAATCTCTTGTGCTAAACTCATGAAAAAAAATTTGTACAAAAATAAGCTAAATATTAAGCTTCAATACGCAGATTTAAAAAAAATCATATCACTAATGTAATTTTGCGTTAAGGATTAATTCTGCTGTAAATTATTTATTAAATACACACTTGAACGTTTTTTTTATTCACTTAGTCGATCGATATATCTATTTAAGCGATATAAAACTATTTTGCGGTTCAAATTTTTTTTTAAATTCAATTCAAAGGCTTAAAAACTTTAGGGCTTATTATATGTGCTAGATATTTATCTATAAATCATTAAGTATGGGAGCGATAAAAAAAAGCGTATTTACTAAAGTCTGTATGATTTTGCTAATTTTCACGACATTTTCTAAACTTTATGCACAGCAAGAAGCACAGTTTACCCAGTTTATTCACAACACCCAATCTTACAATCCTGCTTATGNGGGATTTAATGGTGAGAAAAGCTTAACAGCACTATATAGGGCACAATGGATTGGGGTAGAGGGGGCTCCAAAAACCCAATTGATCAATTATAGCGCTCCTTCTCGTTGGAGAGGATTGTCCATGGGTTTTGGACTTGTAAATGATAAAATTGGACCTACTACGGAAACAGTGGTGAATTTAGATGTTTCTTACACCATTTCTTTGAATGCTTCAAGTCAAATAGCATTTGGCATTAAAGCCGGAGCACATATTTTGGACATAAATTATAATCTATTAAATCAAGATTTCAGCTTGGGGCCAGATCCAATTTTGAATAACGCTATAGACAATCGTTTTGCCCCTAATGTAGGTGCAGGTGTTTTTTATTATACGCCAAATTTTTATATTGGATTTTCTGTACCTACATTTTTGGAGACTTTGTATTTTGACCAATCCTCTTTCTTAGAAGCAAAAGATAAAATGCATTTTTATTTAAATTCAGGATTTGCTTTAGCATTATCAAATGGGCTTATTTTAAGGCCAAGTTTTCTTGTAAAAACTGTTACAGGCGCTCCACTGCAAACAGATTTATCTGCTGCAGTATTGTTAAAAGAAAGGGTGTCTTTTGGATTGTCTTACAGGCTGAAAGCAGCAGTGAGTGGTTTGGTTGGATACCAGTTTTCAGAAGAATTTTTTATAGGAATATCCTATGACCGTGCCGCTACAGATTTGGGACAGGAAATTTTTAATAGTGGTTCATTAGAGGTTGTTTTAAAGTATCAATTTAGAAAAAACGTTGCTAGGAGTAATTTTTCATTCTAAGAAAACCCCTCTAAACTTTAAATTAAAAGTATAAAAGAATGTATTTTTATACCCATGAAAGAATTTGTTGTCCTTGTGAATGAAAATGATGAGCCTCAGGGGCTCATGGAAAAGATTGAAGCACACGAAAAAGCCCTACTTCACAGGGCGTTTTCTGTTTTTGTCAATAATGATAAAGGTGAAATCATGCTTCAGCAAAGAGCACTTTCAAAATACCATTCTCCTGGTTTATGGACCAATACTTGTTGTAGTCACCAAAGAGATGGCGAACAAAACTTGGCAGCAGGGAAAAGACGATTAATGGAAGAAATGGGCTTTGAAACGCCTTTAAAAGAGTTATTCTCCTTTGTTTATAAAGCAGACATGGGAAATGGATTAACAGAGCATGAATTTGATCATGTCATGCAAGGGGAATTTAATGAACTGCCTAATATAAATCCTGAAGAGGTTGCTTCTTGGAAATGGATGCTACCAGACGACATTAAAAAAGATATTGAAAAACAACCAGACCTATATACTCCATGGTTTAAGATAATATTTGAAAAATATTATATGTACCTTTCGTAAAAAAAATAAACTATGAGAGTTACCATTAGCAGAAAAGCACATTTTAACGCTGCACATAGGTTGCACAACGACCATTGGAGCGATGCCAAAAATACCCAGATTTTTGGTAAATGTAACAACCCTCATTACCATGGGCACAACTATGATCTGGTAGTGAGCGTAACAGGAGATATTGATCCAGATACCGGATATGTAATGGATGCAAAAATACTGAAAGACCTCATTAAATCTGAAGTTGAAGATGCTTTTGATCATAAAAATCTAAATATTGAGGTACCAGAATTTAAAGACCTTAACCCAACAGCGGAGTACATTTCAGTAGTGATTTGGAACAAGTTAAAACCGCATTTACAAAAGGGACATGATTTGTCGGTGACTTTGTATGAAACGCCTAGAAATTTTGTAACCTATAACGGCTAAAAAACAATAAAAATGCCTTTATATCCATTGAAATTTGTCCCTATTTTAAAAGAGCGTATTTGGGGTGGGAGCCAATTAAAAACCAAATTATTTAAGGAAAATGCTTCTCAAGGCATTGGAGAGAGTTGGGAGTTGTCTGCGGTAGAAGGAAGTGTCTCTTTTGTTGCCAATGGAGCCTTTAAGGGAACTTCATTAACGGAACTTATTAGCGAATTCAAGTCTCAGTTTTTAGGTAGTGAAGTTGCCCGTGATTTTGGGCTTAACTTCCCAGTATTGATAAAGTTTTTAGATGCTGCAGATGATTTGAGTATTCAGGTACATCCCAATGACCTGTTGGCTAAGAAAAGACATAATTCACTGGGTAAAAATGAAATGTGGTATGTTATGGAGGCTGAGCCTAATGCATCGTTAATTGTAGGTTTTAAGCCCGGCACCACTTCTGAAATGTATCAAAAGCACCTCAATGAAGGCACCCTAGTTACTTTAATGGAAAAGCATTTTATTTCCCCGGGCGATGCCTTTTATATTGAGACCGGTACAGTTCACGCAATAGGCGCAGGTACTTTAATCGCAGAAATTCAACAAACATCAGATATTACATACAGGGTATATGATTTCAATAGAAAAGACGCTCAAGGGAATTATAGAGAATTACATACAGATTTGGCTTTTGATGCTATAAACTTTAGCGCACCTACACCAAAAAAGTGTGGTTACAGTACCCAAGAGAACGAGCGTAATACGCTTTTAAATACCCCTTATTTTAAAACAAAGTACTTGCCTATTAAAGGAAATTATATAGAAGAAGGCCGAACGGGAGAAAGTTTTAGTGCTTTTTTATGTGTTAATGGAAGTGGAGAAATATCCAATCCTTTTGGCTCCACTGATTTCAAGTATGGTGAAACTATATTAGTTGCTGCCAATAGTCCGTCTTTGAGTATAAATAGCCCCAAAGGTTGTGTTTTATTAGAAGTGCACTATTAGTTCTTTTCTTATCTTTAAATCATAGTGTAGGTTACATCTAAAAAATGTAATTTTGTCAAAATTTAAAAAATAGCATTATGGCTAGCATAAAAGACTTAAAAAAGGATATTAACTACGTACTAGGAGATATCATTGAAGCAGTATACCTTTGGGAAGCTGCTACCAATAATTTAGATTCAAAAGAAGGATCTGCTTTAATAGATCAGGCTATTGAAGTATTTGACGGACTTATCGCCAAAGTAAACGATAAAAAAGCAGACAATCGTTCAGCGCATTTAAAAGCTGTTAAAAACGATCTTGAAACTAAAGCTACAGAATTAGTTACTGCATTAAACAAGCTATCTGCTTAGTATTATTGCTGTGTACAGACCAAAAAAAGGCGGCCCTTAGGGCCGCCTTTTTTTGGTAATAGTGCTTAATAATCAGTATTTACTATTGGTCAGATTTAATGTCCTTAATAAATTGTTTCAGTTCTTTTCCATATTTAGAACCAGCTACTTCAGGAGACAGTTTGTTGTAAATAGAATCTAAAAACTTCACATTAGCATTAGGCGCATCATTGAGTGTTATATAAGGTGTCACAAAGGAGTCTGAATTATTTAGCGCAAAGTTTAAGACAAATAAATACCTTCTAAGGGCATTTTTTTCAGAAGCATCTTGGAGAGAGTCTAACAATACTTGGTTGTTGGAACTGTTGGCTTGTATAGCCTTTTCCATAAATGTCATGTCTTGAATATTAAATTTTGACATCATTTCATTGTATTCAATAAATTTCTCATTGCTTTTGGTTCCTTTAATGATTGGATCCATATCAAAGGCATTCCATTTGGTATTTATTTCAATGAGACTTGGTTCTCCAAAAAATGTGATCCTATCATTAATGGTATTGTTGTCTTTTTTATTGAGGTACAGATAGAACACTTCTGGACTTTCAATTTTAGTGTCAAACTTGAAATTACCAGATCCATCAATCTCTATAGAATCAATAGTTACTAGGGTACTGTCTGGAATGTGTTGTAAATATAGGGTGCCTTTTTTTAAGCCTTTTACAGTTCCAGATACAACCATAGCGTCTAAATCGTTGGTCCTGTTATTACAACTTGTAATAAACAATGCTATTAAAGCAGGTAAAATTGAATATTTCATGGTATTTAATTAATGAGCCACAAAGATGGCTAAAGTCTTTAAATTATACGTAATATATTTACAAATTAGAGGCTATTTCCATCAAATAAGCACAAAATAGCGCTCCAGCTGTACCAACAACATAACCCCCAACAGCCAGTAAAACACCTACGGAGGTAAGTGAAGGACTGAATTCTGCTGCAACAACAGGAGCAGACGCTGCTCCACCTACATTGGCTTGGCTGCCAACTGCCAAAAAGAAGAAGGGTGCCTTTATTATTTTAGCCACCAATANCAGTAGTAATGCGTGAATACTAATCCAAATGAGCCCAATGACAATAAGTCCTGGATTGTCTAAAATCTGTGTAAGATCCATTTTCATTCCAATAGTAGCCACCAAGATATAGATGAAAACACCACCCAATTTACTGGCTCCTGCACCTTCATAATTTTTAATAGAAGTGAATGACAATGAAATTCCAATGGTAGTGGCCAACACAACCATCCAAAAGAACGAAGAACCCATGAAGGATAAGAAACTTTTTTTATCTGCTACTGCTGCAACTCCATTTGTTAAAAATTCGCTGAGGTGGTTTCCAAAAAAATGAGCTATACCCACAGCGGTAAAACTGACTGAAAGCAGCATGACATAGTCTTTGATTGTAGGANTCCTATTTACTTTTTCTTGAAAATGGGCTACTTTAATTTTTAAGGCCTCTAAGGCAGAAGTGTCTGCTTTAAGCCAACGGTCTATCTGTGCTGTTTTTCCTACTCCAAGAAGCAGAATTGCCATCCAAATATTAGCTACAACAATGTCTATCAATACCATACCGCCGTATTTTTCGGGATTGTATTGAAAAATTTCAAGCATGGCAGCTTGGTTGGCACCGCCACCTATCCAGCTTCCTGCAATGGTAGAAAGTCCCCTCCAAATAGCGTCAAAATCATTACCGCCAACAGTTTCTGGAGAAAAAATAGCGACTATAAGTATGGCGATAGGCCCCCCTATAACAATACCAAAAGTACCTGTAAAAAACATGATTAATGCTTTAGACCCTAAACTAGCTATGGCCTTTAAATCTATACTCAATGTCATAAGCACTAAAGCTGCAGGGAGTAAATAGCGGCTAGCCATAAAATATAAATTAGACGTATTATCGGATACAATTCCTGCGCTAACCAAAAGAGAGGGTAATAAATAACACATTAGCACCCCTGGAATAAAGGTGTATATGCGTTTCCAGACAATATGACTACTATTAGAGGTGTAAAACACAAAGCCCAAACACGCTGCTAGTATTCCAAAAACAACCGTGTCATCTACAATAAAAGGAGTGCTCATAATGATATTATTTGTTAAAAAAATCTTCCAAAAAGTGGGCTACTCCGTCTTCATTAAAAGGAGCTACCACATGATCTGCTACCTCTTTTACGGCTTTTCTTGCGTTGCCCACCGCTATTCCAAGTCCAGCCTCTTGTAGCATGCTCATATCATTGTAATTGTCTCCAAATGCCATAATATGCTTTAAAGAGCTTAGCCCGTCTAATAGGCTTTTTATACCACTACACTTATCTACAGAACCAGGACTTATTTCTATCAAGGTGTCGTTAGATCTATATATTCCCAATACATTTCCAAGGGTATTTTCTAACTGTTTTATGGCTTTGTCTGCGGTTTCTTTTGTGCCCATAAGCATGAGTTTATGAGCGCCTTTTTCTGCTTTTTTCCAACGAGATATTGTGACAGTAGTAGGCTCAAAAGCTACTTTGGTTTGGGTATTAAACTCTTCTTTTGTAATACGTTCTGAAGGATTTGGAGCAAACCATTCATCATGAGAATACAAGCCAATTGCTACACCGTAATTTTCACAAATGGCCCACACTTTTTCAATGAGTTCAATGGTGATATAAGTACTGCTGATCACTTTTTGGCGGTCTAGTACAAGCGCTCCATTATAACACACTATGGGTTCATTTTCAATTCCTAGAGCCTCTTGAATATAATACATACCAGAAGGCATTCTGGCAGAGACTAAAACCATTTTTATTTGTTTGTTGTATTTTTTAAAAGTGTTACAACAATAAGGAGTTGGTCTATTTTTGAGTCCTAGTAATGTGCCGTCTAAATCAGAGCACAGCATGGTATAAGTCATATTAAATATTTAACCAATAAGTAAATTTTAGATTTAAAGACCTGAATTTAGGCGCGAAATCAGAGACAAAATAATTGTCATTATACACTATAAATAGGTCAGATAATGGCGCAAAGCGCCACTGAACGCGGCTGTTAATGCCTAGATTGTCATTTCTATTGC
>JGI26081J50195_1001125_pt1 | contig 10767 bp, 12 predicted proteins | sample SaaInl74LU_5_DNA_FD_50195 | JGI IMG/M metagenome (IMG submission 50195) | reverse complement strand
CTCAAATCCTTGCTCAAGGAGGTGATGCAGCGCTGGGGCATCGCAGCGCAGGGGGTGATTGGCCACTCCGATATGGCCCCTGGACGCAAACAAGACCCTGGACGCTGGTTTGATTGGCAGGAGTTGGCCAAGGAGGGCCTCGCCGTGTACCGTGGCGCGCCCCATAGCCACCTGCTGCCCTTCGCGGAGGCGGCCGCGCGCTTCGGCTATCGCAGGCCCGAAGGGGCCGCTGCCGAACACTGCCTGCTCGAAGCCTTCCGCCAACGTTTCCGCCCCAAGGCTACAGGCTCACTGAGCGAAGACGACCTGCAAATCCTATCCGATCTCGCGCAAAGCTACCCCGCGACGGTCTCGGGAGCCTAGGGTGATTTTCTGTCATCGCCTTTGCGCAGAAATCATTAACAGATCGGCGCAATTGAACTGTGCCCGGTGGCAATACCGGGCAGCGTCTGCCTGCCCTCCGGCAGGCGCTGCCCTCATTTCGTGTTGAGATGGCGTTATGAAGAGGGTTTTGCGAACGGGTCAGCTTGCAGAATGTCGCGGGCATCTCGGGTTTTATGGCGGGCCGCCCTTGGCTTAGTTGGCTTGACCCGATGCAGTAAGCCTCGTAACACGGACGGGCGCGGGGGGCTGGGCAATCGCGGGGGGCAACCTTCGAGGAAAGTCCGGACTCCGTGAAACAACGGTGCCGGGTAACGCCCGGCGGGGGTAACCCTAGGGATAGCGCCACAGAGAAGAGACAGCCTTGCATGCAAGGTAATGGTGAAACGGTGGGGTAAAGCCCACCGCGCGGCTGGCAACAGTCGTGGCACGGCAAGCCCCACCGGGAGCAATGCCAAATAGGAACCGCATATGGGTCGTTTCAACCCCGCAGGTTCGGGTTGGCAGCTAGAGGGGCCTGGTAACAGGCCGCCGAGATGAATGATTGCCCAAGATTGCGCTGGCAACGGCGTGGATCTGGACAAAATCCGGCTTACAGGCTCCCCGCGCATATTTGACTGGCTTTGAGCACGTGAATCGGTTGACAGCACCGCTGGGGGCGTTAAAAGCCGACAGATCAGGATTAATGCGGCCATGAGGCTGCGCCCGTAGGAGAATTACCATGGCGAAGCCAACCACAATCAAGATCCGCCTGAATTCCAGCGCGGGCACTGGCCACTTTTATGTGACCAAGAAAAACGCACGCACCATGACCGAGAAAATGGTTGCCCGGAAATATGACCCGGTTGCGCGCAAGCATGTTGAATACAAAGAAGGCAAAATTAAGTAGGCGAAAGCCCCCTTCAATTTTCAAAAGGTCGTGCAATCAATTGCGCGGCCTTTTTTTATGCGTGTATGGCAGTCAGTCGAGGGTTTTGTTTCAGCTTGGACATAAAAAAACACCCCGCCATGTCTGGCGAGGTGTGCGTTGTGTCGACCAAAGGGGCCGGTTTATTCGTTATTGCCCATGAACATCAGCAGGAACTGGAACATGTTCAAGAAATCAAGATAGAGGTTCAATGCGCCAAAGATGGCGGATTTGGCGAGCCACTCTTGATCGCCATGATGGGCGTGGGCCAGATACTCATTCTTGATATTCTGCGTGTCATAGGCGGTGAGACCGGCAAATACCAAAACACCAATTGCTGAGATCGCAAACAAGAGCGCAGGCGATTGCAGGAAAATGTTGACGATCATCGCAACTACGAGACCAATGACGCCCATGATTAGAAAGCTGCCCCAACCGGAGATGTCTTTCTTGGTTGTGTAACCATAGAGGGACAGGCCCGCAAAAGCGATGGCGGTCACGAGGAAGGTTTGCGTGATCGAATGGCCTGTATAGCGGATGAAGATTGAGCTGAGGGACAAGCCGATCAAAGTGGCGAAGATAAAGAAGAACAGTTGCGCCCCGGCTGCGCTGGCCCTGCGCATCACTGTGCCCATGCCCAAGAACAGCACCGCAAGCGGAGCCAGCATAATGACATATTTCAACCAAGTGGTGTAAATCACCAAACCAAAGCTGGTGAGCAATTTGCCATTTGGCAATTGCGCTGCGGCCATGTTGGCATCTGTCGTCGTGGCCAGGCCGGCAATGGCCCAAGCGGCAACGGCGGTTATCACCATGCCAATGGACATTGTGCCATAGACTTTGTTCATATGTGCCCGCAGGCCGGCATCAATCGCGGCGCTGCGACTGCCTGCATTTGCGGAAATTGTATTAAAATCTGCCATGTTGCTCTCCAAAAATAACGCTTTCGGCGCGCGAAGCACCGTTGGGTTAAATATCGGGCTTATGGGGTGAAATTTCAAGGGAAACCGCAAGAATTGCAGCTTAAATTCTGCAATTTCTGCCGAATGCCTTAAAAATGACGGCCGATAGGTTAAACCGGGCCCCGCACCACAAGCTTACCGATGGATTTTCGCGCTTTAAGATCGGCCAATGCCTCTAACGCTTGGTCAAAGTCATAGCTGCCGCCGATATGGGGATTGAGCTGCCCCTTTGAGATCATTGCAAAGACATCCCTAAGGCTATGGAGCAAAACCTGTGGGGCAAACCCCATATATCCACCCCAATAAAAGCCCAAAACATCCACATTTTTGACCAGGAGATGATTGGCTTTGATTTGCGGGACATCACCGCTGGCAAAGCCGATGACCAGATAGCGCGCCTCGGGCCGGCAACATTTGAGGGCAGCGACAAAGGGATCCCCACCAACCGGGTCATAAACCACATTGACGCCGCCCAGAGATTTGACCTTGGCCACGACATCTTCCTCTGCGCTGTCAATGGTGATGGTCGCGCCTCGGTCTTTGCACACTTGTAATTTTTCTGGCCCGCGCGCCACAGCGATGACCCTTGCGCCAAGGGCAGCGCCAATTTCCACCGCGGTCAACCCCACACCGCCACCCGCGCCGAGCACCAATAGAGTGTCGGCGGAGGTGAGTTTTGCGCGATGGGTCAGGGCCAGATGCGACGTTCCATAGCTGACCAATGCGGAGGCGGCTGTGTCAAAGCTCATGCCATCGGTAAGCTTTAAGCAGCGCGCGGCCTCGAGCGGACAATATTCGGCCAAACCGCCAGAGCCGGCAAATCCTGCAACGCGATCGCCGATCTCAAAGCCAGTCACCTCAGCGCCGAGACCTGCGACCTCGCCCGCCACTTCCATGCCAAGGGTGAAGGGGAGGGCAGGGGTCTCCTGATAAGTGCCGCGAATCATCAACAGATCTGCGAAATTCAAAGCACAGGCTGCTGTGCGAATGAGAATTTGATTCGCAGCGAGCGTGGGCATGGACCTGTCTAAAAAGACAGGTTTTTCGCTGTGGTCTTGGACTTGAAGGGCGCGCATGGGCTGAAATCACCTTGTTTGTTAACCATTTTACCTTTTATAGGCGCCCGCTGTTGGAAGTTCCAGCCGCGAAACGGCGCCGTCACCCAGGTGAATATTTGCCAATAAAATAGGTGATATTTTTGAAAAAATGGCAATTCAGATATCATTTCGCGCGTGAGAGTCGCGAGGTCACAGAACGCGAAATTACAATTTATTAATAAATCGTTAATTTTCTGGTTTATTTTTGAAATAGTTTCTGTGCTATACAAAAGTATGTCAGACCAGCCACATATATTGATATTTTTCTGCGGCTTGGACAACATTAGGAGACGAGAATGAAACATCCTGTCGATCTACACGTCGGACAACGTGTGCGACAAAGGCGGTGGCTGTTCGGAATGACCCAACAGCAATTGGCCGAAAAAGTAGGTATTAAATTTCAACAGATTCAAAAATATGAAACCGGCACCAACCGGATCAGCGCATCTCGGCTTTGGAATATTTCAGAAGCCATGGATGTGCCGGTGACTTTTTTCTTTGAAGGTCTGGGCGAGATCGACGATGACAAAGCCCAGAAGAAAAATATTTTAGAAGATAAAGAAGCTTTAGATTTGATACGGTGCTATTATGCGATCCCTGAGCATCAGCGTAAACGCTTGTTCGATTTGGCGCGGGTATTGAGCGACGCGGCTTAAGTGCCCGTTGCGACGTTACTGATGCCGATTGCTTCGGCGGTGGCTTGGGCTGTTGGGTCAGATTACTTGACCAACTGGGGCAGCTCCCCCTAGATAGGCCGACTTATGAAAGAAGGCCGTATGACCGATCAAACGCCAAGCCCTGATGAGATCTTATCGCTTGCCTCTCAATTGGCTGATGTGGCGGCCGAACAGACTTTGAAGTGGTTTCGCGCCCCGGCCTTGTTGACGCACAACAAATGGTCGGAGGGGTTTGATCCGGTCACCGAGGCCGATAAGGCGGCGGAGGCGGCCATGCGTGCGCTGTTGAAAGCACAGCGGCCCGAGGATTCTGTCATTGGTGAAGAGGCTCAAAATACCGTCGGCACATCTGGCCTATCCTGGGTGCTTGATCCGATTGATGGCACCCGAGGTTATGTCAGCGGGACACCCACCTGGGGCACATTGATTGCCTTGAATGACGGCCACGAGCCGATTTTTGGAATGATCGATCAGCCCTATACGGGGGAGCGGTTTGTCGGCGGCTTTGGCATGGCCTTTATGGAGCGCCATGGGGTCAAAACCCCGCTGGCCACGCGCAGAAAGCGGCATTTGTCAGAGGCGACGATCTTCACCACCTTCCCGGAGGTCGGCAGCCCGCTTGAGGCTGAGGCCTTCCACGCCGTGGCCGGGCAGTGTCAGTTGACCCGCTACGGCATGGATTGCTACGCCTATGCGCTTTTGGCTGCGGGGCAGATTGATTTGGTGATTGAGGCCGGCCTGCAAGCCTATGACATTCAAGCCCCTATGGCGCTTGTGCAGGCAGCCGGTGGGGTGGTCAGTGACTGGCGCGGGGGCAATCCGATGAACGGGGGCAGATGCATCTGCGCGGCGACGCCGGAGCTGCATGCGGCTGCTTTGGAGATCTTACGCGAGGTGCCGCTTGGCTGACACGCTAATTCAAAACGCCGATTTGGTGCTGACGATGGATGACATGCGGCGGGCCGTGCCGTCGGGGGATGTTTTGATGCGCGATGGGCGTATCGTGGCGGTGGGGCCTGATTTGCCGGCGACGGGCTGCACAGTCGTAAATGCGGCGGGCTGTTTGGTCACGCCGGGATTGGTCAACACCCATCACCACCTGTATCAAACCATGACGCGCGCAGTGCCCGCGGGGCAGGACGCAGCCCTCTTTGGCTGGCTGCAAGCGCTCTATCCAATTTGGTCGGCCATGCGGCCGGATGACTTTTTTGTCTCGGCTCAGGTGGGGATGGCGGAACTTCTCTTGTCGGGCTGCACAACCACATCAGATCACCTGTATCTCTATCCCAATGGCGCGCGGCTGGAAGATACGATACACGCCGCGCAAGAGATCGGTATGCGATTTCACCCCACACGGGGGGCTATGAGCATAGGTGAAAGCGCCGGAGGCCTGCCGCCAGATGGTTTGGTCGAGCGGGAGGCCGATATTCTCGAGGACATGATCCGTGTCATCGATGGCTTTCACGATCCGCGCCCCGGCTCGATGTGCCGGGTTGGGGTGGCGCCCTGCTCGCCTTTTTCTGTCAGCCGCGAATTGATGCGCGATGCCGCGCTCTTGGCCCGTGACAAAGGGGTGATGATGCACACCCATTTGGCGGAAAATGACGAAGANATTGCCTATAGTTTGGAAAAATTTGGGATGCGGCCCGGGCAATATGCCGAAGATTTGGGCTGGACCGGGCCGGATGTTTGGCATGCGCATTGCGTCAAGCTCGATGCGGAGGAAATCGCGCTGTTTGCGCGGACGCAAACCGGGGTTGCNCATTGNCCNTGTTCCAACTGCCGTTTGGCCTCGGGCATTGCGCCGGTACGGGCGATGCGAGATGCGCGCGTGCCGGTNGGGCTTGGGGTCGACGGATCGGCTTCGAATGATGCAGGCAACCTGATGGCCGAAGCGCGCCAGACGCTGTTGCTGCAACGGCTGGCCTATGGCGCCGGGGCGATGTCACCGGGTGAGGCGCTTGAGATCGCCACTTTGGGTGGGGCTCAGGTTTTGGGCCGCGAGGATTGCGGCGCATTGGCACCCGGAAAATGTGCGGATGTGGTGATTTGGGATATGGGTGATGTGAATGCTGCCGGAAATTGGGACCCCGCAGCCATCCTTTTGGCTGGGCCAACTTTGGCACGCGATGTTTTTGTCAACGGCCAGCAGGTGGTCGCAGAGGGGCGCATCACCACGCTGGATCAACGCGCCTTGGCCCGCCGGCAAAATCTACAGATGCGTGCGCTGCAAGAGCGCGCCTAGCCCGGTGTTGTCACCGGGCAAAGTGTTTTGGCTTGGCAGCTGGGGTGTTATGCCGAGGTCTTCCTAGACCGGAACGCCCGCGACCCAGACTTGCCGAATGGCCCGGTCTTCGCCCATCATGACCGTGGGAAACAAGCTCTCCCAAAAATCATTGGCATGCTCATAGCGCTGGGCGATTGCGGTTGTTGAGCTTAGGTTGAGAATACAAAGGTCTGCTTCGGCTCCTGCGCCCAGATGACCGATGGTGCCAGATAGGTGCAGCGCTTTCGCCGACCCTTCAGAGGCCAGCCACATAAGCTGCGCTGGATGCAGCGCTTGACCGCGCAATTGCGCCACCTCATAGGCCGCCGCCATGGTGCGCAGCATGGAAAAATTGGACCCCCCCCCGATATCGGTGGCCAGTCCCATGCTCACCCCTGCCTGCGCCAGGCCCATAAGGTCAAAAAGACCCGATCCGATAAAGGTGTTGGAGGTTGGGCAATGCACCACTGAGGCGCCGACTTCGGCCAATTGGTCGATCTCGCGCGGCTCAAGATGGATGGCATGACCATAAAGGCCGCGCGCGCCCAGCAGGCCGAATTGCGCATAGGTCTCGAGATAGTCGCGCGCCTCTGGAAACAGGCTGCGCACCCAGGCGATTTCTTCAGTTTGCTCGGACAGGTGAGTTTGCATCAAGCAGTCTGGACGTTCTTGCCACAGCCCGCCCAAGGCGGCGAGCTGCTCTGGGGTTGATGTCGGTGAAAACCGGGGGGTGATGGCATAGCTCAAGCGGCCGCGCCCATGCCATGTATCGATCAAATCTTTTGCTGTCATCATAAGCCGATTGCGCCGTGTCGATCAGGCCGTCTGGCGCATTGCGATCCATACAGGTCTTGCCACCCACCACGCGCATTCCGCGCGCCTGGGCTGCCTCAAAATAGGCGGTGACAGAAGCAGGGGCGGAGGTGCAATAGCTGGCCATGGTCGTCGTGCCATGACTGAGGGCAATGTCGAGATAGCGCCCAGCAATCTTGGCGGCGTAATCGGGATCTGCCAGACGCATTTCCTCGGGAAATGTATAGCTGTTCAACCAGTCAATCAATCGCTTGCCCCAGCTGGCGATGATGGCGGTTTGCGGATAGTGCACATGCGCATCGACAAAGCCCGGAACGATTAAATCCGCGCCATAATCGACAATTTTGGCCCCAGGATGGGCTTGGCAGAGCGCTGCACGCGCGCCCACCTCAGCAATTTGTCCACCCCGCAGCAATACAGCACCATCTCGCCTGTGCGTGGTGACCTCCTGCCAGGGCGCCTGGAAGGGATCACTGCTGAAACAAAGGGTTTGTCCGAGGAGAAGTGTGTCGGTCATGAAAAGCAGTCCAAAAATTCTTTTATCTGGCTATATCTTGTCATATGAAATGAGACTTCGTAAAGGCAGGTATGACAGATCTTTATGAAACCTCCGTCGAGCCAAGCGATGTTTTGGATGCCCAAAGGGTCTCTGATGTCCGTGGGGCGGTGGAACATGAAGACGCGCAGCGGCTCCACACGCTGCTCGATCCTTTACATCCAGCTGATATTGCTGACCTTTTAGAGCAGGTGAGCGATTCCGTGCGAGCGGGGATCTTGCGCCTGTGGAAAGACGGCATTGATGGCGATGTTTTGTCGGAGCTGGACGATAGCATCCGCGAAGATATCATCGATGGGCTGGACGCGGCCGAGTTGGCCGTTGCGGTGCGCGATTTGGACTCCGACGATGTGGTGGATCTTCTCGAAGATCTCGACGAGCCGCAACAAGAGGCCATCCTCGGCGCATTGGATGATGCGGAACGGGTTGTTGTCGAGCAATCCCTGTCTTTTCCAGAGGAATCGGCCGGCCGTTTGATGCAACGCGAAGTTGTCATGGCGCCAGAGCATTGGAATGTGGGCCAAGCGATTGATTACCTGCGCCGGCAAGAAGATTTGCCCGAACAGTTTTACCATATGATCCTCATCGACCCGCGTCTGCGTCCCACGGGCTATGTCACACTTGGCAAGCTTTTGGGCACCAAGCGCGCCACGCCGATGCTTGAGATTGCCGAAGACAGTTTTCGCACCATTCCGGTCGATCAGCCGGAAAAAGATGTGGCCTATGCCTTCAATCAATATCATCTCATCTCTGCCCCGGTTGTGGACGCCGATGATCGACTTGTCGGCGTGATCACCATTGATGACGCGATGATCGTGCTCGATGAGGAATATGAAGAGGATATGATGCGTCTGGCGGGGGTTGGGGAAGGCTCGCTGTCGGACAGTGTCTTGGACACCACACGCGGTCGTTTGCCCTGGTTGGCGGTAAACTTGGCAACGGCGATTATCGCCTCTTTGGTCATTTCTATGTTCGAAGCCACGATTGCGCAATTTGTGGCGCTGGCGGTTTTGATGCCGATTGTCGCATCGATGGGTGGCAATGCCGGCACGCAGTCGCTCACCGTGGCCGTGCGGGCCATTGCGACCAAGGATTTGACGACCTCCAATGTCTGGCGGGTTATCCGCCGGGAAGTCCTGGTGGGGCTTCTCAATGGCATGATCTTTGCGCTGGTTTTGGGTTTCGTCGGATATTTCTGGTTTGGCTCTTCGATCATTGGGTGGGTCTTGGCGCTGGCCATGGTGCTCAATATGGTCGTGGCAGGGCTGGCCGGCACGGTGATCCCGGTGGCGCTCGAGAAAATTGGCATCGACCCGGCTTTGGCTTCGGGTGCCTTTGTGACCACTGTGACCGATGTGGTCGGCTTTTTCGCCTTTCTGGGGCTTGCTGCCTGGATGTTGTTGTGAGTTTAGAGGCGCAAAAGACGGAGGCACGGCGCGCGGCTTTTGCCCGGCGCAAACAGGCCCATGCGGCGCAAAGCGGGGCAAGCGCTGGTGTATTGTCGGATGTTTTGGCCGGTTATCGCGGCGCGCCCGTGGCAGGCTTCATGCCCATCGGTACGGAGATTGACCCGTCCCCGGCTTTGGCAGAGGCCTCAGCCCATGGACCGGTCGGCCTGCCGGTGATTCAAGCGGCTGGGGCGCCTTTGCGTTTTGCGCTCTATACACCCGGCATGCAAATGGTGGAGGGGGCGTTTAAGGCGCTGATTCCGGTTGAACTCACATGGATGGTGCCAGAAATTGTGATCGTGCCGCTTGTGGCTTGGGATGCGCAGGGCGGGCGTCTGGGCTATGGTGGCGGGTTTTATGACCGCACGCTGGAGGGGCTGCGGGCCCGTGGGCCGGTATTGGCCATTGGCTTTGCGTTCAACGCGCAACAGGCGGAGGCGCTGCCCCTAGAGCCCACGGATCAACCGCTTGACATGATTGTGACGGAAGACCGGATCGTGCAATTTTCCAGCTAATCCAAGGCTTGGATCGGGTTGTGGCTCGGCGGCTGAGTTTTGCAGAAGTCTTGGGGTGAAGGCAATCGTGGCTCAGCTTGAGATTTTGGCGCGGGAGGATCCTGTGGCTTGGAAGGTCTCACCGCTGCTCCGCCGCTGCGCCGAGGCCGGGCAATCCTTGGCAGAGGCCCGGCCGAAGCTGTGAGCGGTGGTTATGAAAGACCCCCGAATAACCCAGCCGCCAAGCCAAAACACTTTGCCCGGTGACAACACCTGGCTGCGCCTGCCCAGGCCGGCGCTGCCCTCGTGTCGTGTTAAAATGGCGTTGTGAAGAGGTTTTTATGACGCAATATTTTTATACTTGCCAGGGCACTCAGCTGCGCATTTAATACGATTTAAAACATAAGTTTAGGAGCTATACCTGCCGTGCATGATTTCACATCACATATTCGTTGGACAGGCAATCGCGGCGATGGCAATGCACGTTACGACGGCTATGATCGGCGCTGGCAGCTGTGCAGCCCGGGAAAACCGGTCCTAGACTGCTCCAATGATCCGCTATTGGGTGGGGATCCTCTGCTGTATAATCCCGAAGACTTGCTGATCACCGCGCTGAGCTCCTGTCATATGCTGTGGTTTTTACATTTGTCTTTCAATGCTGGGATTGTAGTGATGGGCTATGAAGATCACCCTATCGGTCATGGTGAGAGCGCGCCTTCTGGGGCGGGGCGCTTTGTTGCGGCAACGCTGCGGCCGCAGATCACATTGGCGCCCGGAATGGACGCGCAGGCGGCCGATGCGGTGCATGACCAGATCCATGATGTCTGCTTCATCGCCAGATCCGTCAACTTCCCCATTCGCATCACCGCGCAATACGACTTTGCAGAAATCTAAAGCCAAGCGCCCGTCTTGCTTTAGCGCCAACTGAGGCCTAAGGGGGTGCCATGAAAATTCTATATCTTGGCGATGTGATGGGCCGCTCCGGGCGGCAGGCCATTTCAAACGAGCTGCCCGATCTGCGGGCGCGTTTGAAGGCGGATTTTGTTGTGGTCAATGGCGAGAATGCCACCGGTGGCATGGGGCTTTCCGGCAACCATGCTCAGGAAATTCTAAAGGCGGGCGCCGATTGCATCACGCTTGGCGATCATGCCTTTGATCAAAAGGAT
>JGI26081J50195_1001122_pt1 | contig 10780 bp, 8 predicted proteins | sample SaaInl74LU_5_DNA_FD_50195 | JGI IMG/M metagenome (IMG submission 50195) | reverse complement strand
GCCTAGCTGATGAGGCTCAGAAAGAATCGCTTTCTGCATCGGTTGAGCCTTACAGAAGCCAGGCAAATTACAGTAGCGAACTCACAGGAATACTCAGTGCGTTACAAGCTAGTAGCAATCGCGCCCAGGCAGCAGAACAGCTCGGAATCAGCCCGAGAACGCTCCGACAAAAGTTATTTGAATTTCGTAAAGCGGGACACGAAGTGCCTCGTGCATACGCACGGTCATAGCGGTAACGATTATTCTATTTTTATAACAAACAGATATTTATATAGGTAAGGGATCGTCATGGAAATTTCATCAGCAGAATCGTTGCTCTCTCAAGTTCGAGACTATCAAGCGAAAATCGCCTCTGCTCGACGTGACACCGGGGACATTGGCGCTATTGGTGGCAATGGCCTGCCTGGCACACAAACTATTGACCAGGCGTCGGGAACGTTCTCGAGCAGACTAAACAGCGCGATGGTGAGTTCATTAAACGAAGTAAACGCATTACAACAAACATCAAAAAATTCTCAAGAAGCGTTTCAAATGGGTGAAGATATTCCACTTACTGATGTCGTGATGAATATGCAAAAGGCCTCATTGGCTTTCGAGGCTACAGTGCAGGTCCGTAATAAAGTGATGCAGGCGTATCAAGAAATCATGAATATGCCTGTTTAAAAGCACTTTGAATGCAACGTTAGATTGAAGATTTAAGAAAGGAGCAGAGACGATGGCCGAAACACAAACACTGGCCGCACCTCAAGATTTTGGTAGCGAGCAAGAAACGCAGACGACAACAGAGAGCCAAGTACCCGCTGATGTTGCAGGCAATAGTTCAAGTACGTCTCGCGGTAAGCTTCCGGCTGCGAGACCAGAGCAAAGCGAGGGTAATTCTGTATTTCCCAGCGTTCGTGAGATACTCGCTCAGCCTTTGGTGCGGCGTTCACTGCCTCCTATTCTTGGGTTGTTCACTATTATTTTCTTTATTGGTATCTACTTCTGGGCTAACGAAGGGAACATGCGAGCGCTGTACCCGAGTATGACGGAGGTCGATAGAAGCGAAGCTTACGAGCAGCTACTTGCGACAGATATAGGAGTGACACTCGATTCGAGCTCAGGAACGCTGATGGTTCCGACGGAACGATACTATGAAGCGCGAATGCTGCTGGCGTCTGCTGGCTTGCCTGCAAACTCGAATACACAGGCTATGGATACGTTCTCGTCAGCGTCGTCAATGACAACGAGTCAGTTCATGGAACAGGCTCAATATACTTCAGCGATAGAAGCTGAGCTGTCGAAAAGCATTGTGCAGATTTCATCGATACAATCAGCTCGTGTTCACCTCGCTGCACCTAGGCAGAGCTCTTATGTGCGCAACCGCGAGCCAGCTAAAGCCTCAGTCGTCGTGGTTGCTCACCCCGGTAGATCTGTTACCCAGGCTCAAGTGCAAGCTGTGGTCAGCCTTGTCGCTTCTAGNGTGCCTTACTTGTCGATCGAAGATGTTTCGGTTGTGGATCAACAAGGCAGTTTATTGACCAACGCTGTGTCTGCTGGTCTTGCCATCGCCGACGAGCAAGCCGAATTTAAGCGTTCGATAGAAACAGCATACAAAAATAAAATAGTCGATCTTCTGACACCTATTTACGGCCGCGACAATATCCAGTCTGATGTAGACGTAGTAATGGATTTTTCCGAATTCGAGGCAACAAACGAAATTTTCGATCGTGACGGCTCTGGCCCTAAAGCGGTATCTGAGATACTTGTCCTCGATACAAGCTCGAATACACCTGCGTCTGGTGTGCCTGGTGCGCAGTCAAATATCGCGCCGAATGACACTATCCTCACCGACGGAGACGGAATGCAAGGTGGTGCTGCGGGTTTGACAGGTGTGCGTAGCAGTCAAACCACACGTAATTATGAGATAGATCGAACGATTCAATATGAGAAGAAACCAACGGGTATAATCACACGAATGTCTGTCGCAGTAGTCATCAACGAAGAGGCTTTTGGTATCAAAGCAAGCGGCGAAGACGGAGAAGAAGCTGGCGTAACAGCCGACACTATAGATACCTCGAGGATACAAAATCTTGTGGCTAGCGCTGTAGGCTTTGATCAAGCTCGAGGTGATTCTGTTGCTGTTTTGGTCTCAACTTTTAGAGCCGAAGAGCTAATCGAAAATCCGATGAAATGGTATGAGAATCCGATGATTTTCAGCTTCGCAAAGATGGGCCTTATCGCATTCTCATTCGCGGTAGTGGTCGTCTTTGTTGTCCAGCCGCTCATTAAATCGTTTGCTGGACCACCGCCACCACCGCCTGCAAGTGTCGAGGACTTAATGCTATTAGATGAGACGATTTCAAAAGAAGATGTTGAAGATCTAGAACTCGAAGGTTACGAGACGCTTGAACAGATCAAGGCGAAACTCAAACCTAAGAAATCTTCAATCTCAGCTGACATGCTAGATACGGCAAACTCTTATGACGACAAAGTCGCGTTGGTGAGAATGTTAGTTGGTGAAGACTCTGGTCGAGTAGCAAAAGTGTTAAAGAAGTTGGTTGCAACGACCACAACAGGCTAACGACTATACTCGGAATTTATTATGAACCGCCATAGTTAATATGGCGCTGTTAATAGAAAGGAACGTGATCATGGCTGAAGCTGAAGATGCCAAAGAAGAAGCGCGAAAACTAAGAGATTCGATGCTCAGCGAAGAGGCTCGCAATCAATTACAAATATTAACCGGAACGCAGAGAGCAGCGGTTATATTGTTATTGGTCGGAGAAGAACAGGCAGCCGACATCATCTCGTTTATGTCTCCTCGTGAAGTTCAAGCACTCGGCGCTAACATGGTGGCTGTAGCAGAACTGTCTCAAGAGGCAGTCAACGTGGTGTTGGACGATTTCATCACAACTATTAAGAGTCAGACAAATCTTGGTCTTGGCTCTGACGAGTACGTAAGATCGGTGTTTAAGAAAGCGTTGGGTGAAGACAAAGCCGCGACGGTACTTGGCCGAATAATGCCGACTTCTTCAAGCAAAGGGCTTGAAATACTTAAGTGGATGGACGCTCGTTCAATAGGCGACATGGTTATCGAAGAACATCCACAGGTTATTGCGATCATTCTATCGGTACTCGAATTTGATATTGCAGCAGATGTTCTTAAATATATTCCGGCAGATATTCGTGCCGAAGTCATTCAAAGAATCGCTTCACTCGAAACTATCCATCCGAGCGCGATGGCCGAACTCGAGCGAGTAATGATGAAGCAGTTTACGAGTTCTAGCGCGAAATCTTCGAGTTTTGGCGGCGTAAAAACTGCTGCGAAAATTATGAACTTCACGAAAACCGACATGGAGTCGGCGATAATCTCCGGTGTGACGAATCTTGATGAAGAGTTGGCACTGAAAATTCAAGACAATATGTTTACATTCGAAAACCTATCTGGCCTTGACAACCGAAGTATTCAAACTTTAATGCGTTCGATCGAAACCGACTTATTGATGGTCGCACTGAAAGCGTGTGATGAACTTACCCGAGAGAAGTTCCTAGACAATATGTCACAGCGAGCGAAACTCATGTTCCTCGATGAGATGGAAGCGAAAGGTCCGGTGCGTTTGACAGATGTAGAAGATGCGCAGAAAGATATTCTTCGCATAGCGCGTAGATTGTCAGACGCAGGCGATATCGTGTTAGCAGGTAGAGGTGATGATTTTGTCTAGTCGACATAGCCCTGACAATTCTGTCGAATTTTCGGCATGGCTAGCGCCGAAAATTGAAAGTGATTTGGTTTTTGAACCAGGTTTTGATATCGCCTCTGGCTCCGATGGCGCACATAAAGTTGATAACATAGAGACTTCGAGCGAGCCCGGCGAGTTTGTTGTGTGGCGGCCAGGTATGGTTGACGAAGGTCTCTTACTCCAGACCGACGCGCTAACTGCAGAAAGCACCATCGAAGAAATCGAGAATACTGAAAGCGGAGAGAGTGAACCTTCAGCCCAATATACTCAGTTAGAGCTACAGGAATACGGAGAGAATCAGGTCCAGCTCGCGCTTGCACAAGTGCGAGCTGATGAAGCAGCCGTGCTCAGCGGGACAAAATTACGCTTAGAGGCGTTAATCGCGACGATAAGCGAGCAGCGTGTTGATTCGACTTCGTTTTACGATCCGCTAAAAAAACTCTTAGTAAAAAGTGTCGAGGCCGTTCTGATGACGCCGCTCGTTGAGAGTAAAGCGTCAATAGAGTCAGTACTTGCTCGATTACTCAAAGAGGTAGATTCAGAAAATGAAGGTGAACCTGCAGGGATGCGTCTTTATTTGAACCCTGCTGATGTAGCGCTGCTCGAAGCAGAGCATATAGCCGTTCGAGATGATATTAAAATCCTCAGCGATCCGAGGCTTTCGCAAGGCTCTGTGCGGGCGTTAATGCAAGATTCAATCATCGAAGACTTAAGTGAAATACGCATTCAGCAAATCACTCAACAACTATTGAGTGGATTAGATAAGAAAGCAGACGAGACCCAGCTAGTCGATAGTGACACCACTATTACTGAAACATCGCTTGAGCAGGCGTCGGATGAAGCGTTGCTCGGTGAACTCGACTCATGAATGACGAGAATAGATTCGCCGCCGAATTGGAAAAGCTTGGTGCAAAGAGTTTTTCTACACGTACAGAGCGATTTGGTCGCGTAACGAGAGTGGTCGGACTTACCGTCGAGGCGACAGGCATTACCGCAGAGATCGGCGCTCAGTGTGTGATTGAAACAAGCAGAGATGAGCCGCCTATTGAAGCGGAAGTCGTTGGTTTCGATGGAAAGCACCTCTACCTAATGCCCATCCACTATCTCGAAGGGATAAAAGCCGGCAGCCTTGTTCGATTCAAGCAAGCACAATCATTAGTCGGTGTTGGCGAGAGTATGCTTGGCCGCGTGATAAATGGTTTAGGCGAGCCGATTGATGGCAAGGGATCGATTTCCTTCGATGCTCAGGTTGCGCTCGATGCTAGAGCGGTTAATCCGATGCAAAGAGGCGCTGTAAAAGACACGCTTGATACTGGCATAAAAGCCATTAACGGCTGCCTTACTTTTGGTAAAGGGCAACGAATGGGGGTGATCGCGGGTTCAGGTGTTGGTAAGAGTGTTCTAATGGGCATGCTTACTAGAAATACGGCCGCCGATGTTGTTGTGATAGGCCTGATTGGTGAGCGTGGCAGAGAGGTGCAAGAGTTTGTTCAGCGCACTCTCGGCGAGGCAGGGCTTGCTCGCGCGATTGTTGTTGCAGCGCCAGTGGATGTCTCTCCGGTGATGCGTATCAAGGCAGCCAAGTTGACCCATAGCATTGCGGAGTACTTCGCAAGCAAAGGCAATGATGTGTTGCTGTTGTTCGATAGCCTTACGCGAGTGGCTCATGCGCAGCGTGAGATTGGCCTCGCGGTCGGCGAGCCACCAACGACGAAAGGCTACACCCCCTCTGTTTTCAGTCTACTTCCCAAGCTGATCGAAAGAGTAGGCGTAGGGCCAGGCCCACAAGGATCGATTTCGGCGTTTTATACGGTGCTAGCGGAGGGCGATGACAGAAGTGATCCTATCGTGGATGTCGCACGAGCCACGCTTGATGGTCAAATTATGCTCTCGCGAGAATTAGCAGATGCGGCGCATTACCCGGCAATCGATCTCGAAGGCTCGATTTCGCGCGTTGCCACTAATCTTTTGACCAAAGACCAAATACTTATCGCGCAGCGGCTGCGACGTTACTGGACACTTTATGCGCAAAAACAAGACCTTATACAAGTTGGAGCCTACACAGAAAAGACAGATCCAGAATTAGATGAAGCAATTCGACTTAAAGGCATGATTAATGCATTCCTTACTCAGGACAGCGATGAGGTCTTCGACCTCGCGCAGACGTTTAGTCAACTTAAACAGACAATGAGTTAATCATGGCAAAAAGTGATATTTGGAATGTTCTCTCGAGCAAAGAGAGTAGCAGCTTAAGCAGACTGCGCGCGAAACTCGAGGCAACACAGGCAGAACAAGAGCGATTGATATTGAAGATGGCGGATATCGACGTTTACATCGAAGAATATTCGACAAGATCTCGCGAGGCAAGTAGTGACGGGCTAGCCGACTTTAGGGTGCTGCATCATAGTATGAATTTGATATCGCAGCTTTCGGAAGCGAAACAAAGTCTAAGTCTGGTCTACAAAGAGCTCGAAGAGAATGTGGTCGTACTACGGAATAAAATCACTCACCATGAAATGGAACGCTTAAAATTCAATAAGATAGGTGAGAGAAATAGGGAAAAAGTAGGGCAGGCGTTAGAAAAACGCAGCACAGCTCTTAGTGATGCTATGGCGTTACAACAGTTCGTTAGTTCTGGATTCGGGCGCTAATCAAAGCATCGGTTACGGATTGTGGTACGTAAATTGCTAATCCAATTATTCGCGCTCATCCGATCTCTGATGACTAGGAGAACACCGTCGGAGTCGTTGAATTAATTGGAGCAGAGCTAGTCTGGGGCTTGATTGCCTCGATAACGGAAAGATTAAACGTATGAATATTTCGTCAAAATATGATCTAGGTGACATCGTCAATCAGCTCGGATCTTCGAGTGCGGTTAAACCTGGCGCTGAAAAAGGCGCGGAAGGAATTTTCGCTGCCTTGATATCAAATCTGGCTGTTGCCGGAATAACTGGCAAAGTGGCAGACGAAGTGGCAGAAGCGGTGGAAGGTGGAGGGGATGCGCCACTTTCTCAAGCATCACTTGAATTTCTCGCCGGATTAAAGCGCATTCAAAATGAAGGAGTGGGTGAGCCGGCTCTGCCAAGCAGCTCGGAGATTCTTAAGAATCCACCGTTTGACGGAGAAGCATCAGCGGGTGAGGACAATCAGGGGGGTCTTGGGGGCCTAATCGCATTTCTCGAGCAGAGAACTAATGCGGTTAGGGCGTCAGCAGAGGTAAAAGTGCCAGCCGCGGACACGAAAGAGCGTCAGATTAATCTATTAGAGCTTTTAAGCAAATCTGAGAAGGGGGTTCGCGCCGACGAAAAACTGGCATTAAAGGAGATAAATAGCGGTGCACGCAGGCCTCAGGCTGGGCGGTCGCTTATTGACTTGTTGTCAGCTAAGGCCGATCAACTTTCAGCAGCGAATTTGAATCCTACACCTAGCTCCATAGATTCGGCGTCTCAGGCGAGTCAGTTTTTCGCCGAAATGCTAACGGGCGACACGTTCGCCGGTAGGCCATCGAGTGCCGAAGTCCCAGGACAAAACAAAGCAAGCACCGTTCTCGCTCGGGAGGCGTTGCGAATTACGACTCTTAAAGAGTCTCGCACCGTGTTGCTAGGTCCAGGTCCAACTAGCGTTGCACCTTCGCGAGTAGATGTTCCGCAACCCCGATCTAGAGCCTCTCTCGAAGGCTTCGAAGCCAGTCGCAATGGGGAAAATCAAGGAATAAGTCCAGAGAATAAGCTGTTTTCGGCGCCTGAAGAGAGCGTGGGAATACAAGCGAGCGAAGATAGCCCCGAATATTGGAATCAGGAAACAAAGAGACTTCTCTCTGAAATGGGGCGCACGCAACCGCCTATTAGCAACGATAATGCAGTCTCGATCGAAAACGCATCAATCAGAATTAACAATGTGTCAAATAGCGATGTGTCCTCTCTCGCTGAAACAAGCGAGCGTGCTGTTAAATTGAATTATAGTTCTCCGAATGGCATGACCAATGGGCAAAGTGAGCAACGTAACGACTCGCACGCGATGAGCCAGGCAAACGGTAACGATAATGCAGTCTCGATCGAAAACGCATCAATCAGAATTAACAATGTGTCAAATAGCGATGTGTCCTCTCTCGCTGAAACAAGCGAGCGTGCTGTTAAATTGAATTATAGTCCTCCGAATGGCATGACCAATGGGCAAAGTGAGCGACGTAACGACTCGCATGCGATGAGCCAGGCAAGGGTTTCTAATACAGCTGCGACAATTATATCTAATGAGACTAGTTTGGATGTTGAAAATAAGCGCACCGAACAACAGACAGTAAACAGCCAGACTTCGTCACACGGACAAGTCAACGCTGACTCTTTGAAGAGCTCACACCTTATGGCTATGAGCGGGCAAGCTCAACGCCCACTGAGATTTAACGTAGGTAATCTAGAAGAGGGTGATAAAAGGATCAATAAAGAGCTGAATGTCACAGAGGTAAAACCCGTTGCCACCGAAGAGGGAGATAACCTTGGCCGAAAGCTGGCTGCCACGGACGCTAATGGCCCAATACAATTAGACAAAACAGTTGGAGTAATGCGGCACCCTGTCAGTGAGTCTCGTGCCAATAATGAGGCTCTTGCCCCTTTCAGGACTAACCAGCAGTTTGCATCGATTCAGACACCAGAATCTTTAGCCGCAACGGGAAGTGCGTTGGCGGTGGCAGCTCAATCTGCCAAGGAAGTTAGCCGCGCTACTGTGACAGACGAGTTTTCAGTAGATGCTAAGGACCCGGATTCATTTTTAGGTCAAATAGCTGCGTCAAAAAGCGCTTTGGTCGATAATACCCAACAACGAGTAGCAATCAACAACCTACCCCAGGGTATTGCGACTCACGTAAACACGCATCTAGCCAAGGGACTAGGAGCTGGGCCTACCAAAATTTCAATCAGCCTGTTTCCTGAAAACTATGGGCAGGTCGATGTGGAGTTTGTGTATTCCGAAGAAGCTGGTTTGCGAATAAACCTAAGTAGCGAAAATGCAGAAACGGCAAAACTACTCCAGTCTAATACAAGCGGACTAAAAGAAAGTCTTATGGGTGGCGCTTTTGCAAATGTCAGCGTTGACGTAAATGCGCAGAGTCACGGAAAGCAAGAAAGCGGCGGACCTCAACAGCAAGATTCGCGTCAAGAACAAAAAACTGCAAAAGAGGGTGAGGTAGCGGTTAGTAAACAGCCTGCTAGCGAGCTTGGTACAGAGACTTTAGGCGGTTTAGACACATTTGTTTAGCACTAGCCAAAAAGTAGACAATTAAAAATCTAGAAGGAGTCCGCAATGGCTGAAGAAGCGGTTGTCGAAGAAGAAAAAGCAAAAAAACCTTGGTTAGTGATCATTGGTGTGGTGTTTGGTGTGGTTATCTTAACGGTAGGCACTGTGGTTGGCACTTTGTTGGCAACCGGATTTTTTGATAAGGAAGATCCCTTAGAGGCTGAATTATCTCAGTTAGAACAAGAGAACGAAGAAGCTGAAGACGCTGCGAGTAATGCACCAGAACTAATGCAGACACCTAATCCGGTTCGATTAGAGACGCTGTATCACANGTTCCCTTCTGCGTTTACGGCTAATATCGCGAACTCGCGTAAGGTAATGCAGATTTCGATCACCGTCAGCACGCACTACGATCAGATGGTCATCGACAATATTGTTAAGCATGAGCCAAGAATCCGGGCTGCATTACTGGCACGTCTGTCGGTAGTCGATGAGGCGCAGGCGATGCAACCTGATTTTCGTAACACCATTGGTGAAGAGCTTAGGCTGGTCATAAATTCAGAGCTGGAAGCAGCAACTGATTTTGGTGGTGTAGAAACGGTCTTGTTCACCGAATTTTTGATGCAATAGATGATTGAGTGAAAAGTGAGTAAGACTATGGCCGAAGAAGAATTAGGATTGACTGACGAAGAACTCAGTGCCATCGCAGAGACAAGTTTACAAGACGGCAACGTCTTAGTGAATGGGCGCAAAAAAGATGTAGAAATCGTCTCACATGATCTAGCAAGTGAAGACAGTTCCTTGGGGTTCAATCATGCAGCCATTGACATGGTGAACGAGCGTTTTGCTCGACAGCTGCGGATGGGTCTCATACATGTGCTTAGGACGACCCCCAAAATTTCGCCTAGTAAGATTGAGATTATGTCATTCAAAGAAAGTATAGCGGGAATGACTGCGCCTCTTTCGATTAATACGGTCAAGATGGATCCCCTAAGAGGCACTTCGTTAATTATTGTTGAGCCTAAAATTATCTTTTCGGCACTCGACAGCTTCTTCGGTGGCTTTGGCACAGGTGACACAGCGTTAACACCGACGCGGATTTTTACACCTACAGAGCAATCTGTTATTGAGCTGCTAATGAACATCGTATTCGCGGCATTAAAAGACGCCTGGTCGCCGATTATGCCAGTAGATTTTCAGCGCCTAAGCTCTGAAGTGAATCCGCAGTTTGCCCAAATAGCGGAAGACGATGAAACGATGCTAGTCAGCAAATTTAACTTCTCGCTGGGAGGCAATGTTGAAGGATATTTGCAGATCATCCAGCCTTTTTCTCTTCTGAAACCAGCGAGAGATCTACTGCGTGGCAGAATGAAAGCCGCTGATGAAGAAGATTCGAGAACGATAAAGTGGGAACGGGATCTCAATGAAGCCACCTTAGACATTCCTTTGCTGCTGCGCGCAAAGATCGCTGAAATCGAAATGACCTATGGGCAACTCACCAACCTGCGGGAAGGGCAGGTATTGCCTATCGAGTTATTTGAAGATACAGAAGTAAGCATTGATAATATTGAGGTTTTTAGGGCTACAACCGGCGAGGTCGCAGGTAAAGTGTCATTACAAATCCTCGAAATGAGTAAACTAGACAAAGAGTAGCCGTTACGCGCATGCTCGTTAATTACGCACATATAGGCCGGCTATAAAGTCGCTTCACAGAAAAATAGAAGCAAAGGATGGGATCATGAGTGATGAAGAAAGCATAAAAAATGAAGAAGACGTCCTGTTAACCACCGGGCTCGATCCAGAGCTAAAGGCAACCAAAGAAGACGATC
>JGI26081J50195_1001119_pt1 | contig 10794 bp, 10 predicted proteins | sample SaaInl74LU_5_DNA_FD_50195 | JGI IMG/M metagenome (IMG submission 50195) | reverse complement strand
AACGGCCAATTAAAGTCGGTGTCTGCCTTTAGTAAGCAGGCACGAGGTGCTTTTGTACGTTGGTGTTTAGAAAATAATATAAAGAATATGGAGGCGTTAACATCCTTCAGTGAAATGGGGTACAGAATGCACACGTTTGACGATAATAAATTGGTATTTTTGAGGGATTCACAATGATTATGAAGAAGATAAAATATAGCGCCCTGGTGGCGGCAATGGTCGGAATGACCTTTAGCGCTCAAGCGCAACGTACAACAGCCTTTTTAGAACTAGGCGGATATGCACTGACACAGAACTACCTCGGCGATGTCAATGGGGGAAGTTTAGGTGCGTTGACTCAAGAAGCGCGTTTTGGATTGGGGACCCAATTGAAGTACAACTTCAATAGCCTTTTAAGTGTTGGTGCGGATGTAAATTACGGAAGTATTTATAGCCATGATAACCTGCACGGCAATGCGACTCGTGATTATCAAGTAGATACGGACCTTTTAAATGTGAACGTATTTACGAATGTGCATTTCATTCCTTTCGGTAAATACAATCAACGCAATCACCACACACCATTCATTCATGTTGGGGTAGGTGCATTGACCTACCAGCCACATTTAAATACGAATGCGCAATACCCTGAGGAAATCGCCTTGTATCCAGGTACCGGTCATACCTACACGTATGCCGTTGGTTTTGGATGGAGAATTCGTAAGTCGCTGAAAAGTTTTTATAACCTAGGTATCTATTACAATGGATTTGGCGTTTCTAACGTGGAAGGTTTTAATTACACCCAAGAATATTTAGATGCGAATCCTGCAGAGCGCAATGCACTCGATGGAAGCATTACATTTAAATTCGGAATGAGTTTAGGTTTCTTCGAGCAATAGTTCGGCACAGCCTTTGAACCATATATAGGGCCCTCCAAAAGAGCGGCCCTTTTTTGACCTTAAGTGACAGCATGACGCAGAATTTGGGGCAAACCCTTAATTGATTTAGATGAATATGGACACTTTGTCACTTAGCGATATTATTAGCGAAAGCACGGAATTTATTCCATTAATGACTTCTGATGAAGAGGTTGAAATTAATGACGATCAAATTCCGGAATTGCTTCCCATTTTGCCCTTGCGAAACACAGTGATTTTTCCTGGTGTTGTTGCGCCGATAACCGCCGGTCGAGACAAGAGTCTTCGATTGATCAAGAGTATCAAGGAAGACCAGAAGTTTGTTGGGATGATTGCGCAACGTGATGGAGCCACTGAAGACCCTGGCCAGAACGAGGTGTTCCCGACGGGAACGCTTGCACAGATTGTGAAGAGCTTCAAAATGCCAGACGGCAATACTACCATCATTATTCAAGGAAAGAAACGTTTTAGAATTTTAGAATGGGTGGAAACCGAGCCGTTTAATATGGCGAAAGTTGAATTCCTTCCAGAATTTGTTCCTGGAGAGGACGATACNGAATTTACCGTGCTCATGGATTCTATAAAGGATATCGCAGCCCGATTAATTCAAGAGAGTCCACACATCCCTAGTGAGGCGCAAGCAGCATTAGACAACATCAAGAGCAACACTTTTCTACTCAACTTTATTGCCTCGAACAGCAGTATGAAGCTGGAGAAAAAGCAAGAGGTTTTAGAATTAGACTCCCTAAAGGAACGTGCGGTTAAGGTGCTTNAAGGNTTGAATCTTGAGTTGAAAATGCTCGAGGTGAAAAATGAAATTCACGACAAAGTAAAACACGAATTTGATCAGCAGCAGCGCGAATACTTCTTGCACCAGCAGATGAAAACCATTCAGGAAGAATTGGGTGGCAATAGCAGCGAAGGGGATATAGAAGAAATGCGTCAAAGGTCAAAAGGTAAAACGTGGGACAGCAAAACCTCGGAGCACTTCGAAAAGGAACTGCGTAAGTTACAGCGGCTGAATCCGCAAATGCCGGAATTTGCTATTCAACGCAATTATTTAGAGTTCATGCTGGACTTGCCCTTTGAGAGCAAAGGTGATGCTAGTATCAATCTTAAAGCGGCCCAAAAGTCGTTGGACTCGGATCATTACGGTCTAGAAAAAGTCAAGGAGCGCATCTTGGAACATCTCGCCGTGCTCAAACTAAAAGGAGATATGAAGAGTCCTATTCTTTGTTTGGCGGGGCCTCCGGGAGTCGGAAAAACATCGTTGGGTAAATCTATTGCAGAAGCCTTAGGACGGCCTTACGTCCGTATGTCCTTAGGTGGGCTGCGTGATGAAGCAGAAATTCGCGGTCACCGTAAAACGTACATAGGCGCTATGCCTGGGCGCGTGTTGCAGAACATGAAAAAAGCGGGCTCAAACGATCCTGTTTTCATACTCGATGAGATAGATAAACTTAGTTACGGCACGGGCGGCGATCCCTCTTCCTCAATGCTCGAGGTTTTGGATCCAGAGCAGAACAACAGTTTCTACGATAACTACCTAGAAATGGGCTACGACCTCAGTAAGGTCTTTTTTATTGCTACCGCTAACAACCTAGGAGCCATTCAGCCGGCCTTGCTGGACCGCATGGAGATTATTAATGTCTCGGGCTATACGACAGATGAAAAAGTAGAGATTGCAAAGCGTCATTTGGTACCTAAGCAGCTTGAAAATCATGGTCTCACTAAGGGCCAATTCAGTATTGGTAAGCCAGAATTAAAGGCTGTAGTAGAGGGATATACACGCGAGAGTGGGGTGCGTTCATTGGACAAAAAAGTAGCCAAACTTATTCGACACACGGCAAAAGATATTGCCATGGGCGATGCCGACGTGGTGAAAATAGAAAAAGAGGCCATAGGCACCATTCTTGGCCCCTCAAGAGAGCGTGATAGTTATGAAGGTAATGACCACGCGGGCGTGGTAACGGGCTTGGCGTGGACACCTGTAGGTGGAGACATTCTATTTATAGAAAGCTCTATTAGCCGTGGAAATGGGAAAGTGATCGTTACAGGAAATTTGGGGGATGTGATGAAAGAGAGTGCAACCATTGCATTAGCTTATTTAAAGAGTAATGCAGAGGAATTGGGAATCGATCCTAAATTGTTCACCTCATATGATATCAATATTCACGTACCACAAGGTGCCATACCAAAGGATGGTCCATCAGCTGGGATTACCTTACTCACGGCATTGACCAGCTTATTTACACAAAAGCGGGTGGCAGCTAAACTTGCGATGACGGGTGAGATCACACTTCGCGGTAAGGTATTGCCAGTTGGAGGAATCAAAGAAAAAATTCTAGCGGCGAAACGCGCAAAGATCACTACGATCGTTTTATGCGATAAGAACCGTAAGGACATAGAGGAAATAGAAGACCATTATTTAAAAGGCATGACGTTCCATTACGTCGGGGAAATGCGAGAAGTCTTGGATTTAGCTATCTTAGATCAAAAGGTGAAAAACGCGAAGAAGCTCGTGCCTGTGGAAACTAAAAAATCTTGATAAGAGCCCTTGTCATAACCGTACTCTGGAGTTCGCTGGCCATCGCGCAGAGCGGAGGTACAGAAGTATTCTCTTTCCTTGACCGTAATGTTTTTGCGGGAAGTTCTGCTTTGGCGAATACCTCGTATATCAATCCAGGTCCTGTGGGCGCTTTCGCAGTTCAGAATCCGCTGCTTCTCAACGACAGTACCTTGTACCAAATGGAAATGAGTGCAGGATCCCTTGGAGACGGTATTCAATTAATTCAAGGCAGTTACGGTTTTAAAATTAAAGGACGTCCGGTAATTGCTGCTGCACAGACCATTCAGTATGGGGAGTTTACGGCTACAGATGTCTGGGGAAATAACTTAGGCATCTTCTATGCCGGAGATATCGCATTATCGCTTGGAACGGAATTGGCCCAATGGCGTAACTGGCACTTTGGGATGACCGGGAAATTAGTGAATGGAACCTACGAAAGCTACCAAAGTTGGGCGATCGCAATGGATATTCAGGCCATGACCCGGTTAAAGAATGGGTTAGATGTCGCCGTACTTGTAAAGAATACAGGCAGGCAACTGACCACATTTGCAGGCACACGTGAAGCACTACCCCTTAACCTTTTGGTGGCATTTGGTCAAAAATTAGAGCACGCACCTTTTCGCTGGGCTTTGGTGTTTGACCAGCTGAACCGACTAAATTTGGGATACGACGATCCCAATCTTGTGACCGTTGATCCTGTTACAGGGGAAGCGACACAAGTGGCACAATCGTTATTAAATCTGGGTTTACGCCACCTAAATGGGTCTTTAGAATTCCTGCCCACCCAGCGCTTGCATCTTATGGCGGGTTATAGTTTCAGACGTCAGTTTGAAATGGCGTTATCTGACCGTAGGACAAGCGGCGGTTTTACGCTTGGTGCTTCGGTGTATTTCTCAAAGTTCCAATTGCACTTTGCGAATGAATTGCGGAGCGTAGCTGGGCGTATGAATACCCTATCTTTGAACTTGAATTTATAAGCATTCTTCATGACGAAGCCGCTCACTATTGCTATTGATGGACACAGCTCGACCGGAAAAAGTACACTGGCCAAAGCACTTGCGAAATCCATGAACTACGTTTACGTAGATTCAGGAGCGATGTATCGTGCGGTGGCACTTTATGCGTTGCGCAAGGGGTGGGTGAGTAAAGAAAACGGCTGCGATTCTGAAGCAATAGAAGGCGCGTTGGATGATGTTCAGATTTCATTTGAATTGGATACCTCGGGTACGAATGCGACCTTTCTAAATGGCCATCGTGTTGAAGAGGAAATTCGTGAGATGGCGGTAAGTCATGTCGTTTCCCATGTTGCGAAACTATCCGAAGTTCGTAGACATTTAGTGGCGCTGCAGCAAGCAATGGGTCGCAACGGGGGTGTGGTGATGGACGGCCGCGATATAGGAACGGTAGTTTTCCCAAATGCAGAGCTGAAAATCTTTATGACGGCTTCGGACGATGTACGCGCTGCAAGACGAAAGGCGGAATTGGATCACAATGGACAAGTGGTCTCTTTTACAGAGGTGCTAGAAAACCTTAAGTCGCGTGACAAGGCAGATATGGAACGTTCAGATTCGCCATTATTTGCGGCGGCGGATGCACGGACATTGGACAATAGCGATATGAGCCGCGATGACCAATTCGAATTGGTCTTGGGTTGGGCTAAAAATCTACTCGTTTAGGCGCTGCGCTGCATTAAGGGCGTTTGGCCAATTCGGTAATGCCGCCCTTGACAACTTCACCTTCTTTCACCAGGATTTCACTGTCTAAAGGCAGGAACAAGTCTACTCGTGAGCCAAATTTAATAAAGCCGTACTCTGAACCTTGAAGCGCTAGATCACCCGGTTTTGAATACATTACAATACGACGTGCAACAGCTCCAGCGATTTGGCGGAACAGGATTTTCCCCCAACGGTCATTGTCAATGGTAACCGTCGTGCGTTCGTTCAACGTCGAGCTTTTCGGGTGCCAGGCAACTAAAAACTTACCTTCATGGTGGATCGCTTCAGCTACCTTTCCACCCAATGGATAGCGGTTGACGTGTACATTGAATGGCGACATAAAGATGGACACTTGAATGCGTTTATCTTTTAATATCTCGTCTTCAAAGACCTCTTCGATGGTCACTACTTTACCGTCAGCCGGACAAATGATGGCATCTGGATTCAAGGTAACCGTACGTTTCGGATTGCGGAAAAATTGAAGCACAATCGCATAAAGTACTACACTGAGCGCGAGTGTTGCGATTTGTAGCCATTGCAGATCGATCAAATATTGAACGAGTGCATTAATGATGAATAGTGCGATGAATGAAACGGTGAGCGTTCCTTTTCCTTCTTTGTGGATGGTCATATCAAATAGCTATAAATGAGTACTGAGAGTGGAGCAGCAGTTAGAAAACTATCTAGTCGGTCTAGCGCGCCTCCGTGTCCGGGTAAAAATACGCCTGAATCTTTGACATCCGCTTCGCGTTTCAATGCAGAGGCAATTAAATCTCCGAATGGCGCTGCAATACTGGTGGCAAGTGCCATGGCTAATGCAACCGTATCAGGCACTACTTCCCAATAATGGTTCAAAATACCACAAGTAAGTAAGGTTCCTACAATGCCGCCTACAAAGCCTTCAATCGTTTTCTTGGGCGATAATTTGGGTGCAAATGGACGCTTACCAAAACTTCTACCGGCCAAATAAGCGAATGTATCTGAAGCCCAGATCATCACGAAAATAAATAAGATAAGTTCTGGGAATTTCCAACTCTGCTGTATGACGAGCGTCATGGGTAACCAGATGTACGCTACGAGAAACAGCGTTTTGCGCATTTCAGATGCAGGTTCCGCTGCGCGCAATGCGCCAAAGGCGAGCAGAATACTGAGGCCTACGGAAGTCAAGACCAGTTCTTGGGCAGTTCCAAAGTCTACCTTAGCTAAAAACAGCATGCACAGAACGGCGAGAAGTCTGATAGGCTTAGGGTCGATCCTCAAAAGTTTCGCTCCTTCATTGAGCAGTAAGATGGTGAATACCATGAGTAGCACAGTACCAAAAGGGGTGAAGCCCAAGAGTCCGATAAGAACGGCAGCATACAAGGCTCCAAAGAGCGCACGTTTTCCCATTAGGCTTCGTCTTCAATTAGGATAAGAAAGACCGTTCTTCCTTTGTTTGGATCTGCAGAAGCCAATTCCACAGCTTGGTCGTTCGGCGCTCGAATGACCGCAATATTTGAAGGCCTGTTTTCACGGTATTTTTGATTGATCGCGGTGAGCCCATCTCGAAGGTTGGGAACAATCTGCGAAGTATGTGCAATGAGTACGTGGTGCTTTGGAAGATCCCCTAATTTCCTACCACCGGTGTGGTGTGAATGGATCATAATACCACCATTGAAGGCAATAAGGGCCTCACATGTACTAAGTACAGTTGGGAATTGCCCATCGTTTTCAAAAGTGGTGTCCAATTTTGTGTGATTGCTCCAATCCGCTATTGCCGGACTTGAAATGTATACCCCGGTCCATTGGTGGTCAGCTGCGTATTGTTCCAAGGCATGAACGGCCTCTTGAAGGTTTGTACAATACATGAAGTTGCCACCTCCTTCGGTAAAAGTCTGAACGAACTTAACATCAAGAGGTTCCTCCTTCTTCGGAGCGAATTTTCCGGCACCACTTTCTTCGGTCTTCTCACTTTTCCCGAGTAGACTAGATTTAAGCTTTGAAAGAAATCCAGAGGATTTTGCCATGGCGCGAGTCACGTTTTATCAAAAATAATACGTGTGAACCAAATACCACTGCCCGCGGCCCGTAGCTATTAACAAAAAACCGCGGCCCATCGGGCCGCGGTTGTACGGTGCTACTTTGTGCTAAAGGCTTATTCTTCCTTCGATGCAGCGATATCGCTCGAGGTATCCGCTTCTACCGAGGGCGTAACTTTGTTAGTATCCTCAATGGATTCTTCAACTGTCGCTTCAATGGAAGCCGGTTCTTCCGCATTTACGGCGGTACCTGTCTCAGTTGAAGCAGCAACTTCCTCTACTTTTTCCTCTTCTTTATCCCAAGGGCGTTTGCCGAAGATCTCCTCTACGTTTTCTTTGAAAATCACTTCTTTTTCGAGCAGTAAGTTGGCCAACTGGTCCAATTTTTCCCGATTGTTTTCCAACATCTCAATGGCGCGCTCGTACTGCTTTTCAATGATCTTGCTTATCTCTTGATCGATTGTTTCAGCAGTGTGTTCTGAATACGGTTTATCCATGGCGTATTCGTTCTGCCCCTGGCTATCATAGTAGGTGACATTACCCAACACATCGTTCAATCCATAGACCGTTACCATCGCACGTGCTTGCTTGGTAACCTTTTCAAGGTCACTGAGTGCACCCGTAGAGATTTTATCGAAGATTACCTTCTCAGCAGCGCGACCGCCCATGGTGGCGCACATTTCGTCCAACATTTGATCGGCCGTAGTGATTTGGCGTTCTTCAGGAAGGTACCATGCGGCACCTAGAGAACGTCCACGCGGAACAATGGTAACTTTTACCAAAGGTGCAGCATGCTCGAGCAACCAAGAAGTAGCAGCATGACCAGCTTCGTGGTAGGCAATAACTTTTTTCTCAGATTCGGTGATGATCTTGGTTTTCTTTTCTAGTCCACCAACGATGCGGTCCACTGCGTCTAAGAAGTCCTGTTTTCCTACCTCTTTTTTCTCTTTACGTGCTGCGATGAGTGCCGCTTCATTACAAACGTTCGCTATATCAGCTCCAGAGAACCCTGGGGTTTGTTTACTTAGTAAACCAACATCAACACTATCGTCGGTTTTGATTCCTTTTAGATGGACCTCGAAAATAGCTTCACGCTCCGTCAATTCAGGAAGGTCAACATAAATGATGCGGTCAAAACGTCCGGCGCGCATTAATGCCCGGTCTAGGATGTCAGCGCGGTTGGTTGCGGCCATAACGATCACATGTTCGTTTGTGCCAAAGCCGTCCATTTCAGTAAGCAATTGGTTCAATGTGTTTTCACGTTCGTCATTACCTCCTGAGAAATTATTCTTCCCACGGGCACGACCAATGGCATCAATTTCATCGATGAAGATGATACAAGGTGATTTTTCTTTGGCTTGCTTGAACAAATCACGAACACGCGAAGCTCCTACACCAACAAACATCTCGACAAAATCAGAACCCGATAGCGAGAAGAAGGGCACCTTAGCTTCNCCAGCAACAGCTTTTGCAAGCAAGGTTTTACCGGTTCCTGGAGGGCCTGAAAGCATCACTCCTTTGGGTATACGGCCACCTAGGTCTGTATATTTCTTTGGGTTTTTGAGGAAGTCCACTACTTCCAAAACTTCTTCTTTTGCACCGGTCATTCCAGCGACCTCTGCAAATGTGGTCTTTACCTCAGTATCCTTATCGTAAACTTTCGCACGCGATTTACCAATATTGAAAATTTGAGAACCGCCACCGGCACCGCCGGCACCACCGCCAGACATTCTGCGCATTAAGAACATCCATACTGCCACCATCAGTACCAATGGAAGAACCCACGAAACGATGTCTCCTAGGAAATTGTCCTGTGTTTGGTAGTTAACGGGAATACGGTCGTTGATGTCCCTTGCCTCGTAATAGTCTTTGAGCCTGTCTTCGAAAGTGGTTGAAGGCATTTCAAATACATAATGTGGCCCGGGGTTAACTGCATCGCTGAAGTTGGTCTTGCTGACCTCATCGTATCGTTCGCTTTCGCGGAGGCTTTCTTCCTTGATGAAGACTTGCACCTTTCGATCGTTCAATATATTCACGTGATCTACATCCTCCAGCTCTAGGGCTTGTTCAAACTCCTGGTACGTGGAATTCTTGGTGCTAAAACTCATAGCAGTGAAGATCTGCATGCCTATGAAGAGTGCAAATACAATGATATAAATCCAATAAAAATTGAATTTGTTACCACCCTTTTTGGGGGTTCCGGGCTTTTTGTCATCGCCTTTCGTGCCCCTATTTTTCGCAAACTGTTTTTTCAGTTTGTCTATTTGATTCTGGTTGGGATTATCTGCCATAAGGCCTAATCGTTTTCTATAGTTGTTACTTCCGCATCACCCCAAAGGCTTTCTAAATCGTAAAATTCGCGGATACCTGTCTGGAAAATATGCACCACTACGGTGACGTAATCCATGAGTACCCATTCTGAATTTTCACGTCCTTCAATGTGCCACGGTCTATCACCAACGTTTTCGCGCACCACTTTGTGCACGCTATCGGCTAAAGAATTTACTTGCGTGTTCGAATTTCCTTCTGCGATGATGAAAAAATCGGTGACTGCATTTTCTATTTCTCGTAGGTCTAAAACAGTAATGTTCTGTCCTTTGATTTCCTGTAGTCCTTCTACGACAAATTTCTTGACGAGCTCAGACGAAGCTTCGGGTTTTGTATGCATTAAAATGTATTGTGTATTTGTCCTTAAATTACCAAAACATATGCCATCTTGGGCTTTGGATCAATAATGGGGCACAATGTCGGAAATTCTTCCCTTTTATCAGTTAAAAATAGTAGATAGTACGCAGCTTGAATTGAAGCGAATGCTGCGGCAGCAGGGGGAATTGGATTCTTTCACTACGCTANTNGCTGAGCATCAAACTGCGGGTCGCGGTCGTGGGGTGTCAAAGTGGCACGATTCACCGGGTAGTAGTCTGTTATTGTCCATATATGTCAATTGGCCCGTTCCGTTGAAGGAAAGTTTCGAGGTGAACCAGCGCGTNTGCGTTGCACTCAAGCCTATTTTCCCGGATTCCGTGTTGTTTAAGTGGCCCAACGATTTAATGGTGGGTACTAAAAAATTGGGCGGTATGCTGATCGAAAATCACTGGTCAGGGGGTGGAATCAAAAGCAGTAGTATTGGGATTGGCATCAACTTGAACCCAACGAACGACGCACTTACGCGGGCGGCATTTTTGAATGAATGCACGAGCAATAAGGAGACACCACTTTCTTTAGCCAAGCGTATTCAAAGGCAATTTTCAGAAGCGCTCACTAGCCCATGCACAACAAGTCAATTGGTCCGCGCGTACCACGATATACTTTGGGGCCAACTGGAACCGCAGCCTTACCTTATTAATGGAAAAGAAGTAATGGCAACAGTAGAAGGCGTGACTGAAAACGGTCGTTTAGCCCTGCGTTTTGAGAACAACGTCGTGGACACGTTTGATATCGATCAAATAAAGTGGGTAGATCCTAATTAAGGACTACTTGCCCCACACTTCAGGCTGTTCTCTCCATTCTTTGAGAAGCGCAATCTGGTCCTCTAAAATCGCTCCTTGAAGGGCCGCTTGTTCAAGAAGATGGTGGTAATCACTCAAGGTGTTGAG
>JGI26081J50195_1001118_pt1 | contig 10795 bp, 13 predicted proteins | sample SaaInl74LU_5_DNA_FD_50195 | JGI IMG/M metagenome (IMG submission 50195) | reverse complement strand
GATGAAGTTAGAGTTTTGTCTATGGGAGATGAAGAAGGTAAATTTTTCTCAACTGAATTATGTGGAGGAACTCACGTTGTAAACACAGCTGATATTGGAAAATTTAAGATTATTAGCCAATCATCTATTGCTGCAGGCGTAAGAAGAGTTGAAGCATTAAGAGATGTGCAGTTAACTGATTTTTTAAAAGAAAAAGAAAACCAATCCAATTTGTCGGATCAAAAAAATGAGGCAGTTATAAAAGAATTAGAGACAAAGATTATTAAATTAGGAGGAAAACCTAATCTTCAAAACAAGGATCAAGTAACTTTAATAAAAGACCTTAATAGACAATTTGATCAACTTTCAGTTATCTCAATATTAAAAGATAAAGATAAAAATAAAATCAACGATCAAACCATTAATGGATTTAAAGTTAGATTTCAAAATATTATAGATTTACCATTTAAGGATTTACGTAAGCTAATTGATGAAGGCAAAAAAGAAATTGGTGAAGGGTTAGTTGTAATTTATGCAATCAATGATAATAAAGTTGGGTTGGCTGTAGGTGTTACCAAAACATTAGAAGAAAAGTTTGATGCTGTTAAAATTGTTAGAGCTGGTTCAGAAGTTATTGGGGGTAAAGGCGGTGGTGGCAGAGCTGACTTTGCACAAGCTGGTGGAACTTTGCCAGATAAAATTGAAGAGTCTTTTGAAAATATTAAAAAATTAATTAATTAAGCTTTTTCTTAAGCTGACCATCTAATTCATCTAAAAATTGATTAGTCGTTAGATAATTACTTGAGGGCCCAATTAAAATTGCCAAATCTTTTGTCATTGATCCATTTTCAACACAATCAATACAAACTTTTTCTAATGTAGTTGAAAATTTAATCAAATCTTCATTACCATCTAATTTTCCTCTATGTGCCAAACCTCTAGTCCAAGCAAAAATTGAAGCNATTGGATTTGTAGAAGTCTCTTTACCTTCTTGATGCATTCTGTAGTGTCTAGTTACAGTTCCGTGAGCNGCTTCTGCTTCCATAGTTTTTCCATCTGGTGCAAGAAGAACACTTGTCATTAGCCCTAATGATCCATAACCTTGAGCCACAGTATCAGATTGAACATCTCCATCATAATTNTTACAAGCCCAAATATATTTACCACTCCATTTCATAGCACAAGCAACCATGTCATCAATTAGTCTATGCTCATAAGTAATGTTAAGTTTATCAAAATCAGATTTAAACTCTTTATCAAAAATATCTTGNAAGATATCTTTGAACCTACCATCATAAATTTTTAAAATAGTATTTTTAGTAGAAAGATAAACGGGCCATTTTTTAATTATTCCATAGTTAAAGCAAGATCTTGCAAAGTCTTCTATAGATTTATCTAAATTGTACATCGATAAAGCAATTCCTGGTCCAGGAAAGTTAAAGACCTCATATTTAATTTCATCACTGCCATCTTCTGCAGTCCATTTTATTTCCATTTTACCTTTACCGGGTACTTTAAAATCTGTTGCTCTATATTGATCGCCAAAAGCATGTCTTCCAATAATTAAGGGGTCTGTCCAAGTTGGAACAAGTTTTGGAATATTTTTACAAATTATAGGCTCTCTAAAAACTGTACCTCCAAGAATATTTCGTATCGTTCCGTTTGGAGATCTCCACATTTTTTTTAATTTAAACTCTTCAACTCGTGCTTCATCCGGAGTAATTGTTGCACATTTTATACCAACACTATGTTCTTTAATTGCGTTAGCAGAATCTATTGTTATTTGATCATCNGTATCGTCACGACTTTTCATACCAAGATCGTAGTATTTAATATCCAAATCTAAATAAGGCAAAATCAGTTTACTTTTGATGAATTCCCAAATGACTCTAGTCATCTCATCACCGTCTAGTTCAACAACTGGATTTTTAACCTTTATTTTAGCCATAAATGAATAATATATATTAGTAATTGTAATTTAGTGCTTTATATACATATTAATAAAAAATTATCAAATAGAAGCTTATGTTAGAGAAAATTTTCCCAAAAATTCATTCTGAAGGTTACAAATTTTTAGCGATAGCTATCATTGTAACAATATTTTTATATGTCCTGAGCACTTTTCTAGGATTAATTGGTCTAGTNTTATCGATATGGGTTTATTATTTTTTTAGAGATCCAGAGCGAATTTCAATAAATGATGAAAACTATCTAACCAGTCCTGCTGACGGTGAAGTTTTGATGGTCCATGAAGTAGATGGTCCAAAAGAATTAGGTTTAGAAGATAGAAAATTTACTAAGATTAGTATCTTTATGAACGTATTTGANTGTCACGTAAATCGAACTCCTTGTGAAGGTAAAATTTCAGAAATACTTTATAAGCCTGGAAAATTTTTAAATGCATCACTTGATAAAGCAAGTGAAGACAATGAAAGAAACTATTACAAGATAACAAATACTCATGGCGAAGAAATAATAGTTGTTCAAATCGCCGGTTTAATTGCCAGAAGAATTGTTTGCGAATCTTCAAAGGATCAACAATTACAACAAGGTGAAAGAATTGGTATGATTAGATTTGGAAGTAGAGCNGACGTTTATTTTGAGAATTATGAATCGTTAGTTAAAGTTGGACAAAAAACAATTGCTGGTGAAACACTATTAGCTAAAAAGTAGCTTATGGAACAACCAAAAAATAATTTTAAAATAGTATCAGATAAAAAAGCTAGAATGCTTTTGCCTAATGCACTGACATTAATAAATGTGTGTATTGGATTAAGTTCNATTAAATTTGCATTAGATGAAAAGTTTGAATTATCTATTATAGCTATTATTTTTGCCGCAATTTTTGATGCATTAGATGGCAGAGTTGCAAGAATGTTAAAAGGAACTTCTTTAGTTGGAAAAGAATTAGACTCATTGGCGGATTTAATTAGCTTTGGAGTAGCTCCAGCTTTTATAATGTATTTTTGGTCTTTAAATAATTTAGGTAAATTTGGCTGGTTACTCACAATGATTTTTGTAGTTTGTGTTGCTCTTAGACTTGCAAGATTTAATGTAAGTTCAAACTCTGAGCCATCATGGAAAGACAATTACTTTGAGGGTGTGCCGTCACCTGCAGGTGGAATTTTGGTATTGATGCCTTTAATATTAAGTCTAAGCGAGATAAATTTAGTCAAAATTAATTACGATATAGTAGTACCAATACTGTTTATTTTGATATCATTTTTATTGATCAGTAAAGTACCTACATTTGCATTTAAAAAAATTTCTATTCCTCGTCACTTGACAATTTTTGCATTGTTTGGTGTTGTTTTATTTTTTGGACTTTTGTTAATATACACATTTAAAGTTTTGGTCATTTGTGGATTAATCTATATTTGCTTAATTCCAGTTGGATATTTTAGTTATCAAAAAATTTATAAACAGAAAATTTTAAATGGTGAAAGTGACACTAAAGAAGACCTTGAAGACATTCTATAGATGAAAAAAAATGTAATTGTATCTCTGGCAGACTCAAATTACTTTGAATTACTTAATGAATTGGTCGATTCTATTAAAAGTTTTGAACAAAGCAAAGATACAGCAATTTGCATTTTAGATGCAGGTTTATCCGAGCAACAAAGAAATATATTATCTAAAAAAGTAGATGAAATTAAATCAGCTGAATGGGATATTGATGTTCCAGCATTTAAAGTTAAAGGAAGAGAATGGCTAAAGAGTCAAGTGTCTAGGGCTTTCTTACCAAAATATTTTCCTAGTTATGAAAAATTCTTATGGATAGATTGTGACGCTTGGGTAGGGGATTGGAATTCAATAGAGCTTTATTTTAAGGCCTGTGAAAATGGAAAATTAGGAATTACTCAAACCTTTACACCAGGATATAAAATAATGTCCAAAGTTAAATGGATATTTGGACAATTAGCAATAATTAAATCTCAAAATTTTAAACATGCAATAAAGTCAAAAATTGGAATAGATAAAGCGCGGAAGCTTGCTTTCGCCCCACATATTAATATTGGTGTTTTTTCTTTAGAAAAAAATTCAGTTGGCTGGACGACTTGGCAAAAAAATTTAGAACAAACACTTAAAGCTGGAAATATTTTTGGTTCAGAACAATTGGCTATTAACATGTCAGTTTACATTGACGATTTAGAAACAGAGTTCCTACCTCATAATTGCAATTGGTTAGTTAGTAATCTTTTACCAAAATTTAATGAAAAAGAAAAAAGCTTTGTGGAGCCTTACTTGCCCAATCATAAACTGGGTATAATACATCTTGCATCNGGNATTTGGGATGGAGATAAAGACATGAGATTACATAGAGAAGTAAAGATAGATATAAAAACTTTAGAGGGTAAAATTTTATNAAAAAGCTTAAGGTTTGGTCNTTAATTGAAAAAAAATAGAATTTCTAAAAACTGGATTAATAAACAAAAAAGAGATATTTATGTTAGACAATCTCAGGTAGACGGGTATCGAGCCAGATCAGCATATAAATTAATAGAAATAGATGAAAAATTTAAGATATTTAAAAATGGAATATCTGTAATCGATTTAGGGGCATCACCTGGTAGCTGGTCTCAATANATTTCAAGAACAGTAAAAAGTGGAAGGTTNGTTTCAATCGACTTAAAAGGTATGGAAGAAATTGAGAATACAATCCAAATCAAAGGTGATTTTACTGATTTAGAATCTCAAGAAAAAATAAAAGCTTTATTCAAATCAAAAGTGGATGTTGTTGTCTCTGATATGGCTGTAAATACAACGGGTATAAAAGATATAGATGCAATTTATACTGGNGAACTTGCAATGGAGGCTATGAATTTTTCCAAAGAAATGTTGGTTAANGAAGGNCGATTTGTCTCTAAGATTTTTCTAGGCTCATCATTTAACGAAATTGTTGCTTTNGGCAAAAAATTATTTAAAGAAGTGAAGGTGTTTAAACCCAAGTCTAGCAGAAAAGAATCTAAGGAAAGTTTTATTATTTGTAAAATCTTAAGATAGGGACTTTTTTTTTGAGGGGAATCATATATAAATGATTATGGATCCTATAAAAGAAGCTCTCACTTTTGACGATGTTACAATGGCACCAAAATACTCAGAAGTTTTACCTTCTGAAGTTGATACCAGCACTAAATTATCATCTAATTTAACATTAAAAATACCTTTATTATCCTCTGCAATGGATACAGTTACTGAGAGTAAAATGGCTATAGCAATAGCTAAAGCAGGAGGCATTGGTGTAATTCATAGAAATTTGGATATTAAAAAACAAGTTGAAGAAATTAAAAAAGTTAAAAAATTAAACTTATTAGTTGGTGCGGCAGTTGGAGCTGGTCCTTTAGAACTTAAAAGAGCAAAAGCTATTTTAAAAGAAAAAGTTGATTTAATTGTTGTGGATACAGCTCATGGACATAGCAAAAAAGTAGCTGAAATTATTAAAGCTATAAAAAAATTAAAAACAAACAAAACAACTCTATGTGCTGGAAATATTGCAACAGCTGAAGCAGCAAAATTTTTAATAAAATTAGGAGTAGATATTATTAAAGTTGGAATAGGGCCAGGATCAATTTGTACAACTAGGCTAGTCGCAGGCATTGGTGTACCACAATTAAGTGCGATCCTTGCAGTTAAAAAAGGTGTTAAAAACAATAAAGTAAAAATAATTTCAGATGGTGGAATTAAATATTCAGGTGATTTAGCTAAAGCATTGTCAGCAGGTGCCGATGCTATAATGATTGGATCTTTGTTTGCAGGAAGCTTAGAAACACCTGGAAAACTAATTAAAAAAAATGGTAAGTTATTTAAAAGTTTTAGAGGAATGGGATCAGTTGGTGCGATGAATAAAGGATCAGCTGATAGATATTTTCAAACCAAACAAAAAGATATATCTAAATATGTTCCAGAAGGAGTAGAAGGTTTTGTGAAATATAAAGGTGATGTGAAAAGTATAATTTATAAATTAATTGGAGGATTAAAATCATCTATGGGATATCTAGGTGCAAAAAAAGTACCAAACCTTAAAAATAAACCAAATTTTGTAAAAATAACTAAGGCTGGTTTTTATGAAAGTATGGTTCATAATGTTGATCAAGTTAAAAATGAGAGCAAGTATTAATGAGAACAATAAATAAATTAATAATTGTCCTATTTATAATTTTAAATTTTGGAAGTTCTTCTTTTGCAGAAAATAACTTTTTTGAAGAAGGAAAAAATAAATACGATGAACAAAAATATGAAGAATCTAAATTTTTATTTCAAAGAAGTATTGTTTTTAACCCTAAGGACAAAGATTCATATTTGTATTTAGCAAAAATTTATAATTTTGAAGAGAACAAAAGAGAAGAACAAAAAAATATAGATACAGTGTTATTACTTGATCCAAAAAATGAAGAAGCAAACTACATGCTTATGGAAATAGAGTTAAAAAGATCTAATTATTCCAAAGTAAAAGAACTAGCAGATAATTTTTCAAAAATTTGCAATAAATTGTGTGATAAGAAAAATTCTATTTTAGAATCCTTAAAGAATTTGGAACCTAAAAATGAGTCTTAGTAATAATTTAAGTAAAATCTTAATAATCGATTTTGGTTCTCAATTTACACAATTAATTGCAAGAAGAGTAAGGGAATTAGGGGTTTTTTCAGAAATTGTAAGTCATAAAAAAATAAAAATAGCTCAAATTACAAAAGATAATATTGCTGGAATAATACTGTCTGGTGGACCTCTTAATGTTTACGAAAATGATAAATTTAAATTTGATAAGAAGATATTAAAACTTGGAATTCCAATCCTGGGTATATGTTTTGGACATCAGATATTGTCAAAACTATTAGGTGGCAAAGTTAAAAAATCAAAACATAGAGAATTTGGTTTAGCCACTATAAACAAAGTATCCAATAGTACTTTAACTAAGAATTTTTTTAATAAAAATAATAGAAGTGATGTTTGGATGAGCCATGCTGATCAAGTATCAAAAATGCCAAAAAATTTTAAAATTATAGCTTCTACAAAAAACTCTAAATTAACAATCATTGAAAATATTAAAGAAAATTTTTATGGTGTACAATTTCACCCTGAAGTAACACACACTAATAAAGGTAAAATTTTATTAAGAAATTTTGTTTTTCTTATTTGTAAAATTAAAAAAAACTGGTCATCAAAAGATCAAAAATTAAAATTAATTAATGAAATTAAAGAACAAGTAGGTGACAACAAAGTAATTTGTGGATTGTCGGGTGGTGTGGATAGTAGTGTGGTTGCACAATTATTAAGCAAAGCAATTGGAAAAAATTTAACTTGTATTTTTGTTAATAATGGCCTTAAGAAAAAATGAAGAAATACAAGTAGTTAATACTTTTAAGAAAAAATTAAAAATTAATTTGATTTATGTTAATGCAGAAAAAGAATTTATTAGAAAATTAACAAATGTATCTGATCCTGAAAAAAAACGAAAAATCATTGGTAATCTATTTATTAAAATATTTGAAAGATATGCAAATAGAATTAAGAATGTTAAATTTCTTGCTCAGGGCACTCTTTATCCAGACTTAATTGAAAGTAAATCTGTGACTGGTAGTCAAACTTCAAAAATAAAATCACATCATAATGTAGGGGGCCTTCCTAAAAGAATGAAATTAAAATTAGTAGAACCTCTTAAATTTTTATTTAAAGATGAAGTTAGAAAATTAGGATTAGAACTTAATTTATCTAATGACATAATCTCTAGACATCCATTTCCCGGTCCTGGTCTAGCTATTAGAATGCCCGGTATTATAACCAATGAAAAAATTAAAATTTTAAAAGAGGCTGATTTCTATTTTATAAAAGCTTTAAGAGAGCATGGGTTATATGATAAAATTTGGCAAGCATATGCTGCACTCCTACCAGTAAAAACTGTGGGTGTTATGGGNGATAATCGAACTTACGAACATATTTGTTTGTTAAGAGCAATTACCTCTGAAGATGGAATGACTGCTGATTTTTTTGATTTTCCTAAAGGTTTTATGCAATCAATCTCTAATCAAATTATTAATAATATTAGAGGTATAAACAGAGTTGTTTATGATGTTACTTCAAAACCACCTAGTACCATTGAATTAGAGTAATACTTTACTATAGAGTACATAATATTATGAAATATTTACACACCATGATCAGAATCTCAGACGTGGAAAAATCATTAGATTTCTACTGTAAGGGATTAGGTTTAATTGAAACTAGAAGAATNGAAAATGANCAAGGTAGATTTACCTTAATTTTTCTAGCAGCACCTGGCGATGAAAAAGCCGAACTAGAGCTAACCTACAATTGGGATGGTGATGAGTTAGGTGATGGATCTCGTAATTTTGGTCACTTAGCATACCGTGTTGAAAATATTTATCAAACTTGTGAGAGACTTCAAGATATGGGATATACAATTAATAGACCACCTAGAGATGGTCATATGGCATTTGTCAGATCTCCAGACAATATTTCTATAGAAATCTTACAAGAGGGTAATTTAGAAATTAAAGAACCTTGGGCCTCAATGAAAAATGAAGGTGTTTGGTAAAAAATGAATAAAAAAATCTTAAACTTTATTAAAAAAAAAAATAAAACTAAAATTATAAGTCTTACTGCTTACTCTAAAAATATAGCATCAATAATAGATAGACACTGTGACCTTGTATTGGTAGGCGACTCCCTTGGCTCTGTNCTTTATAGNTTTTCTTCTACAAAAAAAGTGACANTGGATATGATGATTGAACATTCTAAAAGTGTAAGAATGGGTGTTAAAAAAAGTTTAATGGTAGTAGACATGCCTCATAANACTTACCGTAACTCAAAAGAAGCCTTAAGTAATGCAAAAAAAATAATCTCTAAAACGAAGTGTGATGCAATCAAGCTTGAGGGGGGTAAAAAAGTAATTCAAATAATTAAAACTTTAATTAAGAATAAAATTCCTGTGATGGGACATCTTGGTGTTCTGCCACAATCTGCAACAAATTTTAAATTTAAAGGAAAAGAAATAACAGAAAGAAAAATTATTTTAAGAGATTCTAAACTTTTAGAAGATGCTGGTGTATTTTCAATAGTTTTAGAGTGTGTTGAAAGCTCATTAGCAAAAGAAATTACTAAAACTGTTAAAGTTCCTACAATTGGAATTGGGGCATCAGTACATTGTGATGGTCAAGTTTTAGTTACTGACGACTTGATAGGTCTGAATAAAATTAAAGCTAGATTTGTGAAAAGGTATTCAAATATTGAAAAACAAATAAATGATGCTGCACTAAAGTTTAAGAAAGATGTAATTAGAAGTAAGTTTCCTACTAAAAAACATTCATACTAAATTAAAAATATTGTTTGAATGTTTCGTTAATTGATAAGACGCCATAATCATTTAAACCACCAATTATTAATTGAAGAGCTACAATTAAAATAAAACCTAACCCTACATAGGCTATCCATAAGTTTTTTTGAATATAATTAGCTAAATAAGTAGCTAATGCTCCAGTTAATACTACAGATAAAACAAGACCAAATATCATGAAGCCAAAATGACCTTTTGCAGCACCAACTACCCCGATAACGTTATCAAAACTTATTGTAATATCTGCAAATAAAACTTTATAAATACTTTTTACAAATGAAGGTTCTGTTGATTTTTTTACTGGTGATTTAATCTTATTTTTCATTTCAACTAAATCTTTCCTTAAATCATTAACAATCCAAATTAGAAGTAGTCCACCTAAAATTTTAATATAATAAAATTCAAATAAGTAAGTAGCAAAAAGAGCAAAAATAATTTTAAAAACTAAAGCTCCAGCTACACCCCAGAGAATTATTTGCTTTCTATTTTTTGGTACAAAGTTAGCAGCAATTAATCCAATAATAATAGCATTATCAGCAGCTAAGATGATATCAATAAAGATGATTTGGGTTAAAATTATGAATTCTTCGATCAAGATTTTTTTATAATATTAAATAATTATTTTAATTCAATGTTTTAATATTTAGACTTCTTTGAACCGTCGATAATTTCTTTTAGNTCCTCATATTCTTCACAATTACAAGNTTTTAAAACTTCTAACCTTTCTTTAGCCATATCTATTCGGTTTGTAACNACATAAAGCTCACCAAGGTANTCATTTATTCCATTATGATTAGGTTCAATTTCTAGGCCTTGTAAGTAAAATTTTTCACCTCCTTCAAAATCTCCAAGTTTTCTAGTAGTAAAACCTAAATAATTTAAAGTATCTGCCTGCAGTGGTTTTTCATCATTNGATTTTAAAAGAAGCTTTTGTGCTTTAGCATATCTTTNTTGTGCTTTGTCAATTTTTCCTTTTTTTTCATATTTCTTAGCTGAGTTAATTAAATTTTTTGCTTTTGTGTAGTCTGAAGCTTTAGGAGTAGAATCGCTATCACTGCTACTTCCTGCTGCAAATAAATTATTAGTGAGTGCTATAATTATTAGTAAAGTATAAATAAGTTTTTTCATATTTTAATTAAATTTATCCATTTTATTTAAAGGTTTTAGTTCTAAGCCATTATCAACTAAATTATCTCTGATAGATTTTGCAGTTGCCAATGAGCTTTCATTATCACCATGTATACAAACCGAGTCAATCTCACAAGGTATCTGTTTACCACTGAGACAATTTATTGCCTGATTTTTAACCATGTTCAACACATGGTTTTTTGCTAATTGAGGGTCAGTGATTAAAGCGTTTGGTTTACTTCTAGAAATTAAATTTCCATTATCTTCATAATTTCTATCTGCAAAAATTTCACAAGCTATTTTCAAACCATTTTTCTTAGCAGCAACTTCCATTTG